>Ga0208980_10003075_pt1 | contig 10130 bp, 5 predicted proteins | sample WetSurMetagenome_3_FD_187993 | JGI IMG/M metagenome (GOLD analysis project Ga0208980, IMG submission 187993) | Wetland microbial communities from Twitchell Island in the Sacramento Delta, sample from surface sediment Aug2011 Site A1 Bulk (version 2) | ecosystem: Environmental > Aquatic > Marine...
GAACGGCGTTTCAAAAGGCAGGTTCAGCGGAATAATGAGTTATCTTTCATTGCTTTTGAGAGATATTCACACGAAAGCTTATGATAAAGCCGTGAATAATACTGCGCTTCTGCCCGGTGTTCCACTCTTTTATATAGGTGGCTGGTATGACAACAGTCATTTCGGAGCAGGCCTCACACCGCTTCCTGACAGCAGTCTGCTTGTATATGATGCAGTGCCTCAGCATCCGCTTGGGCTTCAGAGAGGAGATATCGTACTCGGATATGACCGTATCCCGTATAAAATTCTATATAAAGAAATTATGAATATTCAAATGCCGGTCACTGGCTGGTATATAGGCAGTTCACCAACTGCTTATCTGCACTCGATTCTTAATGCGGCAGGAATGAACTGGCATCTATTCGATACGATTGACGTTAGAAAATACGGCTCCGGGGATACAATCCATCTGCCTGTTTCACTGCTCAATAATAAGAATATGAGTATAATTTGCACGGAGCAGATGAATATTCCGGGTGTTCCGAAACCTGATATTACAAATAACCAGGTATGTTCGTACGGAAAAATTCAGGGAACAAATATCGGATATATTTATGTCTGGTCATGGTCAAAAAACGCCCAGTTTGAGTTTTATAATGCCGTGAATTCTCTGATGAACACAGACGGGTTTATCATTGATTTCAGGTTTAATATGGGCGGCAATATGTTCCTCAGCAACAGCGGTCTTAGTCTGCTTTTCCCTTACACAATTCCGAATACAATTACATTCGCGGAAAGGAAATCGCGGTACAACTACTATGAAATGAAACAGGCGGTTGACCCCGCAAATTATTTAATTCCGGGAAGGCCTCCCGGTTACAACAAACCGATTGCGGTTTTAACGGGACCCGGAGCCGTCAGTTCAGGCGACCAGGTAGCATTGCGGATGAAGTATCACCCTAATACAAAATTTTTCGGTAAATCAACATCCGCTGCTTTCAGCGGCCCGTCAGGAGCATTTCTTCATGATGAATGGGTATGCACAGTATCAACCGCAGAATCTTACGAAACCCGGAGTCCCGGCATTTACCTTACGCACAGGGAATTGCCTGTCGACTACAATGTCTGGCTTACTCCCGAATATGTAGCTCAGGGAAGGGATAATGTAGTGGAAGCAGCTCAAAACTGGATTAGTACAACAAATTCTAATATCAGTAATACAACAACTTATGAGCTGGCTCAGAATTTTCCTAATCCGTTTAACGTACGGACAATTATCAGGTTCAGCATTAAGTATGAAAACAAAGTTGTCTTAAAAGTATATGACATAACAGGCAGGGAAATGCAATCTCTAGTTAACGGAGTATTAAAGCCCGGTACGTATTATTACAATTTTGGCAGCGCTGAAACTGCGAGTGGCGTATATTTCTATAAAATTATTACAGATGATTTTACCGACATAAAAAGGATGGTAATGATAAAATAAAATCAATATCGTTTTTTCTATGATATTATTTCGCTAAATTAAATTACGTTTTCCCTTAAGTAAATTATCTTAATGATAAGTAAAGCGTTAAAACCTGCTTCATTATTGTTCAATTCGGTTATATATGCTCTTATCTTCGGCATTCTTCTCTCATCATGCACAACCGTCACATCGCATAAAATAGAACTCAAAAACCTGAAAGGTAATGATATGCGGATTGACAACGCCGAATATCTTGTTCTTAATAACGGTTCGTTTATTTCCGTTGCCGGTAAATTTGTTCAGCTTAAAAAAACTTACAAAGGGAATGAAAATGTTCTGGTTGTAATCGATAATTCCGTATATAAAACGATACGTGACTCGGTCAATGTACGGAAATATACCGTATATAATGAAGATTTATATCTGCTTGATTCCGTAAAAGAAATCTATTTTACGAAGACGGAAACAGATGCAACAGGTACGGTGATGGTCGTGATAGGCTCCATACTCGGAGCTGCGCTTATGTTAGTAATAATAGGAGGGATTTATTTTTCAAATCATCCTATTCACTCGTGTCCGTTCATTTACTCTTTCGACGGGGAGAAATTTGTAATGGATGCAGAACCTCTCGGCGGAGCAGTGTGCGAGGGGCTTGAAAGAACGGACATATCGAAACTGGAAAACCTGAAAAACGTTGACAGTGTTTTTATGGTGCGTGTTAGAAATGTTAATGACGAACAGCAAAAGCTGGATAAAATAGAGTTTTTTACCGTTAATCATGGAATAAATGAATTTACAGCGCCCGATAACAACGGAAACTTTTTTAAGTATTTTGATCCGGTAAGACCTCAATTTGCAGTTAATGAATCGGGCATTGAAATATCAAAATTTATTGATAATCGCGACGGTTCAAGATGGTTTCATGAACTGCCGCCGGATACTTCAATGCTTAATTACAATCCGAAAGAAACCTTAACAATCAGGTTCCCAAAACCCGCAGGAGTGAAAAATGCAATGCTTATTATTAACGGAGGGGCATCATATTTCGGTTCAAATATGATTCCTGAAATTTTAAAACTTAACGGTAATAAAATCGATGAAGTTTATAAAAGCATTTATCCCGGCAGTGAAGCGCAGAAGAATTTATTTATCGCGATGCACCGCGATGAAAGTTACTATATGGATATTAAGATTTCAACAGGCGGTGAACTTATAAATCAAGGAATCTTGAAATCCAACGGACCAATAGCGTATGAAGATATTTTATATCCGCTGAACCTTGAGAATATCGATACTGATTATATCGAAATCGTACTCACTCCGCAGAGATATTTCTGGAAATTTGATATGATAAACATAATCTATAATTATGAACCCGTTGGAAAGGATGATATAAGAAAACTTGATATGATTAATGCTGTGGATAATTACGGTAATGAACTTAAAGGGGTTTTAAGCGAAAAGGATAAAGATTATTATAATATGCCCCTGACAGGTGATTACGCGGATATTCTGCTGGAAGTCCCTGAATTGTATGACGGAGCCGCATCGGATATTTATGTGTCAACTTCAGGATGGTATGAAATTAACCTTAAGAAAGATATGAAGCGCGATGAAAGACAGGTCGAAAAAATATTGTACTCGCCCGGAGGCGTGTTTTATTACGCGCTTGAATTATATGTAAGTAAATTATTGACCTTAGCTTCAGAACTAAACTCTGATAATTAATGAAAATTAAAATTTTAACAGTGTTAATGCTTTGCCTTCTTGTTTCGGCTGCATTTTCACAATCCGACAGCACAAAAGCATACTTCGTTAACGGTCAGAAAGTTTTTTTAGGCAAATTTTATAAGCTGGAACTTTCGGGAAAAGCGCCGGAATACGGGAAGTTGGTCGCGGTTAATAAAAATTCAATTCTGATTCATTATGATAATATACTTACGGAATACGAAACTGAGGATATAGAATCGATGAAAGAGACCGAAGGCATAATTCAGAATTATTCTAATTACACTAAAAGACCGCCGGGTGTAAAATATAAACCGATGTATTCGCTTAGCGCGGGTTACTCGCAGAAATATTCAGAGGACAATAATTCAAACTATTACTATTATTCTGATGACTACATAAGTTTTGACGGTTTTAACCTGCAGGGTGATATGATGTTTCAGACTTCGGATTATTTCGGGTTCAGAGTCGATTTGAATTATATTCACACGTTCGGGGCAAGGTCTGAAGGAGAACCTTATACTAATACGTATGATAGCACGACATATTATTCCGTAATGGAATACAGCGACCTGAACTTAATTACGCTTAAATCCGGTATCCTTTTCGGAAGCATCAGCAGGGAAAACATTGTATCATTTTATCTCTATCTTGGATTAGGGCTTGGATACACGTTCGGCAACGATGACATTGACTATGAGTACAAGACTAAGAATAACATCACAACTGTTTATCCGTATCATTATAAAAGCTATAACGAATTTACGGTAGGGGCTCACACGAGCATCAGGCTCTCTTTCAAACTATCGAAAAATTATTCTCTCTTTCTCGAACCTTCGTTCCAGTACTGGTCAAATAATATAGAGACGATAATTAACCTAAACAGCGGAGTCATATTTCATTTATAAAGAGAAATGCGATAACGGAAGATTCTTATTGAATATTCTGCAGTTTACAAGAGAAAAGTAATGCCTCCGTTCAAATTGGTAATTCTGTCCGTATTGCCGGACCACCAGTGTATTGCAGGTTCGATGAATAATAAATGTTTATTGGTTATCCTGTAACTAAACCTCATACTTCCGTAAAATCCAAGTTCCATCATATCACCGGCATCATATGTATAAATTTGGGTCCCGTAGTAGTAGTCGTCGTAATACTCGGTATTTTCATATGAAAAAGTATATATCATTCCGAATCCGATATTTATGTAAAAATTAAAGTCGCTTTTGTCGCGCAAATATCCGGTTAAAAAACTTATCATTAACCCTATAGTGTTATTGTCTCCGTACTCCGTCTTCCCGGAACTGTACTGTTCATATACTGTATTCCCGAACGCGTGAATAATATTAACATCACTTCGGAAACCGAAATTATCCGAAAACTTTACAGCCATGTCACCTGTCAGATTGAATCCTTTATCACTACGGGCATCATCATAGTAATAATAATAATAACTTCTTTTTACACTCGAATATCCTGCGCTCAGCGACCATCTGGTTTTATCGGGTTTTTTATGATAACTTTCATAAATAAATGCGTAATTTTGCGAATCAATCTCCTTCACGGAGATTATCTCCGAGATATTGTATTCCGTCAGTGAGTTGTCGTAATAAACAAGGATTGAATTTCTTGCCGTATCAACCGCGGTAAGTTTTCCGGCTGCGGGTTGTGAACCGAAAAAGTCAAACTGATAATATTTACCCGGAAAAACTTTTGTTTTATTTATGTAAAATGACCTGACCGAATCGGTCTGTGAGTAAGAAGCGCAAGCCGTTATTACTGTTATTAGCAGCCAAATTGCCAGTATTTTCGTTTTCATTTGATTCTTATTGAATATTCTGAAAAAGCGGATTACGGGATTACCCGTAATCCGCATTTATCTTCGTTATTTTGCAAGAACTAATTTTTTTACTGAATTGAAATTCCCTGACATCATCCTGCAGAAATATACTCCGCTCGACAATCCGGATGCATTCCACTGTATTGTATATGTTCCCGGTTCTTTTACTTCGTTCACCAGGTTCCTGATCAGCCTGCCCGTTATGTCATAAATACTTACGTTAACAGGCGAATTCTGCGCAACCGTAAATTTAATGTTAGTAACGGGGTTAAAAGGGTTTGGAAAATTATCGTACAATTTGTAATCAATGTTATTTATCCCGTTTGTGTTGTTATCTGATTCCGGCAGATATTTCGCATCTTTTATCCTTCCTTCAGACGTATAATTTACGCTTCCAAGAGCCATAATTGTTCCCATTAAAGTTTCAAATTCATACTCCGGACGCATTACTTCGTCTCTGCCAGTAATACCCATAGATGCAAGAATTCCATACAGTCCCTCATTGCATGTAATAGTATAATCTCCGCCTGGTTTCAGAAGAGCACCGTTTACTCTTATACTGCCCGGAACAATTTTTTTATAATCAGGCCTGTTTGAATTAAACTTGAACGTCATTCCTGATACCTGCGGATAATAATCAACATACTGGGATGCGTTAGCCAGGGCAAATTCCATAGCCCCTGTAAGTTCAGCTCCGTATAACTTGAAAGTAACGAGTTTTAAACCGTATCCGACAGCTCTGAAAGCATCATTTAATGAAATACCGCCCTGAAATACATCTTCGGATATAAGTCCCTGTACAGTTATCCCGATTTGTGTACCCGTTAATCCTCTGTAACTGTCTGTGACGAGATTACCAAGCGGAGTATCCTTGAACGGTGCTTCGGGATTCACGTTTTTACTAAGATGATTTACTGCAACCGGTCCGGGCATATAAACATCAAAACCAAATGAAGTGTTAATTTGGTCTTTTAAGCCGTTAACAATTCCGTCAATAGCAGGAACGGTCGGCAGAGGTGCCTGAATATTGATTAATTCATAATTTACATTCTGAACTCCGTTATTGAATGTAAAAGACAGTTTGCCGAGTTTCTGGTAGTATTCTCCTGCATGGTATATTCTCGTAACCCAGTTATTCGGGCCTGTAACTTCCTGCTGGAGAATGGCATGGTCATGTCCGCCAAGAATAAAATCAATTCCTGGCATTCCTGATGCCAGCATATAATCGAGGTTGAATCCAAGATGCGACAGGCAGATAACTACGTCTGCTTCCTCGATTTCCCTGAGATAAGTCACAGTCTCATATGCTTTTACATCTATGTCTTCGGTTATTACAACCGGGTAAGACCTTATCAGAGGATCAGGTATAGTAAGTCCGAATATTCCGATTTTAACCCCGTTAACAGTCCTGATTGTGTAAGGCATGATAAAAGTCCCGAGTTCAGGCATTGCCGTCATATCGCAGTTTGCCGATAATAACGGGAAGCCGCCTGCAGGGGGGGCAAATGCGCCTGTCAATGCGTTATATAAAGCTTCCGGTCCGAGGTCAAACTCATGATTGCCGACTGCCATTGCGTCGCATCCGGCTCCTTTAAGTATTTGAAGTTCAGGCACTCCGCCGAAGTTGAACATCAGGTCACCGACGGAATAATCGCCCGAATGGAAGAAGAGTGCGCCGGGATTTGTGGTTTTGATAATTCCGACCTGGTATGCCAGCCTTGAAATTCCTCCCTGTGTAGGATATCCGTTAATGTCCTTAACGCCCGATTCCGTAAGGTGTGAATGAGAGTCGCTTGTATGTAATATAGTGACCTGTTGTGAGAAGCTCAGGCTTGCAGTCATCAGAACTGCGACTAAAAGTAAACTAAATCTTTTCATTGTGTAAACTCCTTTGTTTAATTTTTAAGTTCTGTACAAAATTGTGAATTACCCTTCTGCAATATGTCATGTTTATGTCAATGATTTGTCAAAAAAATGTCAAAAAATATTTACATAAAAATAATGGGAATGGTAAACGAAAATTACAATCGTTTATTAATTTTTTAATCGCTAACTTTAAAAAAGTTTCCCGGGTAATAAACGACTGAAATGTACTTTAAGATATTCATAAATATTGTAAAAGTGCTGTTTACTGCCTCCTGTATAATTTTCTCCGTTGCAGGCCTCTATCTTTTATCGCAAAAGCCCGACCTGCCGTTTAAAACAACATATGAATATAACCATGTAATTGTTTCGGATAATTTTTCCTGTGTGATTAAATCGGGAAGCGTAATAAATAAGATTGACGGAATTGATATCCTCGGAGACAGTTTCATTGAGCCGTATCTTGACAGAAAGTCAGCCGGTGATGAAGTTGAAATAGGAGTTAACGGACTTACGGAAAAGGTGAAACTTGTACATGCATATGATGATAAAATGTTCCTTATTATCAGCATAATGGTTGCGTCGTCAATGTTTCTGTTCGGTATTTTTCTTATTGTAAAGAAACCGGAGGACGTCCATGCTGTTATACTTTTCCTGATGTTTAACCTCTTTGCCCTTGCGGTATGCTCGTCGCCCGGAAAAATTCCGGAAGGGACTTTAGTCATCGCTATGGCAGTGAGAATTATACATAACTTTGCATATCTATATGGGGTTGCATTGCTCCTGCATTTCGCATTAATATTTCCGGCAGTCAGGTACAGGCATAAGAATATTTTTCTGACATTAAGCTACCTGTTCTTTACTGCTTTCTGCCTACTGATAATAAATTCCGAGATAGGGAGGATACAAAGCATAACAAATGAAACAGCTGCCGCTTATCATTTAGACTGGAACATTCTGCTGATTGCACTGATGATTTGCACTATTGTGTCAACTGTGCTCTTCTTTCTTTCTTTTTTCAGGCATTCTTATGAAGATAAAAAGAAAGTCCAGTGGATATTGTTTGGAATAATATTCGGAGTAATGCCTTACATTATTCTCTGGCAGGTGCCGTTTCTGCTGAATCAGCCGGTAATCCTGCGGGAAGAATATGCCTTCGGATTCATGATTCTTATACCCCTTACTTTTACAATCGGGATAGTAAAACAGCATCTGTTCGATATTGAAATAATTTTCCGCAGAAGCTTGATATATTCCATTCTTACTTTCGCCATATTCGGTATTTACATGCTGACAATTTTTATACTGAGTAACATATTCGTGGGGCTTGTCGGAAATGCGCAGGTATTCTTTTCGTTTATTGCGGCAATCTTTATTTCGGTTTTCATAAATCCGTTGAGGATTATAATCCAGAAATACGTAAATAAAATTTTTTACAGGGAAAAGTATGATTTCAATAAATCTGTCAACGATTTTATTTCAAAAGTTAAGGACTATTCTACGATATCCGGTCTTTCGTCCGGCGTCCTTACGGAACTTAACATTATAATCCCTTCGCTCTGGTCAGCATTTCTTGTAAAATCGGAATCGGGATTTTACCTGAAAATGACTCACTCGGTTAATGTTCATAATGATTTAAAGGAGAACCTCAGCGCTTTATCCGGGGAATTAAGGAAAATTCATGAATACGATTTCCTCGACGCGGAAGTTAAGGAAACAGAAATGCCCGGAATTCATGGATTGATGAAAAAACTCAGAATAGGGCTTATTGTGCCGCTTAAACTCGAAAAGGATGCGGTTATTGGTTACATTTTATTCGGTAAAAAATTGTCCGGATTGAGATTTTCAGATGCCGATATAATGCTGATTAATACTGTTTCGTCTGCAATAACGCTGGCGCTGAATAAACTGAATGTTCAGGAAATACTCCTTTCAAGGGAAATTGAGAAGGAAGAACTTGAAAAAATTAACAGGATGAAATCAGATTTCGTGTCTAACGTTTCACATGAACTTAAAACACCTCTGACTTCCATACAAATGTTTGTAGATACATTAATTGACAGGCCGGAACTGCCGCCGGCAAAGAAAGAAGAATACCTGCGTGTAATTTCCGGCGAAGGAGAACGCCTTCACAGGCTTATCAACAGTCTTCTTGACTTTTCAAGATTTGAGAGGGGGGTTAAGGAATTCACGTTTACTGAAGTAAACGTACCCGATATAATGAATTATGTGCTTAATACTTTTCAATACCAGTTCAGGAAATATTCTGCAAGCGTTATCAAAAAGTTTTCGGTGAATTTGCCTCTTATTAAAGGCGACCCCGACGCCATTGCAGAAGTTTTTATTAATCTGCTTTCGAATTCGCTAAAATATTCAAAAGAAAATCCGGTTATAGAAATATCAATTCAAAGCGAAAATAATTCCCTGGAAGTTGACATCACAGATAACGGAATCGGGATACCTTCAGAGTACAGGGAAAAAATATTTGACAAATTTTTCAGGGTCAGGCAATCGGACAACCATACCGGCGGTACGGGAATCGGACTGACCGTCGTAAAGGAAATAATGGATGCACATGGTGCGGTTATCCGGGTTAAATCGGAAGAGGGGAAGGGGACCACTTTTAAACTGATTTTCAAAACTTAATTTTACATTATGAACAATCACAAATGCAGGATTCTTGTAGTTGAAGATGATCCTTCTATTTTAAAAGGGCTCAAAGAGAACCTTGAACTTGAAAATTTTTTTGTGACCCATGAAAGTGACGGGGCGCAGGGCCTTAAGGCAGCCAAAAAAGACAAGCCGGACCTTATACTTCTTGATGTTATGCTTCCGTCAATGAATGGTTTTGATATCTGCAAGAATCTCAGGCAGGATAATATCAACATCCCCATTATAATGCTTACGGGGAAATCAGGGGAAGCGGATAAGGTTCTCGGACTTGAACTCGGTGCTGACGACTACGTCACAAAACCTTTCAGCGTGCGCGAGCTGATTGCGAGAATAAAAGCAATCCTGAGGCGGAAAAACAATATTGTATCCGTACCAGATATTTTCAAGTTCGGTGATGTATCAGTTGATTTTAAGAAGATGGAAGCATTGAAAGGGAAAAAGTCCATTCATCTGAGCCTTAAAGAGTTTGAAATCCTGAAATACTTTTTCTCTCATGAAGGGGAAGTTGTTACCAGGAACGAGTTGCTCGACAATGTATGGGGCTATGACGTTTTTCCGACAACCCGCACTGTAGATAAT
>Ga0208980_10003076_pt1 | contig 10128 bp, 8 predicted proteins | sample WetSurMetagenome_3_FD_187993 | JGI IMG/M metagenome (GOLD analysis project Ga0208980, IMG submission 187993) | Wetland microbial communities from Twitchell Island in the Sacramento Delta, sample from surface sediment Aug2011 Site A1 Bulk (version 2) | ecosystem: Environmental > Aquatic > Marine...
TAGAATTCAAGAGGCTTAAGTGCCACGCTGTAATCATAAAATCCCTCTCTCCTGTTTTGTGGAAAAACCCATGACCAGACGGGGACATTATCGGCCAGACCGGCATATTTAACTGCAAATCTTGCAGCTCCAAAAGTCATGACCTTTACGGGAACAGGTATATTTTCACTCCAGTGAGTAAGCTTCAGATGTCCGTTCAATGAAGATTGTTCAGTCATTAAACCATTGGCTACAACATTATATTGCTCGGGCGCCGTAATAATAAAATCAACTGTTGCCTTCTCGTAAGGATGATCAATGCACGGCAGGTAATTATGAGCCCTGTTGGGCCAGTGGTCAGCAAAAAAAGTGCGGTCACCGTACTTGTTCCTGGAAATGATAAGTCCGTCAGCAGGGATACCTTCGTACACAATAATAATTTCAACAGTGTCATTAACCTTTACTGAATTACCCGTAACCAGATAAAGCTTATCGCTGCCCTGTTTCCAGACGATCTCGCTGCCGGCAATTGATACTGACGTTACAGTCATCCCCTTACCCCTGGTGTCTGTCCCCCTGAGATCGAGAATAACGGAATCAGTCTTCTCAAGAATTCTCATGTCGACCGCAGTTCTGCCGGCAACTGAATCTGTTGAATCACTGAGTTTTAGTGCAAATTCATAATGGAGGATATCAATATTATGGTATCTGCGGTATCCGTCATTTGCAGAAAGAGGATTTATCGACAGAAACAGTAAAAGACAGCTAAGGATGTTCTTCATTTCGATAAGGGATTAATGGCTCCTCTCTGCCTGCTTACAACAAAAACGCCCGCAAAAATCAACAGGGCTGAGACCACCATTACAATGTCAATGTGATCCTGCCCCATAATTGAGGCAAGATATGCTGCAATTACAGGCTGGGTGTATGTATAAGTGCTCACAATTGTCGGACTCAGTCGTCTGAGGCCGAAAGTGATAAGAAGATAACCGAGGTAGGTGGCGAAAATAACAACAAATCCGATTCCCATATAGGCTTTAAATGGAACTGCCGACCAATCCATAATGCTCCATTGACCATATCCTGCAGGAACCGTGGTAAGCATTCCAAATAGGAAGGTCCATTTCATCACTGTAACAGGATGGTACTTCTCGAGCATCTTTTTAATAATTACGGTATAGAATGCCCAGCTTATCGTATTTATGAGTGTAACAACATCCCCGATGAATGTCGAGCTTCCTATATCGGGAGTTCCATTCTGAAGGATGAGTATCAGTACTCCTGTCAGTCCTATTGCCAGACCGCTTCCCTTCAGGAATGTTATTCTCTCCTTAAGAATGAGAGCGGCAAAGACGAATGCAAAAATCGGGTTGGTGGAAATAATGATCGATGAATTTATCGGAGAGGTCAGATTTAAGCCTGCAAGGAAAAGTATCTGATTTATAACAACGCCGAAAAAAGAGCACCCGAAGAGATATAAAAGATCTTTCCCGCTGACCTTTTCCTTTGGTACAAAAAGGCTGGTTATCCAGAAAAGTATTGCCGCAATCAGGCTGCGCAGTGAAACAAGGGCCAGAGGTTTAATATAATCCGGCATCACTGCCTTTGCCACGGAGTAATTTATCCCATATATAACATTGGCAGCCAGAAGTGCTAAATGTGCCCATGTCCTGAATAGTTTCCTAAACATCTTCTGAATTTGTGCCCAAAAGTATAAAAAGAGAGATGAATATCAAAAAATGTTATGAATGGCAAGGATCATGAGGCGGCAGGTGTGGGGCGTCGGACGGCAGGCCGCAAGACCTTATGATAACCTGTTCTTATAATCAGAATACCCGAATTCCCTTATCAGCCTGAATTTGCCCTCTTTTGTCCACAGGCCGATTGATGGATGGTGAACGCCATTAAACGTTGTAGTTTTCACCATTGTATAATGGATCATATCGAGAAATACTATTCTGTCGCCGGGTGTCAGCCTGGAATCAAACGACCAGTCTCCCATAAAATCACCGGAGAGGCAGGAGTTGCCCCCAAGCCTGTAAACAGGTTTGCCCTCAGAGGGCTCTGATGCGCCAAGAATTTTTGGTTTGTATGGCATTTCAAGACAATCAGGCATGTGAGCAGTAAAGGAAACATCCAGGATCGCAGTCTCAATTCCCTGATTACAAACAACATCCTCCACCGTAGCCACGAGCTCACCCGTCTCCCAGGCAAAAGCACTTCCCGGTTCAAGAATCACATGCAGTCCTGACCTTTCACGGAACCTCCTGATCAAATCAATCAGGTGATCTGTATCATAATCCTTCCGCGTCATAAGATGTCCGCCACCCATGTTTATCCATTTCAGCTGAGGAAAAAACCTGCCGAATTTTTTTTCAACAACCATAAGGACTTTTTCCAGTGCATGCGAGTCAGATTCAAAAAGAACATGAAAATGGAGGCCCTCAATTCCAGGAGGTATACCACCGGCAAGATCCTCTGCTGTGATACCCAGCCTGGAACCTGGTGAACATGGATTATAAAGTCCGTGACTTATTTCAGAGAATTCCGGATTTATCCTTAATCCTGCTGATATTTTTCCCGGATGCCCGGATAGAAGGGGTGAAAATCTACTGTACTGACTCAACGAATTAAAGGTTATATGCGAACTGTAATTCAGAATAAGGGGAAGATCATTTTCTTTATATACAGGAGAATAGGTATGTGCAGGGCTGTGTATTTCCTCAAAGCAGAGACGCGCCTCATCTGCCGAACTGGCTGCAGCTCCGGAGATATACTCACGGAGTATGGGAAATATTCCCCACATGGCAAAACCTTTGAAAGCAAGAATTATTTCCGAACCGGATTTTTCCGAAACAGTGCGGATAAGGGCAAGGTTTTGCCTGAATCGTTCCTCATCTATCACATAGCATGGTGAAGGTATTTTATTGTAATCGATCACAGCAGGAAATTTAATGATTCACTATAAAATGGTGCTGGGTGCTGGGTGCTGGGTGCCGGGTGTCAGGCAATAATTGCACAATGTATTCGCCAGTTATTGAAACAGAACCACGAACCAGGAACCAGGTACCATGTTTCCGTTACAGCTCCAGGTCAGCGTCATGTATCTCAATCCATGGGAGTCCAAGCCTGTTCAGCTCATCCATAAAAGGATCAGGATCGAACTCCTCGACATTGAAGACACCTGCTTTTTTCCAGATGCCTTTGAGGTACATCATGGCTCCTATTGCGGCAGGCACACCTGTAGTGTAGCTTACGCCCTGTGTTCCTGTCTCCTCATAGGCTGCTTCATGGCTGCAGTTGTTATAAACATAATATGTCTTTTCTTTGCCATTCTTTATCCCCCTTATCCTGCAACCAATTGATGTAAGGCCCTTATAGTTCTCCCCGAGCTCACCCGGATCAGGCAGCACAGCTTTAAGAAACTGGATCGGAATAATTTCCCTTCCCTCAAACATTATTGGCTCAATACCAGCCATACCGATATTCTGAATTACTCTAAGGTGGGTGAGATATTCCTGTCCGAAGGTCATCCAGAACCGGGCCCTCTTAAGAGTTGGAAAATTCTTAACAAGCGATTCAAGCTCCTCATGGTAGATAAGATAAGATTCCTTTGGACCAATTCCCGGATAATTCAATGGCTTATGAATTGCATGCGGTTTGGTTGTAACCCATTTGCCGTTTTCCCAGTACTTGCCTTTCTGTGTCACCTCCCTTATATTTATTTCAGGATTAAAATTGGTGGCGAATGGCTTACCATGATCACCCGCATTGCAATCGACTATATCGAGATAGTGCAGTTCATCAAAATGATGTTTAGCAGCATAAGCAGTAAAAACAGATGTAACACCGGGATCAAATCCGCATCCCAGAATAGCTGTAATTCCTGCTTTTTTATACTTGTCCCTGTATGCCCACTGCCAGCTGTATTCAAATTTGGCCTCCTCAAGGGGTTCATAGTTTGCTGTGTCCAGATATGAAACACCGGTCTCGAGACAGGCGTCCATTATATGAAGATCCTGATAAGGCAATGCAACATTGACAATAAGATCGGGCTTAAACGATTTGATAAGCTTAACCAGTTCAGGTACATTATCCGCATCAATCTGAGTGGTTTTTATGCGATTCTTTCCTATTTTAGCTGCTATTGCATCGCATTTGGAACGTGTCCTGCTGGCAAGTAATATTTCAGTAAATACCTCGGGCAGTGAAGCCATTTTATGTGCAACGACTGTACCTACTCCGCCGGCTCCAATTAATAAAACTTTTCCCATGTACTCTAAAATTTCAAAGTTATTTAATAAACTGACATGTATTGTAAATACCTAGTTGTATATACCTTGTACTTCTGACAAGAATGAAACAGGAGTCAAATATAAGATTTAAAATAACCATTTAATGCCTTCCATTGATACAAATTAACTTTGAAATATCAATCGTAACCGGTTGGAACATAAGAAAGCTAATTCTGCTTATATTTGTAGACTAAACTTCCTGATCTCCGAATGAAACTGATCAATCCTCTTTTGATATTAAGGATATTAAGCAGGATTCTTCTTGTGGAGACTATTGCATACCTGTTCTGTCTGCCTGTAATAATCATATACAGGGAGCAGGCTTTGCCTTTTCTCTTATCTGCTTCAGTAACACTTGCTCTTTCGGGATTATTCTTTCTTATAGGAAGGAAAGAAGATACAAGTAAATTCAGCAACAGGGACGGTTATTTATCGGTGGTATTGTCATGGTTCTTTTTCATATTGATGGGCACTTTGCCCTATCTGCTGAGCAATACGATTCCGGGATTTATCGATGCATTTTTCGAATCCACATCCGGATTCACTACTACCGGATCATCTGTAATCAATGATGTTGAAATCCTGCCTCATTCAATACTCTTCTGGAGAAGCCTGACCCATTGGTTCGGAGGAATCGGCATTATTGCCCTTGTTATTGTTATACTGCCTTCATTAAGAGTTACAGGCTATCAGCTTTTCAGCCTCGAATCCTCGATGAAGGAAAAGATTCATCCCAAGACAAAAGCAATAGGATTCAGGATTCTGTTTATTTATCTCGGACTGACTCTTGCGGAAATAATTCTTCTGAGTTTAGGAGACATGAATCTTTTCGACAGCATTTGTCATTCATTCGGCACTGTCGCAACAGGCGGATTTTCGACAAGGAATGACAGCCTGATGTCTTTCTCGGCATACAGTCAGTATGTTGTTCTGATTTTTATGTTTCTGGCAGGGATAAGCCAGGTAATCTATTACTTCCTCATAAAGCTTAACTTTATTAAAATCAAGCAGAACGAGGAACTCCGTTTCTATATTGCAGTTGCAATAATAGCCGGCTCAATTGCCACGATTACACTTCTGGTAAACTCTACCCGAACCTTTGAGGAGGCATTTCGTGAGGGATTCTTCCAGATAATATCAATTCTGACCTGCACAGGTTACTCGTCTGCCGATTACGTTCTCTGGCCTTTGTCATCACTACTTCTGATTTTCCTTATTATGTTTGCCGGCGGGAGTACAGGTTCAACCTCAGGCGGCATAAAGATGGCCAGGCACCTAATTGTAATAAGGAATATAAGGAATGTGTTCATAAAACTAAATCATCCAAAGTCCATATCATTTGTCAGGCTGAACGGAAAGGTCCTTACAGAGAATACAAATGTATCTATCCTCTCCTTTGTTATTCTCTATCTTTTCATATTCATGGTAGGAACTGTAATAGTAGTTCTTACAGGAGTTGACACCGTAACAGCATCCAGCTCTGTTGCATCATGCATGGCTGCCATAGGACCGGGAATAGGATCAGTTGGTCCTTCAGGCAATTTTGCACAGCTGCCTGAGCTGACAAAAGTTATTCTCAGCCTGCTCATGATTGTAGGCAGGCTTGAAATAATTACAGTCTTTACGATTTTTACCAGAACTTTCTGGAAACTCTAGGCAGATTCCGGGTGCCAGGTGCCGGGTGCCGGGTGCCGGGTGCTGGATGCACAGTACCGGAAACCAGGATCGATTCCCCTACTTCTGTGCCAGAAGACTTCTTACAAGTTCGAGGCTCTCGGGTGTTCCCACATCAACCCAGTAGCCATCATCATGCTTGAGCGTGTATATCCTGTGATCAGGTGCTAGTCTGAGGTATAAATCTATCAGGGTGTATATACCTTCTGACATATAAGTAAAGATTTCAGGCTCTGCAATGTGCATGCTTGAAAAGGCAATTTCCGTTAGTCCGTCTTCTGATGGTCCGGCAAGTATCTGCTCCCCTGTTGATATATTACGCCAGCCCTGAAGACGGCCGTCACTGTCAACCAGCAAGAACCTTTTGCCAGGCCGGTGTCTTACAGCGAGTGTAGCCAGACCTTTTTTTTCAGCATGCAGGCTATAGAGTGCTGACAGGTCAAGATCTGAAATAATGTCTACATTATAAAGCAAAAAAGGATTACTGTCGAAGAAACTCCTGGCCTTAAAGAGACCTCCTCCGTTTTCGAGAAGCATCTCCCTTTCATCTGAAACTGCAATTCGGTATCCCATTGCATTTAGTCTTCTAACCTCCTCTTCAACCATATCAGCAAAGTGGTGAACATTGATTATAATGTCATCGAATCCATACCTTGAACACTTTTCAACCGCCAGATGCAGGGCCGTCTTTCCATTAATATCAACTAAAGCTTTTGGAATATCCCGGGTTATAGCACCAAGCCGTTTACCAAGCCCTGCGGCAAATATCATTGCTTTCATCAACAAAATTTTCTAAACCTCAGTCTGACTCTTTTCAAGTTCCCTGTAAATCGTGACTCCTGGTATTGATCTTACAGTCTGTGTGAGTTCAGGAAGCGAAACCGGAAGCCTGCCCGAGTCGATAAGACTTGTAAGAAGGATAACAGCAGGCACGATGCTGCCTGTAAATGTCGGCTTTCTTTCGTATAATCCCCTGAATCCGAAAGCTCCTAGCGCCTGCATAAGTCTTATCATGCTGAAGGCCGTAAAATAGCCAGTGAATTCTTCCTTCTTCTCTCCGGAAACATTGCAGAAGTTATTTATATAGTAATCAAGCAGTCTTTGCCTTGAGTGTTCCGGAATATGAGCCTTGGCATCATAAAGGAGTGATGCCACGTCATATTGCGGGGCACCTTTCCTGCCTCCCTGGTAATCAATGAACCATGGAGCATCTCCTACAACCATAACGTTGGCAGACTGGAAGTCGCGGTAAAGGAAAAAATCCTGCCCAGGTTCGAGAAGAAAATCCGTCATCTTCTCAAAATCATGTTCAAGCCTCCTTTCATTAAACGGGACAGCCAGAAGCTTGAGGAACATGTACTTGAAGTAATTCATATCCCACATCATCGACTGCCTGTCAAAACTTCTGTGCGGGTAGCACAGATCGAGGTTGAGCCCGTCTATTCCACTGATCTGAAAACGAATGAGGGTATCAAGAACTTTCTTATATAACTCTTCGGCTTCGGTATCAAAGCCTGTAATATCATGTTTTTTCTGCAGCCAGGTAAAAAGGTTTATATCTCCAAGGTCCTTCAGATAATAGACAAATTTTTCAGGAAGATATCCGAATATCTCAGGAACAGGCAGTCCCTTTGAAATAAAATGGTGGGTGAATCCTATAAATGCCTCATTTTCTTCAGTATTGTAGTTGTAGGCACCGATAACGCTTTTCCCGCCGGAAATTATCCTGAAATATTTTCTGTCTGAACCCGATTGCGGCAATGCGGTAATAGTAAAACCTGATTCACCGAACAATTCCATGTACCCTGAAGATACAATGTCTATTTCACCCATTCAATATGCTCTTAATGTTTGTTTCTTTACACATGAACTCACTCCTTCCCTGCAGGCTGGCTCCTTCCTTCGGCCGCCGAAGGCTAGCCCGAAGGCGCGGCGCTAAATTTGCCCACCGGGCAAATTTTATACGCTCGGCCCCCTCTCTGCTTCGCAAAGAGGGGTGCCTATTAGAATTTGTTTAGCAGTGATATTTTGTCTTCTGTCTTCGGTCTTTTGTCCTTTGTCTTTTGTCATTTGTCTTCTACCTTAATTAAAGCTTTATCATAATTTTCTTCCTGTAGAGAATGAGAGCGAGGCTCCAGAGGAGAAGCACCTGGATAATCGCAAACATAAGGCTCCCGTTAAGATTACCGGCAACCGGAACGCAGACCTTTTCATAAAACCAGCTGTAAAAACTTAACTTTTCTCCGCCTGATGGAATTTTAATAACGTAAAGCATCAACTTGGTCCAGATGGCAGCCATAGCAAACGTAAAAAGGGCATTTGTACCGAAGATAACAAAGAAGGTACCCCACTTCTGGAATTTAAGCACATCAGCGATAAGGTAGATCAGGCCAAGAATCATCATGGCAAAACCGGCGGAGTAAAGAACATATGAGCTTGTCCATAAAGCCTTGTTTATAGGAAAGGCCATGCCCCAAAGGTATCCCATCCCGGCAGTTCCCGCACCAATAACAAGAAGCTTTATGACCGTTTTACCGCTTGCAGCTCCCTTTGAAATTAACTGACCGGTAAAATATCCTATTATTACAGTACAGATCGAAGGGATTGTACTTAATAACCCCTCAGGTTCAAAAGGAATGCCGAAGCCTTTGTACATGTGATTCTTGCCGAGAATCGCCAGATCAGCCTTAAGCGCAAAATTATCATTCAGGCTGTAAGGATCAGCTCCGCCAAGAAATGCCAGTGTGGCCCAGTAAAGTAGGAGCAAAACAGCCGTAACGATCCAGAGGTACTCTTTTTTCACTGACAGACAAATAATTGCCCCTATGCCATAAGCAAGTGCAATGCGCTGAAGCACCCCCATTATCCTCAGCATGGAATAATCCCGGTTAAAATACGGGAAGATTGTAAGGAAAAGACCAACAGCAAAGATCGCCAGCATTCGTCGACCTATTCTGATTATTGAGCTGCCGTTAATTTCATTTCCATATTTTTTCAGTGAGAACCAGCTGGATACCCCTACAATGAAAAGAAAAAAGGGAAATACCAGGTCTGTCGGGGTACAGCCATGCCATTCAGCATGCTTCAAAGGAGCATAAACATATTTCCAGCTTCCGGGGGTATTTACTATAATCATGAAAGCTATTGTCATACCCCTGAATATATCGAGGGAGACAAGCCTGCCACTTTTTTTTGCCATAGAATGGAAAAAATTATATCCGGTAAAAGTAATAATTTAAGATGATTAATCTGGTGGCTGGCAGCTGAACAGATATTAACACACTCTGAAAAATTTCTACATCCAGCTTTTATCTTTTTAACGATTTATTGCAATCCCCAATCAGCCATATTCAAAATGTGTTACTTTTGAATAGGGACAAGATAAAATAACAGGAATACAGAAAATTTCCGGAATATGAGTTTAATCAGATTGTTCAAAGCAGGACTGATGGCAGCATTTACACTTGCTGTTTCATTGAATATACAGGCTCAGAAGTCAGATCCTCCATTCTTGAAGTATATGAACCACCCGTGGGTTGACTCCGTATTAAAATCGCTCTCAACCGACCAGCAGATTGCTCAGTGCATCTGGGTTGCAGGCTGGTCTGACAACGGAATCCAACATGAAGTTGAAATCACCAATATTATCGAAAAATATGGAATCGGAGGAATAATCTTCTTCCAGGGCACTGCAGAGAAACAAGCTGAATTGACCAATTTCTATCAGAAAATCTCCAGGATTCCTCTTCTTGTATCTATGGATGCAGAAGGGGGAGCAGGAATGAGACTTGAAAATGTGGAAAAATTCCCTTTCCAATTGACACTCGGGGCCATAAAAAATGATTCGCTGATATACAGGTTTGGAGAAGCTGTTGCTACTCAGTTTAAAAGGCTCGGAATGCATATTAATCTTGCACCGGTTGCTGACATCAATGTCAATCCGCTAAATCCTGTTATCAACTACCGATCATTTGGTGAAGACAGGGAGAAGGTAGCAGTAAAAACCATACAATACATGAAAGGGATGGAGGACAATGGCATTGCTGCAACGGCTAAACATTTCCCAGATCATGGAGATACAAATGTTGACTCAACTTCCGGCTTGCCTTCCTCACTTTTTTCTGTTATAATAAATGACCTTCTTAAAACCAATCTGGAATTCAGGGGACTGGTTATTACT
>Ga0208980_10003077_pt1 | contig 10125 bp, 4 predicted proteins | sample WetSurMetagenome_3_FD_187993 | JGI IMG/M metagenome (GOLD analysis project Ga0208980, IMG submission 187993) | Wetland microbial communities from Twitchell Island in the Sacramento Delta, sample from surface sediment Aug2011 Site A1 Bulk (version 2) | ecosystem: Environmental > Aquatic > Marine...
CAGTTTCAGCTTCGCCGGGACCTGCGACCCGCTGAACGGTCCCAGCAACGGCTCGGTGAGCGACAGCACCTTCACGGATATTTATGTGGCCGGCGTTTGGATTTCGTGCTCGAACGACCTGCTGGTCGAAGATAACATTTTCACCACCACCCCGGGCGGATTCAGCATGATGGGCATCCAGGGGGATGCCCCCTTCGCAGGTGCCGTGACCGGTACGATCATCCGGGATAACCTCTTCCACGAAATGGATTACGGGATCGAATTACGTGGCATCCTGGGATCGACCATCACCAATAACGGCATCACGAACAATCTTAACTGGGGCATCATGGTGCGTCAATCTTTGAAGTGCTACGTTCCGGAATATGATGATTATTGGGAATGTTTCAATTCGACCGGCAATACCATCACGGATAATTTCGTCCTTGGCAACGGCGCCGACCTGTTTCATGAAGTGGAAATCAGCGGGAACACCTGGGCGCGCAATACTTGCCGGGTTAAAGTGGGGGCCGAGATCCCGGAGTGCCTGCCACCCTCCGATTTGTTCCTGCCGTCCGTCCTGAGACCATCCCACCCTTAACCCCGGGCAGGCTGCGCTGGGCCAGCGCGTGCCTTAAGACCGGAATTGATAGCGCCATTCCTCCACATACCCCGCCCCTTCACAGCCCCCCACCGGTTGGGCCGGCGCATGCGCCACACCCGCGAGAAGCTTTTACGGCTGGTTCTGCTCCCACCAGGCAGTCCATAGATCCGCGTCCTCCCCGAAAGACTGGTTGGTGATGGTCTCGAGGGCGAAGCGCACCTGGTAGCTGACACTCGGTTCGGGGTCCGCGAGCATGGCGATCAGCCTGGGCACCACCGGCAGCGCCTCATCCCCGAAGAAGATGAGTGTGACCGCCGCAGTGATGCGCACATGGCTGACGGGATCATCCAGCGCAGCCACCAACAGCTCGAGCGCGCCCGGCATCCCGGTGTAATCGATCAGGCTGTCGCATGCGCTGTCGCGTATCTCGGGCAGCGGGCTCTGCAGGGCTGCCTGCAGCAGGGCAAAGGCGGCCGCTTCGCCGGCGAGACTTTTGATGGCATAGATCTCTGCTGCGAATGCCTGGCTGTCGGTTTCGGCTCTCACAGCCTGCGTCAGCGCGTCCACGACGGTCTGGCTGCTGTCAGCGATGCTCGAGAGAGCAGAAGCCGCCACCTCGCGCATCTCCGCATTGTCATCCAGCAGCATGGCCGTCAGGGCGGGAACGGCGGTATAAGCCGGCTCACCGCAGGATTTCAACACCTGGGCAGCTTCCGAACGCCGCTCATCATCCGAACCGGCGAGTTCCACAACCATCAACCCGACGATCTCTGGCGGGTCGCAGCGCGCCAGCCAGGACCTCGCTTCCTGGCGCACGAAGACATCCTCGTCATGGAACCGAAGCATGACCGGGTCGAGCAGTTCCGCCGGACGCTCGGGCTGCGCAGCCAGCAGCCGCAGGCTGTACTTGCGCACCCCCGCCACAGGATCCCCCAGCCCGGCCACGACCAGGTCAACTACGCGTGGATCGTCCAGCATGACCTTCAGAGCCCCTTCCGCGGCCTGGGCGACCTGGTATTCACTGTCACCCAGGCGCTCCACCAGGAAAGGGGCACTGGCGATCGGATGAGGCTGCAGGTTACCCAGCGCTTCCGCAGCCGCGCGCCGCCCCGCCCAATCCGGCCCGCCCAGCGCGAAGGTCAGCAGGTTCAGCTGGCGTTCGTATGCAAGATCGGGTAGCATGGCGATGCCACAGGCGTACCCGATCGATGTTTCAAGTTGGGATTCAAGCTCCACCGCACTGGCGGGGACCCAGTCCTGGGCCGGTACGGCACTCCGCACCACGCCTGTCAGAGAAGTGGCGCCTTCACCGCCGGTCGTCTCGAGCGCAGATACGCGCTGGAGCTGCCCCTCCCGCTCGACGAACAGCCCCAGGTCGCTGGTGATCTCCAGCGTCTCGGTGGAAAACGAGTAGGACAGGTCGCGCAGGTAGCCCAGCTCCCGGCCGCGCGAGAGATCGTACATCAGGTAGACCGCTTCAGCCCCGCCCGCCCCGGTCGTCATCTCCGGCCAGAGCTGCGACTGCACCCAGGCCAGGCGTGCCGTGCGGGGCACCAGGATGACCTCACTTCCGGCCGGGATGCCGGGGTTGCCCTGTGGGGCAGCCTCCAGCCGGGTGACCAGGGCGGCCCAGTCACGGCTGAAAGCCGCTTCCATTTCAGCTTCAGAAGGCAGGCTCAAGGGCATGACCGCCGGCAAGGGCGTGGGGGTTGGCGTAAGGGTGACCGCCGGCGTGAGCGTGGCCGCCCGGGTTGGGGCGGCGGATGGCAGGGGGGCAGCCGGCGGCGTGCGGCCTGTGCAGCCTGCCAGGCTGAACGCCATGATGAAGGTCGAAACCAAAAGCACTTGCCGGTAGCCCATTACATCCTCCTGGTTGAAGAATCCCTTACGCCGTTAGGGACAGCGCATTGCGCTTGATTTTACTATCGAATTGAACGGCCGGCGGCGGGTACCTGGCCCCCGGCCCGGACCAGTTGTATGGCGAGGTCAAGTTGGTGACGGTTATCTCTTCGCACCTAAGGTGAACCGTTTTACCCAGATCTACAAGAATTAAAACGATAGATCCAATCTTCCACATACCCCACCCCCTCACAGCCACCCACCGGCTGGGCCGGCGCATGCGCCCAACCCGGCGACCGGAGCCAGTGCCCGACCGGGCAGGCCCAGCGCGGCTGGCGCACGCCGTATTGATCGCGAAAGCATCCATCAGAAGCGAGGGACCAGTCCGCCTCGCCCGGCCTGGGTTTTCGCTCCACCACCAGCACGCAGTTATTGTCTATGCGCAGCTGCAAAGATCGGCCGCTGGCGTCACCCAGCGCCGCCAAGCCCTCCAGCTCGTCCAGCGCGGTGGATAAGCCCTCCCGCCACGGGCTGGTCAGGATGCCCGCGGGATTTTCGACCCGCAGGCCCGCCAGGAATTGACCGCAGGTCGCCAGGATGGCCGCCATCTGGGCGGTGGAATCCAGCGGGGCTTCCGCCGCGCAGGCATAATAGCGCCAGTCCAGCGTTTCATACCAACCGCAACATTCCGATAAGTAATAATATTATTCATAATTAGTCGACATAATCCACCTTCCTCCAGAATCGTTGCGGAAATTGACTTTCCTCAAGAATACTAATAGAAGAGTCTCGGAAGAGAATGATCAACCAGTTTATTGACAGGGCATAATTATTATACTAAACTAATAGCATCTTTTAGAATTTAGAGATATTTCTATATAGGTCATATTTTATCTTTATTAGTGATGTTAACAAAATCTCTATATATGCGGAGGGATAAATGAAAGATATTATTAGCACCCTCATCGTAGCCATCATTGTAATTAACAATCTTTTTGGGACCTCAACACAAAACAAACAATATTCCTCACAAAGAAGTAACATTCTTGCCACCATACATGCGAATACTAATAAATACATTTCACATAATAACCCTGAACATCGGTATTCAGATCTAGACTCCTCAGGCGTTCCCCTTCAGTGTAACGACTCTCCAACATTAACTTATTATTTAGGACCAGTTATTCCTGAAAGAATAAAAGTTGTAAATCCCGCCACAAGATCCTGGAACACCATGACTGGAAATGGTGTTTCTGGAATTTATTCTACTGATTATTATATAGGCGCAATATTTAATTATGAGATTATTAATGGAACCTATAATTCTTGGGCAAGCAGGGATGACTTAAAGCATACTAACGCAATTAACCTTTGGAGAGCAAGCACAGATTTCTGGGGTTATCAAGGAGCCTCAAGTAGCGGAAAATATTGTTCTGTAACGCCTCATCTTGGTCAAACATCGTCAGAAATATGCAGCCTTGTATGTCCAAATTGTTCTTCTATAGATCCACCGGGAAACGATGGCGGGGCATTATCTTGTGATGGAGATCCAGCCCTATGTTTAAATGGGGGACAAGAAACTGCAATGGCATTTCGAATAGCGGGAGGCCCTCCACATGCGGACTTTGCAATAATTGCATACTTTGATAATATTCAATTCGTCTATTACGGCATTCCTAAATCCCTCCCTCCACGTTCCAAACTCTCCGATAATCAGCCCAAGAATACTTCCAACGGTGATAAGCGTGACTGCGATGTAAGCCGATGTGAGGAAAATCGGTCAGGAGCTGGTGATCCTATCGACGTCTTAACTGGTAACTTCGATTATAGCTATACCGATATGTCATTAAACACAATCGCCGGCGAACTAAGTCTGCAGCGCTCATATGCCTCCCAGGCGACCAACACAAATCTCTATCCTACCGACATCAGCCCTGGGTGGACCCATAATCAGGATTCTCGCCTGTTATTTGAAGGCTATCAGGTCTGGTTCAAAGGGCATACGATCAACCAGTACCGCTTTGATGTCGTTGGAGATCACCTATATGATCCATACAATGGTGTCCTAGCCGAGCTGGTCTACGATAACGGCCAATATTTATTGACCACCACTAGCCATTCAGTATATCGGTTCGATGATGGTGGCCGCTTGATGAACTGGACAAACGAACGCGGCTTCGGCTTCAATTATTCATATTCAGGTGGAAAACTCGAACGGGTTACAGAACCAATAAGTGGACGCTACTTACAATTCGATTACCTAGGCGACGTACTCCAAAGCGCTTCGGATAACACCGGGCGCCAGGTTACATATGCCTATGACAGAAATGGTGACCTGACTGTCGTGACAGATGTGCGCGGGAATAATTGGGAATATTCCTACAATGATGATCACCAAATCATAACGATCTTTGCGCCCGGTATGCAACCGGAAGTACTTTTAACTATTACTTATGACGATCAAGGTAGAGCTTACGAACAATATGATGGAGTTGGAATCCAACTAACCCACATCGATTTCAATAATGATGGCTCGTCAACAAATACAGATGCCACTGGTGTTCCCACCAACTACACACCCGACTGCCGAGGTGTGATTACCCGTATCGAAACTCCTTCATTAGGATCTGTCTCAGGTTATTTTATAGACCGCGGCTACGACCATAACTTCAATCTCACCTCGTTACGCGGGGAGGACGATGAGACCGCTACCCAGTTTCGGTGGAGCACTAATGGTGCTAATTTGCTAGGAATGACCGATCAAGCTGGCTTTAAAACCATCTTCACATATGACACCGAAAATCATCTCACGCGGGTTGAAGCTCCTGAAAACGAGTGGCAAGATTTTGTTTATAACGGGCCTCTGCTCGAATCTTCAACTAAAAGCTCCTCACTCGGAGATATTACAACAAACTATGCATACACCTCAAGCGCAAACTCCCCACAGCCGATCAATCTTATAAAATCAATCACAGATGCACTACATCATCAGACCAACTTTACTTATGATGCTCTTGGCCAATTAATCACAATAATCGATGCCGATTTATATGAGACACATTTCACATATAACGCAACCGGGCAGGTCACAACAATCACCGATGCACTTGGACGTATAACGTTATTTGAGTATGATTTCTCCGGGGCTGTGACCAAAATCGTTCAAAATTATGACCCCGATCGCCTGCCTAATGAAGATAATCAGTATAATCTCTCGACAACCTACGTTTACGATCTTCAGGGGCGTCTGGAAATGGTAAAAGATACCAACAACATCACAGCAACCACAACTGTTTATGACCATTCCGGACGAATTTACCAGCTCCTAGATGCACTAAACAATCCAACGACCTATACCTATAACGAAGATAGTACACTCGATACGGTATTAACCGCACCAGATTACCTGACCAGCTATGAATACGACGAAATGGGTCGAGTTACCGGGATACGGGATTCACTGGGCCATCTTATCACAGCATATACATATAATGCGGACGGCACAGTTGCATATGAGAAGGATGGGGCTGGGTTGATTAGCAGTTTTTCATACGATGCTCTGCATCGAATCATCCAGGTTTCAGATAATGCCGGGCATGTGGTTTCCACTACATATAACAATTACGGGAATATCACTTCCATTACGGATGCGCTGGGGCGTGTGACACAATATAAGTACGACGATCCGGGTCGTTTGACGGCAGTGACCGAGAATTACCTGTCTAAACTCCCTTCTGGTTACGACATCAATTCCACCAACATCCGAACGGAATACCATTATGATCTATTAGGAAATCTGAGGATGATAACAGATGCTGATGGTCACGAAACAACTAATACATATGATAATTTATATCGCTTGAAAAGCGTCACTGATCCGCTCGGGCATATTACTAGTTTTACCTACGATGCACTCGGTAACAAGAAGACATTGACCCTGCCAAATATGACAGTCACGCAATTCGATTATGACTTGGTCAATCGCCTGACCAACATTGACTACCCGGGCGGGACGAATACGGAGATCAGTTACCAATATAACGAACTCAACCAGTTAACTGGCATGGATGATATGTTAGGGCATACAACCTGGACTTATACCCTTCTAGGGCAACCGGAGATGATTACCGATCCCTTCAACCGGGCCGTGGCTTATAAATACAACACTCTTGGGAACCGCATCCGTCTAACCTACCCCGGTGGGCGGATGGTAAATTATATTTATAATGCCGACGGTTTAATCGAACAGGTGATGGATGGAACAGCGCCATTGGTGACATACAGTTATGACACAGCCGATCGCTTAGACTCGGAAGCCTATGCAAATGACTTGATTTCGAGTTACACCTATGATCTTTCAAGCCAAATTACTGGCATACGTCACCAACTCAACGGACGCGATCTGTCAGTTTATGCTTACACCTATGATGTCGCAGGGAATTTGACCCAAACCGAGGAGACCAGCCGGTATCCTAATACTACCTTCCTTCCGGAAATCAATAATTATGGTGCTTATCCGTCACCGCCCTCCCCATTTAAAACAACAGATTCGTTCTGGGAGAAAATCGACAGACATCTCGACCGACTATTCGGTCCGACATCAGTTTCAGCCATGTCGGCTCAATATGGGCTCGATCCAGATCAAACCATCACCTACGATTATGATGCGCTAGATAGGCTGAAAAGCGCATCCTACTCTACAGGGATAGATTATACCTATAGTTATGACAAGGTTGGTAATCGAACCTCCCAGACCATAAATGGCAACATAAAAACCTACAAGTATGATGTTGCCAACCGTCTAAGCAGTGTGAATGGGGTAAATTACACTTGGAATAATAACGGCAGCCTGATAAATAATGGATTGATGAGTTTCACTTACGATCCTTCAGGGCGACTTGCGAGCATCACCTCTGAATTAGGTAATTACACATTCGGTTATGACGGGTTGGGTAACCGTTACACACAGACCGCTGGTGGAGATACCGCTGTCTACACACTTGATTTGGCAGCCGGATTAACGACGGTCCTCAGGGAGGGGTCTACGACCTACCTGTATGGTCTTGGATTGATCGGACAGGAGATAAGCGGGGAGATCGAGTATGCATTGGATGACCGCTTAGGCAGCATCCGCCAACTGGTCACCGAAAACCAGCAGGTCTCGCTACTTAAATCGTATGACCCCTTCGGAAATCCCCTGCTTAATCAGGGCACCAGTAGCAGTTCGTTTAGTTTTATTGGCGAGCATATGGATAATAGCGGGCTGGAATACCTCAGGGCTAGATACTATGATCCGGAGACAGGTCGGTTCATCACAGCTGACCCGTACCCTGGCGCGTTGTCCCTGCCGGCTACGCAGAATGCCTACACGTATGTAATCAATAACCCCTTGAGCTACACCGATCCCAGCGGGGAAATCCTGCCATTCCTGGCGGCGGGCATCGCCGGCGGACTCATTGGTGGTGGTATGAGCATGGTCGAGCAATGCATTAGTTCCAATAACATTCAAGCCTGCATGAAATGCCTGGACTGGAATAAGGTCGGAACGGCCGCCGCTGCCGGAGCAGTTGCCGGCTTTGTTGGGTTTGGGATTGGGTTGATCGGAGGTGTGCTCGGTGCCGGGATCATTCCGACGGTCACTACTGGTTTGATCACCGGTATGATTACCGGGCAGGTTTACCGCATGACAGAGTTGGCGTTATCGGGCAATTGGGATCAGGCCGGGAGACTCCTATTCCAGCCGGAGGATATTCTACTTGATGGCGTCTTGGGAGCGGCTAGCAGTGCGGTTGGTTTGGGAGTAGGAAAACTATTTTCATCAGCGATAAAGAAAATAAATACCACAATAAATAATAATACTACTTTTGCAAGTAACTATAAACTAATCGAGTTTCAAGGAAGACGTATTTACCAGTTAAATGATATAGATTGGAACTATATCGACCCAGCTACTGGTTGGAGTAATCGGGAAATCACGGCATGTGGAAATGCACCTTTTGGGCTAGATGGAAAAAGAATTCATCTACATCACCTACTTCAACAAGAACCCGGGCCTTTAGTTGAAATAAATGCATCCGTACATAGTCGAGGTCAGAAAGTGTTACACGGCCTTATTTCTGATGGACAATCCTATAAAAATATACCTGGTATTATGTATCAATATAGTAAATTTAGAGCTGAGTATTGGATATGGCGTTCATTGTCTATCCAATAATAGAGAGGCATCGATGACAAAAAGTAAAAATGATATTATCGTACATATCAATGATTTTGGAATAAAGATCCATAAATTTACTAAGGTCGATTATGGTCAAATTAATAATATTGAAAAAGATCTGATGGTAAGTTTACCAAATAGCTATAAATGGTTTTTATCTGAGTATGGATTACTAATCATGCCCGGATATATAATTCTTGGCACAGGATTAGATAAAACTGCAGCATGTGTAAAATCTACACTTGACTGGAGAGAATACGGATTACCTCAGGAATTTGTTGTTATAGAAGATGGTGGCAATGATTGGATCTTCTGCCTTGATACATCACAGATGGTAGAAGGTGAATGTCCAGTTGTAGATTGGTGGCAAGGCGATGGTGTCGGAAAAGAGAGTTTTCCAACCTTTTTCGATTTTCTTGAGGTAGTATTATGTCACTCTGAAGAAATAAAAAAATAAGAAATATTATTTTCACTCCCAAGACAATAATCTCACCTTAGAAATTACTTATACCTATTTTATTGGGAATGAACAGTAGTTGGTACATAATACTTATGCATCTGGAAATTAATGGTATCGCCCATTTCTCCAAATAAATAATTTTAATCTCGAAATATCGCATATTTTCATCTCAAAAATCGTATACAATATGAGATATTTTTACCCATTACCCACCCCGAGGAGCCCTTATGCCCAACCCAGCCCTGATCGATACCTCCGGTGAACCGAGCCATCTGCCCTCCGAAGGGGGGTTCGGCATCTCAGCGTTCGTTGAACGCCGAGTCCTTCTGAGCGACGCACTGATCTGCGTCGCACCAGAAGGAAGGTTCTCGGGGGTATGCCGCAGCCCCGCGCTCATTGAGCGCTGTGTTTCTCCGAGCTTCGCACTAAGGAGCTCCGCACCGGAGGGAAGCATCGCGAGCAGGCATAACTGAAACCCTACGAATTCAATAACTCTAAGGATAATACATGTCTACGACCCCTTTAATCGATCTTAATAACCTTTCCAAGTCCTATGGCGAAAAGCACGCCGTCAAAAATGTCAGCCTGAACGTAACCGGCGGCGAGGTGTTCGGCTTCCTGGGCCCCAACGGGGCCGGCAAGACCACCACCATCAAGATGATCGTGGGCCTGCTCAAGCCTTCCGCGGGTTCGGTTAAAGTGGCCGGCTTCGACATCCAGGCTCAGCCCCTGGAGGCCAAGGCTGCCAGCGGCTACGTCCCGGATACACCCAACCTGTATGCCAAGCTGAGCGGGCGCGAGCTGCTGCGCTTCGTGGGCGATCTGTACGGCGTGGAGCGCGGCCAGGTAGAGCACCGCATCGATGAGCTGCTGCGCCTGTTCGACCTGGACCAGGCCGGCGACGATACCATTGACTCGTACAGCCACGGCATGCAGCAGAAGACCGCCATCGCGGCTGCACTGGTGCACGACCCCAAAGTGCTGGTGCTGGATGAGCCTACTGTGGGGCTGGACCCGAAGTCGGCC
>Ga0208980_10003078_pt1 | contig 10125 bp, 8 predicted proteins | sample WetSurMetagenome_3_FD_187993 | JGI IMG/M metagenome (GOLD analysis project Ga0208980, IMG submission 187993) | Wetland microbial communities from Twitchell Island in the Sacramento Delta, sample from surface sediment Aug2011 Site A1 Bulk (version 2) | ecosystem: Environmental > Aquatic > Marine...
TATCTGCTTAAATCTGCGAAATCTGCGGGAATACTCCCAACAGGTATTCCAATTAAGTTCCGGAATTCCGGAATTGTTATTTCTAAATATATATATATTTGTGTATTAATGAGGTTAAATGTATTAAAAATCAAATCATTTAATTGGGTGCCATGGTGTTCTTAAAGAAAGTGATTGATCTCTTCCATCAGGCGACATCGCCTGGGCCGGATGAATTTATAAGATTATCATGGGACACGTGGAGATATAATTTAGGAGATATCCTAAATCCAATAATTACAAAAGCATTCAGTTCAAAACCCATAAAGCGGATTTCTTCCAGGCAATTTGGAAAATATGAGCACTATTTTGTTATTGGTTCGATCCTGCAAAGATGTACGGAACATACAATCGTTTGGGGAAGCGGCTTTATCTCTGACGATGTCGGATGCAAACAGCCTCCAAAACGGATCCATGCGGTAAGGGGACCACTCACAAGAGCGAAGCTACTGGCGCAGGGAATTGAATGCCCGGAAGTTTATGGTGACCCTGCTTTGCTTTTGCCCGGTATTTATAAACCTGAAGTACCTGATAGAAAATTCAGGCTGGGAGTAGTACCTCATTATAAGGATAAGTCCTGCAACTGGCTGATTAATAATCAACAGTCCGAAATAAAAATTATTGATGTCCAGAACAAGAATCCGTTAAAGGTAGTTGATGAAATCAATTCATGTGAAAAAATAATCTCCAGCTCTTTGCATGGACTGATTGTAGCTGACGCTTACGGAATACCTGCAATCTGGGTGAAGTTCTCGGACAAAGTGCTGGGTGACGGTTTTAAATTCAAGGATTATTTCGCATCCGTAGGCAGAAACGATAAATCGCCTTTGGAAATAAAGGATAATACTTCGACAGAAATGATTATTGATAGTTTTTATCCATATAAAATAGAATTTGATTCAGATAAGCTCAAACAGAATTGTCCATTCAAATAGTAGAAAGTTATCCAGCGATTGATTACCGAACAATGATTATTCACATTCATTTCCATCAGAGAGCAACAGGCGTTACGAGGAGCATTGAAAATATCTTTCCATTTCTGAACAGGTATTCTGAAGCCCTGGTATTCGGATACGGAATTAAAGCTCCAAAAATCAGCCTGTTTTCTTTATTGCGACAGGTTTATTCCGGTAAGAAGACTGTTATCCATGCGCACCGGAATAACGAAATCATTTTTGCACTGCTCCTGAGGTTCCTGGGTGGTAAATTCAAACTGGTATTTACCAGACATGCTGAAAGCAAGCCTTCGAATTTTACATGCTTTCTGATGAAAAAAGCTGATAATCTGGTGAGCCTGAGCTCCGCTATGTCAAAAAGCCTGCCAGTTAAGAATACGATAATCAGACATGGGGTAAATACTGATATCTTCAAAATTCACGATAAAATCAAACTTGAAAATATCAGGCAGGGAAACCTCATTACCTCGATAGGACGTATCCGACCTGCCAAGGGACAACTCATCGTTCTTGAGGCATTAACAGAAATTCTTAAAAGCAATCCGGACTGGGGATTGCTGCTGATAGGAAAAACCGATGATAAGGAATATGCCGATAAAATATTATCCATGGCAATGGATAATGGCATTTCAGGGCAGGTACATTTTATACCCGAAACCAATAAAATAATCGATTATTATATTGCAAGTTCGATAGTCGTTATTGCGTCGGTATCGGAAGGATTTTCATTGGTCTGCCTCGAAGCTATGGCCTGTGGTCTGGTTACGATAGCGACCGACTCGGTCGGCATTCATCCGGAGGTAATTAAACATGGAGAAAACGGGTTCCTCTTCCCGAAAAACGATCCTGGATCTTTGAGTCGTATAATCTCTGATATTCTGTCAGGTAAGGTTGTCCTGGATTCTGAAAAAATCAGGAAAACTATTTTGGATAACTGGAGCGTGGAAAAAACGGTACTGGAATTACTAAAACTGTATGAAACACCTCCAAAAGGATTATGACATTTCCTTAATAGGGATCTACATCAACTGCAATCTTCAACCCCGATGCACCTTTTTCCTTTTCGACCCGTTCTATCGATTCCATGATAAAATGCTTTGCTGCAGCAACAGGTTTTTCTCTTTCCAGCTTTATAAGAATGGTTTTTATGTACCAGAGCTGAATCTGGGAGATAAGCGGAAATTCCGGCCCCAGGAGATTTCTTCCGAACTCCTTTCTTAAACTTAGGCCCAGGAGATCTGAAAAACTATTAAGAAGGGATCTGTCCTTATGCCTGATGCTGATTTTTATCAATCGGCAGTAAGGAGGATAATTGAATGCCTTCCTTTCATCTATCTGAATCCTGAACATGTTTTTGAAATCATGATTTAAAACAAGTCTGATTATCTTATTGTCAGGATTGAAAGTCTGAATAATTACTTTGCCGACCTTTTGTCTTCGTCCAGCTCTTCCGCTCACCTGTTCCATTATCTGGAAGCTTCTTTCGTGAGCCCTGAAATCAGGATAATTCAGCAGATTGTCGGCATTTAAAATGCCCACAACTGTCAGATTTTCAAGGTCAAGACCTTTTGTTATCATTTGAGTCCCGATAAGAATATCAATCTGTCTCTCCTCAAGCGCTCTGATCAGTCTCTCAAATGAGTTTTTTCCCTTAGTTGTATCCTGATCCATCCTGGCCACTCTGGCTGAAGGGAAAACAATTTTGATTTCATCCTCAATCTTTTCCGTTCCAAAACCTCTTGTTGCCAGCCCCGGAGATTGGCAATTTCCGCATTGTGAAGGAATCCCGGCTGAAAATCCGCAATAATGGCAAACCATACGGTTGATGCCTTTATGGTATGTAAGGCTTACGGCACATTGAATGCATTTCGGGATCCAGCCACATTCGGGACATTCAATATATGGTGAAAATCCTCTCCTGTTCTGGAACAGAATTATCTGTTCATTTTTACCCAATGCTTCATCTATCGAGTCAAGAAGCTGGGGTGTGAAATGAGAAACCATAAGTTTTTTCCTGTATGCTTCGCGGGAATTTGCCACGATTATTTCGGGCAGTTTTATCAGGCTGTACCTCTCATTAAGTTCAACCAATCCGTACTTACCCGACAATGCATTATTATAGCTTTCGATTGAGGGTGAAGCAGACCCAAGAATTGTTTTTGCCTTGTGCAAACCGGCAAGTATTATTGCTGAATCGCGCGCATGATACCTGGGAGCCGGATCGTGTTGTTTGAATGATACATCCTGCTCTTCATCAACAACTACCAGCCCGAGATCCTTAAATGGCAAAAACAGAGCGGATCTGACACCAATGATGAGCCTGTACTCTTTCCCTGGTTCTGTACCGGCAACTCTGTTCCATATCTCAACCTTTTCAGCGCTATTGAAGCGTGAATGGTAGATACCTGTAACTGAGCTGAAATGTCTGTTTAGACGCTGAATTATCTGGGTTGTGAGGGCTATTTCAGGAAGGAGATAAAGCACCTGCCTGCCTTTTTTAAGCTGCTCCTCAATAAGGTGAATATAAATCTCAGTTTTGCCACTCGAAGTAACGCCATGCAGTAAAGCAATTTCCTTTTTTTTGAAAATTTCTGAGATCTTTTCAAATGCAGTATTCTGTGCTTTGCTTAATTCTTTTTTAGGTTCTGCTGGCAGCTCAGCATCTGCTAATCTTCCTGTTTCAAGGCTGACAAATGAAAATATTTTCTTCTTTACAAGACTGTCAATACTCTCCGCTGACGACCCGGATTCTTTTATCAATAATGATTTCCTGATAGCCTTTGTCTTCTTACCGTCCTCGTATCCGCTTAAACTAAGATAAGCCGTAAGAGTTTTATATTGTTTCGGGGCCTTTGCAAGTTTGTCAAGGATATTATTTAACTCGTCTTCAGAGAATTCCGAGGTCAGTAATACAAAAGTCTCCTCCCTGGGCTTATATTTTTCCTTTACCGGCGCCTCAGCCACTCCTTCGAGGCAAAGATCCGACGGCAATGCTGCTTTCATGACTTCACCAATACTGCACATGTAATAATCTGAAATCCAGAGCCAGAATCTCAGCTGGATTTCATTGACGACAGGAAAAGGATCAAGTACACTTATGACTGGCCTGATATTAATTAATGCCGGTGAATCGCTATGGATCCTGAATATGATCCCTGAATAAAGTTGCTTTTTACCAAACTGAACCAGGACCCTTGATCCGGGAAATATCTTTCCGTTCAGCTCAACAGGAATCCCGTAAGTAAATGTCCCCTTTACTGCAAAGGGCAAAATAATATCAGCAAAATGATTATACATCATCTGTATCAGAAGTCTGCAAAATAATAAACTAAACTGACTTTAAGAAACTTGACATTACAGTCAGAAGGTGGTCTTTCCTTATCGGTTTAATAAGGCATGCATCACAACCGGCCTCCAGAATAATGTCTTTATCATCTTCAAAAATGAAAGCCGTTTGTGCGATGATTGGTATGTCTTTTCGAATCTTTCTAATCTCTTTTGTAGCTTCTATTCCATTCATTTCAGGCATTTGCATATCAAGCAGGACCACGTCGATTCCAGGTGTGGATTTTACTATATTTATTGCTTCAATTCCTGACCTGGCGCTTATAGTTTTTATCCGTGTATCGTCTAAAACCCTGTTAAGATAGAGCAGGATATCTTTATTATCATCGACAAGAAGACATGTCTTGCCGCTCCAGTCTGCCTGGAAGCTGAGAGGTTCGTTATTCGTGAGCTTTGATTTTAATCTTGTACTTCCACCTGCAGGCCGGTAAGGAATTGAAAAGCTGAATTCTGAACCAACTCCTTTTTCCGACTGAACAAAGATCTTTCCACCCATCCTTTCAATTACCTCCTTAGCCAGGGTAAGTCCGACACCCAAACCTTCGAATGGCCGGTGATGGCCGTCAATCTCCTGTCGGAACTCCTCAAATATGTGATCAAGGTTCTCCTGGTTAATACCTATACCTGTGTCTTTTACCCTGAAAACAAGACTCTCATTTTCCCTGGTATAGGATAACCTGATGGAACCTTCAAGGGTAAATTTGACAGCGTTATCCATAAGATGGTTCAGAACTCTTTTGAGCCAGATCCTGTCGGTAAATATCAGGTCGCTGTTCTCTTCCATCATATTCATTACATTGATTATGATCGATTTTTCATTTCGTCTGACAATTTTTCTGGCTTCTTCTACTATTTCATTGACGATGCTGTTAACCGATGCTTCTTCATATGTAATTTCAATCTGTGAACTCTCAAGCCGCGACAGATCTATAATATCTCCTATTATCTGAAGTAGTTTTTCGCTGTTATGATTTATATGCTCAATATATTCCTCTTTTACTTCATCTGTGATATCATTAGCCAGGAGAAGGTTAGCAAAACCAACCACACTGTTAAGAGGTGTTCTTATCTCATGCGAAATATTTGCAAGGAAGCTTGATTTAAGCCTGTTGCTCGCTTCAGCTTCAACATTTGCCTTGATAAGATCTTCATGAACTTTTTTGAGAGTTGTGATATCCCTTGAAATAGTAAGTGAACCGATTATCTCTCCATTTTCATTTTTTACAATAACTGACCTGGTTGAGAGGTTTATATAATTGCCATTTTTATGCCGTAGCCTGAGCTCTGTTTCGAAAAATCCCCTGGCTTGCAGAGCTTCAGTCCTGTTTTTCTCATAAGCTATGTCATCCTGATGCAAAAGATCGACAACATTGGTTCTGTCGTATTGTTCTTTATCCAGACCAATAATTGAATAAAAAGCTGAGTTAGCATATTTCAGGTTACCGTTCCTGTCATAAAAAGAGATACTGTCATCAGCCGATTGGACGAGAATCCTGTAAAACATTTCCGTATTGGAATATTCACGGGTTATTGCTTCTTTTTGTAAGGTAAGGTCTTTATTGGTTTTTTGAAGATCGGCATTAATCTCCTCAATCTTCTTATTTCTTTCCTTAAGTTCCCGGTTGGCTTTTCTTAGCTTTGTTGAAAAGATGATTATCAAAACAAAAATTATCAGCAAAGCTCCCAGCATAGTTAAAATTAAATTAAGCATAGATGCGGTCGAAGCAGAAAGAATATTCCGGGTTGTTGAAAAGAAGGTATGTGATCCGGCTGCATAAGCTGCCTGTGGCAAGCAGATCAATAACATAGTAAAGGCTGAATACAGCAGAAAGGAATATGTTCCCCCGGGAACAATAAACCTAAAATGCTTCACTATGAATACTTTCCTTGGACTCAAGACCCGCTCTATTAACTTTCAAACATCGAATTCACGCAAAGATAAAAATTCGTATGTTACTCGGGGCCCTGTAATGAACAATTTATTGCACAAAATATACTAAATTGCGAACAAACAAACTAAATGATGGAAAGAGAAAAAACTGGTTTCTCAGGAGGAAGAAAATACAGTAATAAGGAAATTACCGTATACTGGAAACCAGATGCCTGCGTGCATGCATCATATTGTTACAGAGAACTAATAGAAGTTTTCGATCCGGGGAGAAGGCCATGGGTTGATATGAACGGAGCTGAGACCGACAGGATCATTGAAGTTGTAAACATGTGTCCGACTGAAGCCCTTACATGGAAGTGGAATGATGAGACAAAGAATAAGGACATAAGTATTGATCAGACTAATCACATAACGTTCAGGAGACCTGAACTTATGAGTTCCGACGAGCAGTCAATTCAGGAAAACCCGGTTTCTGTCAAAATAATGATCGATGGGCCTGTCGTTATTAAAGGTGACTTCACATTCCAGTATAGCGGGAACAAAAAAGAAATTAAAGAGGGGATAATCTCTTTATGCCGCTGCGGAGCCAGTTATCATTTACCTTTCTGCGACGGGACTCACAGAAAAATCGGTTTTGAAGATAAATGACAAATATGGAAACAAATAATAATAAGAAGCCCTTAACAATTGTTGAGGTCATAGATGGCGGACCGCTGAAAATCACAGGCAATATAATTCTGAAAGATCTTAAAAAAGACATTACTGACAATCCAACGGAAGTTTACCTGTGCAGATGTGGCCTTTCGGGAAACAAACCTTATTGTGACAAGTCGCACAAGTGTTGACTCGCTGATAATCTTTTTGCCAGAGATTTAATTAGACGACAGAGCTTTACCTACTTCTTCAGCTGCTTCACCGAAAGATATTGCAGAAATAACTGATAATCCGGAATTGTCGATAATTTCCTTTGCTTCCAGTGCATTTGTCCCCTGCAACCTGACAATTACAGGAACTTTTATTTCGCCGATTGATTTATAGGCTTCAACAACTCCATTGGCCACCCTGTCGCATCTGACAATACCACCAAATATATTTATCAGTATTGCTTTCACAGCCGGGTCTTTAAGAATAATCCTGAATCCAGCTTCAACTGTCGAAGCACTGGCGCCGCCTCCCACATCCAGAAAATTTGCCGGAGATCCTCCGGAGAGCTTTATTATATCCATGGTTGCCATTGCAAGTCCTGCACCATTGACCATGCAACCGACATTACCATCGAGTTTGACATAATTAAGAGAGTATTTTCCGGCCTCAACTTCAACAGGATCCTCTTCATTCAGGTCTCTCATCTCCGACAGATCATGATGCCTGAAGAGGGCATTATCATCAAGGATAAGCTTGCAATCAACGGCAAGGATTCTTTCGTCGCTTGTTTTGAGTACCGGATTAATTTCAAGAAGCTGAGCATCGCAGCTTATGAATGCGTCATAAATACCTTTCAGAAATTTCTGCATATTTCTGGCACTATTTCCCCCGAGCCCGAGTCTGAAGGCTATGTTCCGGGTCTGAAAAGACTGCAGCCCTGTCAATGGGGAAATATCTTCAGTATAAATAAGTTCAGGAGTTTTTTCCGCAACCTGTTCTATATCCATTCCCCCTGCCGGTGAGTACATTAAAAGGTATCTGCCTGATTTTCTGTTTAACAGAATACTGATATAGAATTCTTCAGGCTCGCAATTTCCCTTGTAATAAACATCCTGGGCTATCAGGACCTTATTTACCTTTCTTCCGGCAGGTCCGGTCTGTGGTGTCACCAGGTTCATTCCAAGCATCCGGCCAGCTATTGTTCCTGCTTCCTCAACCGATTTAGCCAGTTTGACCCCGCCTCCTTTACCCCTGCCTCCTGCATGAATCTGGGCTTTTACAACAAAATACTCAGTCTGAAATTTTTCTTTCAGCTGCCTGGCAACCATGATTGCCTGTTCGGCTGTTTCTGCCACAAATCCCTCCTGAATATCAACATCATATGCCCTGAGAAGGGATTTACCCTGAAATTCATGTGTATTCATCCTGAAAAAATTTATTAGATTATCGTGCAGTTTACCATTTCCTGCACTGAGGGAAATTTAGAAAAATAAATGGATATTTTACCTATTTTAGCGCAAAAAAGGATGCGGAAACTACTAAACAGGGAACTTGGAAGGAAGAGTATAGGGGAGTACAGGAATTCAGGAAAATCTTCATTTGTAATAGTCCTTGATAATGTAAGGAGCCACAATAATGTAGGATCTGTTTTCAGGACAGCTGATGCTTTTCTGACAAAAAAAATATACCTGTGCGGTATAACAGCTAAACCCCCTCACCGCGACATTCAAAAAACTGCACTTGGCGCAACAGAATCTGTTGAATGGAGCTATCATGAATCAACACTGCATGTTGTCAGGGAATTAAAGGCTAATGGTTACAAAATAATTGGTGTTGAACAGGCTGAAGGATCTGTTGAACTGCAGAACTTTAAAACAGAAACCGGGCAAGAATATGCGCTGATCTTCGGACATGAAGTAAATGGTGTTGACCAGAATGTGCTTGACCTGTGTGACATTTGCGTCGAAATTCCTCAGTTTGGAACAAAGCATTCTTTTAATATTGCGGTAAGTGCCGGAATAGTGCTATGGGAATTGAATAAGAACCTCACTTTAAATCCATCCCCGGAAGAAAGGGAACCTGGTAATCGATAATAAATATTTTACTCCCCTTCTCTGCCGGGAGCCAGGCTGGGGGAACAGGTAAAAACAAGCAGAGACGTTGCATGCAACGTCTCTGCCAAAATATCTTTCAGAATTATATCTTATTGAACCAAAGCCTGAAATGCACTGTCAGCAAAGAATTTGGCAAATTCAAGATCTGTTTTTGCATATGCTTTCCATTCAGGTTTGAAGCCTATAGCTTCTTTCAAACCGGCAAGCATATAATTCTTGTCATCAAGACGGGCACCGACAACACCTTTAAGATATGAAGGTTTACCACATTTGCACATCTCTTTCATGCTGTCGAGAGTAGCTTTAGCCTTATTGACATCACCCTTAAGTACCTGTGCAAGAGCAAGGTTGAAACAAGGTTCTGTTCCAAAGTAGTTAACAGCTTTGTCATATTCACCTTTTGTTATTGCAATAACGCCAAGTCCCCATTTTGATTCTGTGGTAGCAGCAGTCATTGAGTTGAACAGCTCTTCAGCTTTTGGCAGATCACCTTTAACGAGATAAGCAAAACCGATGTTATTTTTTACGACGTCATTATTTGAAATTGCTTTAGCTTTTTCAAATGCAGCAAGAGCTTCATCCGGTTTATCTAAGCTCATAAGTGCACATCCTACGTTATTGTGTGCACGGATACATTTCGGATTAGCTTCTGCGGTAGCGTTGTAGAACGCTAGTTTTTCATTAGGATCTGTAGTAAGAGCACCTGCACGAAGCATTTCCTCGAGACTCAGAACTTTAGGATCAGATCTCATCTGGGCAAGTATCTGTTCATCTGAACGGCCTGTAACTTCGACATTAACTGTCATCTTTGATCTTCTCAGTTTCGGAAGAATATCGGTTTTGAGAGCTTCATATGCAGATGACATATTCTTAATTTCCTTCTCACGGACTACAGGATCAGAATACATAGAAAGAACCCTGAGGATCAAATCTTTATCCTGAATATTGGATTTTTCAACTTCAGTTTTGAAGCCTTCCCAGTCTTCAGCTGTAGTCAATGTATTAAAGAATCCTTCAGCTTTTGCAGGTTCATAAAAATTAAATGGCTTTTTTATTAATTTATCAGCTGAAACACCTCTTTTAGCGGCCAGCTTTTCATTAAACTCAAATGCGCCATCAGGAGAAGCATAAGAAC
>Ga0208980_10003079_pt1 | contig 10125 bp, 7 predicted proteins | sample WetSurMetagenome_3_FD_187993 | JGI IMG/M metagenome (GOLD analysis project Ga0208980, IMG submission 187993) | Wetland microbial communities from Twitchell Island in the Sacramento Delta, sample from surface sediment Aug2011 Site A1 Bulk (version 2) | ecosystem: Environmental > Aquatic > Marine...
CCCGATCCCGCCTTGTTACCCGACGACCCCGCCTTGCTCAAGGCGTTGGTCATTCAATTGCTGGAAGAGTTGCAGAAGGCCAACGCGCGTCTGGAGCGGCAAGAGCATCACATGGATCTGCTGCTGAAGAGAATCTACGGCAGCACGAGCGAGAAGTTCAATCCGCAGCAGGGCGTGTTGTTTGATCCTCGACCGGATGAGACGGAATCTGCCCCAAGCACGACGTTGCCGCCCACGACGTCGCCGATTTCCAAGAAACGAGACAAACACGGTCGCGGTCGGCTTCCCGACAAGCTCAGGCGCGAGGAAGTCGTTCATGATCTTTCGGAAGCCGAGATGGCGGCCATGGGCGGCGCGGAGAATCTGGTAGAGCTGCCGCCGGAGCGGAGCGAGCAGCTCGATTGGCGGCCCTCGACGCTGTTGGTGATCGTGCATGTCCGCAAGAAATATGCCCGCAAAACGCCACTTTTGGAAAGCGGCCTGACGCTTGCGGAGCAGAACGTGGCGGTGGCCCGCAAGCCGGCCGAGGCGATTCCCGGCGCGTTGGCCGGGCCGGGACTGATGTCGCAAGTGATCGTCTCCAAGGGAACGGATCATCTGCCTTTGCACCGTCAGGAGGGAATCTTCAAGCGGCAAGGCGTGCGGCTGTCGCGGCGCGCGCGCAGCCAGAGCGTCGGCTCGGTCTGCAGCGCGCGCGTCCAATGAACGGACGGATCGATCTGCCGCCAGGTCCAGTCGGGCACGGTGCGCGCGAGCAATTCCTTGGCCGCCTTGTTGTCAGGCGCGCCGAAGACGGCGTGGTTCAGCAGCTCGGCCGCCCAACGGTAGTCGCCCTTATCGAACGCCGCCTGCGCCGCGCTCACGGCCTTGTCGGCACCGCCCATCAGTTCGAGATAGCGCTTGGCCGACTCCTGGGGCGGCAGCGGGTTCAGGTTGGCCGGATTGCCGTCGTAGGCGCCCAGATAGAACTGGTAGACGGCCTTCACGTTGTGGCGCAGGTCGCCGTAATAGCCGCGCGTACCGGGATACGACGCGAGCGACTTCGGCAGCTTGACCATCTCGGCGATCTCGCGCGGCGTGTACCCGGCGTTGGCCAGGCGCACCGTCTGGTCGTGGGTGTACTTGTAGACGTCGCGGTGCTTGGTGATGAATTCGGCGATCCGCGCATGGCCCCAGATCGGCCAGTTGTGCTGGCCGACATAGATCTCGGCGTCGCCCAGGCCGTCCAGGGCTTCCTGCATGTAGGTGGCCCAACGCAAGGCGTCGCGCACCTTGGCGCCGCGCACCGGGAGCAGGTTGTGCATGGTCTGCGCCAGGTTCTCGGCACCGCCGTAGACCTTCTTCTCCGGGATCGAGAAGGTCAGTTCGGCCGGCGCTTCGGCACCGGGCACGTTGTGGAACACGAAGCGCACGCCGTCGAGCATGATCTCCTGCGTCTGCTGGGTCACGAGCTGCGTCGGCTGCAGGATTCCGATCGCGCCGTAGGCCACGTTCTTGCCCAGACCGGTGTCGACGTTGCCCTTCGCAGAGCGCTCGAGGTTCTTGCCGAACTGGTACATCGAGCGCCGCGCCATCGCGGTGCCGACCAGGATGTTCTCGCTCGTCGCCTCTTCGACGAAGCCCTCGGAAGCGATCACCGGGATCTTGCGTTCGGCGACTTCTTGCGCAGAGGCCACGCCCAGCGCGCCGCCGAAGTGGTCCGCATGGCTGTGCGTGAAGACGATCGCCGTCACAGGCTTGTCGCCGAGGTGTTTGCGTGCAAAGGCCATCGCCGCGGCGGCACTCTCGCGTGCGGTCAACGCGTCGATGACGATCCAGCCGGTCTTGCCCTCGACGAGCGTGATGTTGGCGATATCGAAGCCGCGTACCTGGTAGACACCGTCGGTCACCTTGAACAGGCCGAGCTGGGCGTTCAGGACGGCGTGCCGCCAAAGGCTCGGGTTGACGGTGGGTGGCGCCTTGCCGTCGACGAACTTGAAGGCGTCGAAGTCGATCAGCACGCTGCCGTCGGCACCAAGAACCTTGCCCTCGGGCCTGGCGATCAGGCCGCGCTTGGCGTCCTCGAAGTCCTGCGGGTCGTCGAGCTTGAGTTCCTGGGTGAACTGCGCGTTGGCCGTCTGGGTAGCCTGTTCGGCGTCACCGGCAGCGCCGCCGACGCCGGCGTTCTTGCCGCAGCCGGCCAGCAACGCCAGCAGCGCCGCGGCGATCGAGATTTGAAGTCGTTTCATGGTCAAGGTCTCCAGTGATTCGTTTGATCTATGGGGGTTGAGCAGATCAGTGCCCGCTTTGTCGCAGGCATGCATCGGGGATCAGACCCACCCTGCAGCTGCGCCGCGGCTCTCCCGCGGCGCATTCGCTGCAACGGGTCGTGCGTCACGCAGGGGTCGTTCGGTGGGGTGCCTCAGTATTCAGCGAGGCGGTGCGCGCGGCTATCCACTTTCCGGCTATCTGGACGCCAATCGCGCAGGCGATCGCGTTGCGCCGCCTCGAGCGGCGCGCGGCGGCCCGACGTCACTTGTGCTTCTTCAGGGACTCGGCAAGGTAGGCGAGCTCGTCGGCGCAGCCCTGTTCGGTCTGGCCGAGGACGAACTTCGCGACGACACCGCCGATCAGCGGCACGTTCACCTTGGCGTGGTGCTGGATGCGGTAGACGCAACCCTTGCCTTCGGGCACGAGTTCGAAGTCACCGGTCACGGTGATCGGCTTGCCGACGATCTGCAGCGTCAGCTGGCCCTTGTGACCCTTGCCCTCGGCCTGCCAGTGCTCCACCAGTTCGATGTCGCTCTCCGGATTGAGCACCTTCGAGATGATGGCGTTGAGTTCGCGCCGCACGCGGCGCTTCATCGTCACGACCACGCTCGGGGCCTTCTTCGTCTTGCAGTTCGCGCTGAGTTCGCCGAGCGCCAGGCAGCGCGCCTCCAGCCATTTCGGGTCGATCAGCAGTGCATAGGCCTTGTCGACCGAGGCTGCCAGTTTCAGTTCCACCATCTCGTGTCTCCTCGTTCTGGATTCTTCAGGCCACGTCGCGCAATTCGCGGCGCAGGATCTTGCCGACCGTCGACTTGGGCAGCGCCTCGATGAAGCGCACGATCTTGGGAACCTTGTAGCCGGTGAGTTCCTTGCGGCAGAAGGCGATAACGTCGCTTTCGGAAAGCGTCGCGCCCGGCGCCTTGACGACGAAGAGCTTGGCCGCTTCGCCGGTCTTGTCGTCGGGCACGCCGACGCAGGCGCACTCGGCGACGCCGGGGCAGCCGGTGGCCACGGCCTCGATCTCGTTCGGAAAGACGTTGAATCCCGACACCAGGATCATGTCCTTCTTGCGGTCGACGATCTTCAGGAAGCCCGCGGGGTCGAACTGGCCGATGTCGCCGGTGCGGAAGTAGCCGTCGGCGGTGAACGCGGCGGCGTTGGCCTCGGGTTGCTGCCAGTAGCCCTTCATCACCTGCGGGCCCTTGACGCAGATCTCGCCCGATCCGCCGAGGCCGACCTCGTGGCCCTCGTCGTCGAGCAGCTTGACGTCGGTCGACGGCAAGGGCAGTCCGGTGGTGCCGGTGAAGGCTTGCACCGCCGCCGGGTTGAAGCTCACGACCGGCGAAGTCTCCGACAGGCCGTAGCCTTCGCGGATGAAGGTACCGGTCAGCGCCTGCCACTTGTCGGACACCGCGCCGATCACCGCCGCGCCGCCGCCGCCGGCAAGGCGCAGGTTGGACCAGTCGACGTCCTTGCTCGCCGGGTGCATGACCAGACCCGCATAGAGCGTGTTCACACCCATGAACACGCTCGGGCGCGCCGCCTTCAACGTGGCCAGGAAGCTGTCGAAGTCGCGCGGGTTGGGCACCAGCCAGTTGTCGGCACCGACCGAGAAGTAGGTGATGAAGTTCACCATCAGCGCGAAGATGTGGTACAGCGGAATCGCAGTGACGATCACCTCCTGGCCTGGGCGCACGCCGTCCGGCATGAAAGCCTTGAACTGCTCGGTGTTGGCGACCAGGTTGCGGTGTGACAGCGCCGCGCCCTTGGACAGGCCCGTGGTGCCGCCGGTGTACTGCAGGAAGATCAGGTCTTCGCCGGTCACGTCCACCGGCGTGAACGGCAGGCCCGCCCCCTGGGCCAGTGCGTCGGTGAAGGCGACCGCACCGGTCAGCCGCGCATCGACCGGCGGGCTCGGAAGCACCTTGCCGCTGCCGTCGCCGACTCCGACGGTGATGACGTTCTTCAAGGACGTCTTGGCCATCACCTCGGCCACGGTGGCCGAGACGCCGCTGTAGACGACGATGGTCTCGGCGCCGGCGTCGTTGAGCTGGTGCTCCAGCTCGCGCGGCGTGTACAGCGGATTGACGTTGGCCTGCACCGCACCCGCGCGGATGATGCCGAGGAAGGCAATCGGGAAGGCCAGCAGGTTCGGCACCATCACCGCGATCCGGTCCCCCTTCTTCACGCCGAGCGGGCCCTGCAGGTAGGCGGCGAAGTCGCGCGACAGGCTGTCGATCTGGGCGTAGGTGAGCATCTGGCCGGCACAGCGCATGGCCGGCTTGTCGGCGAAGCGCTTCATCGCCTGCTCCATCAAGTCGACGACCGATCGGTACGCGTCGGGGTTGATCTCCTTGGGGATGCTGCCGTACGTGGCTTGCCAGTGTCTGGTGGACATTGCGGTTTCCATGGTGAAGTGGTTGGAGGTTGGATGGTTGCGGCAGTCGCTGCGCGTCGCCGGCTTGTCGGTGTCCTACTGTAGAAAATCCACCTCGTTCAAGGCTATCCGGTTTCCGTCGATTTCGGGTCGCTGCATCTGCATTGGCATCGGTGCCGCAAGCCGCGCCAGGATGAAGCGGGCCATCTCGGCGCGGCATTGAGCAGCCTCGGGCAAGCCGCCGAAGAGCGGGAAGACATGCGGCAGGTCGGCCCACACCTTGGCTTGCGCATCCACGCCTTGCAGGCGCGCGCGTTCGACAGCGCGCAAGCTGTGGTCGAGCAGCAACGCGGAACTCGAGACGTGGAAACGCAAAGGCGGCAGACCGCTCCATTCGCCGTGCAAGGGCGAGACCTGAGGATCGTCGGCCAGCATCCGCGGCAAGTAGTGATCGATCACCATGTCGAGCGCCTCCAGCGTGTACATGACGTCGCGCTTCTCGTTGAAGTGCATCGACCAGCCCTCGCCGCTGAAGTCGGTCACTGGGGACAGCAGCACGGCGCCAGCCGGCACTGGAAGGCCCACGCGTCGGCAGCGCTGCAGCAGCGCGAGGGCCAGGTTGCCGCCCGCCGAGTCGCCCGCCAGCACGATGCGCTCGGCGGGCACGGCGCGCAGCAGCCACCGATACGCGAGTTCGCAGTCGTCGAGCGCAACGGGCGCCGGATGCTCCGGCGCGAGTCGGTACGCGGGCAGCAGCACCGGCACCTGCGTGAGGTGCGCAAGGTCCATGCAGAAGCCGCCGTAGATCGCCGGCAGATGGACGCAGAAGGCCCCACCGTGCAGGTACAGGATCGCGCCGCCGCGCTCGCGCCCCTTCGGCCCGAACCACTGTGCGCCGACGTCTGCAGACAACTGCTCGAAGCTCGCATCTGCGTCCGCTGCCTCCACGCCGAAGCGGCGATCGACCATCGCCGCCCGGCGGCGCAACAGTTCGATCGTCGGCGCGCGGCGCCAGATCGGCTTGACGAGCGTGCGCAGCAGCAGGTTGAGCAACGTCCTGCGCATCGTCGGCACTTAGGTTGCGACTGCCTTGCGCGCGCCGCGCCGTGCGGCCGGGCGCTTCATCCCGACAGCTTTGGGCGTCGCCCGCCCAGCCGGGGTGCGTTTGGCGCGCGCTGTCTTGACCGCGACACGCGGCGATGACACGGGCTCGGTCGCCGGTGCCGGTGGCTCGCAGGTGCCGAACTCGGTCTTGAGTTCTTCGAAGGCTTCGAGCGTGCATTCGGCGAGCCGTTCGATGCGATCCACTGCCCCGGGGATGCCGAGGAAGCCGATCTGCAACTTCTCCGCCAGCGTGACCACGGTGACGTTGAGCATCTGCCCGGCCGCAACGACCGACATCGGCAGCGCCAGTTCGACCTCGGCGCCCATCAGGTAGCACCGCTTCTCGAGCCCGAACGGATTCGAGAACAGCAGGTTCGACACCAGGAGCGGCCGCGAGATGCCGACGCGTTCGAGCAGGATGGGCAGCGAATGAACCAGCGTCGTGTAGAGCATGACGGTCTCGGTCGGGTTGTCCTTCACCGCCGCCTTGACGCGAGAGGTCTCCTTGCGGATCGCGTCCAGGCGCTCGCGCAGGCTCATGCCGGGCAAGCCCATCGCCAGTTGCAGCACCGCGATCTGGTTGCCGCCGCTGGCGCCGGTCAGCGCGACCGGCATGTCCACGACCAGCGGCTTGCGCGCGCGCCTGGGCTTGCCGGCCAGGTAGCGGTCGAGCGCGCCGTCGAGCACGGCAAGCAGCGTGTCGTTGACCGTCGCCCCGGCGTTCTTGCCGATCGCCTTGAGTTCGCCCAGGGGCAGTGTCGTGAAGGCGTAGTTGCGCTTGCTGCTCGGCTTGCCGCTGAGCACGCGCGGCACACGCAGGAAGGGCAGCGCCATCGCCTTGTCGTTCAAGCCCAGGCTGCGCAAGCCTTGCGCCGCGAGCATGCGGTACAGCGACGCGCTGGAGCTCACGATGCCCGAGGCCGTGGCCATGGACTTGCGCAGCGTCCCGACGATCGCACTGCCTGCCTCGCCCAGCCCCGCCTCGAGCTTGTCCCGCGCATGACTCGCGCGCGGGACGCCTTGCCACAATGCGCGCACCTCGGGGTCTGCCGGATCGGTCGAGAACCAGTGCGTCACCGCCTGCACGAAGGTGCGTCCGTCGATCGTGCCATGGTGCACCTTGCCGTAGAGCGCCACGCGCCCATCGGCCAGGCCATCGATGACATAGAACTGCCACAGCAGGCCGCTGCGATCGAGCGGGGTTTCGTGCAGCGTGCACACCTGCTCGAGCAGGTTGTTCATCGAGCCGTCGCCATCGAGCGTCAGGCGGTGCACGTGGCGCGAGAGATCCGCGTGGTCCAGAGGCTCCAGGCTCGGTGCGCTGGTGAGCGACAGCGAGAGCTTGTAGTTGAACGGTGGACCTGGCGGGTGCTCGAGCATGCGCTGGACGAGCTTGTCGGCGAAGCGCCTGGGCTGGCCCTTCGGCGGCCGCAACAGGACGAGCGGGCCGACGTTGAAGGGGCGCTGGTGCGTCTCCAGAAGGAACATCGCCAGATCGATGACCGAGAGTTTGGGCATGGCTTGTCTCCGATTCATTGATCACCACGGCGCGAGTCCGCGGCGGATGAGTGGACTCTAAGGACCTGCCAATGGCGCGGCTATCCGATTTCCGGCGCCTTCGAGGCAGCAGTTCGCTTGCCTCTGCGAGCCACGCCGCATGAACATGGCGCCCTGCCCTCCATCAACCTTCATCGTTCGGGCAACAGCACTACACACCTGACGACGCCGCGCTGCGGCACGCTGGCCGCGTTGCCACTTCGGGATCGACCGCTTGTCCTCGGGATCGGATCGGTGCCAAATCGCACATCCAAAATCGTCGGGAGTCCGGTTGTCGATGGGTCCGTTGGAATCAATGCCGAAGCTTGCAGCGACGCCCGTGAGGAGTCCACGGCGCAGCACCGAGATGCTGAGCTTCGACCCCGACGCGATGGTCGTTGCCTTGCAGGCCGGAGTGCTCGAGCATGTGCAGCTCGAGGCGGGTGTGTTCAGCGGCCGCATCGCGCACACGGCCGGCACCGACAGCCGTGTCGACTGGGGCAGCTACGAGCTGTCGGTGCTGTCCCGAGGGGATCTGCCGAAGGACATGATCTCGCTGATCGTGGCCGTTACCGGCCATGGTGACTGGAGGCTGCATGGCCGCCAGGTGGTCAGTGGCGACCTGGCCTTGTTTCCCGAGAGAAGTGAACTGCTGGCCACCCTGCCGCGCAAGGCGAGCTGGCTGTCCTTGCAGTTCCCTCGCACTCGGCTCGAGGCCTCCGGTCTGGCGCTGACTCGGCTTCTCGAAGGTGGCGTGCGGCATGTCGCCGGAGACTTGGGCGCCAGCCTGCGGCAGACCCTGACCGACCTCGCCCCGGTGATCGGCCCTGGGGCGGCCGGAGGCCACTTCGGCGACGCCGACGTGGTCCAGGCGCACGAGCAATTGCTGTCGGCGATGTTCAGCGAAATGCTCCGGCGCGGCGGCGCAGGCGACGCCAGCATGAGCTTGAGCCCTGGCGAGCGCCAGCGGGTGGTTCGTCGCGCCGAGGCGTTCGTCGAGAGCACCGGCGAGCCGTCCGTGCGCATCGACGACCTGTGTGTCGCGGCAAGCACCAGCCTGTCCCGCCTCGAGCGGGCGTTTCGGGAGACCTTCGGTGTCGGCCCGCGCCGTTACCTGACGCTGCGCAGGCTCGCGGCGGTGCGCCGTGAGTTGTTGCGTGGTGAACCGGATTCGTCGGTCACCGCGATCGCTACACAGTGGGGCTTCTTCCACCTTGGGCGCTTCTCGCAGGAATACCGGCTGCTCTATGCCGAACAGCCGTCCGATACCCTGCGTGCTCGCCGCCGCGGGACGTAACGCGGCGCGGTCACGCGGGCGAACCCGCTTCGGCGCTTTGTCAGGGCATCGTGGTGGCGTTGCCTGGCTCGCGAGCTGCGTTCTGCGCGATGCCGTCGGCAATGCGCGGCAGCAGCGGCAGCGGCAGATCGTGCCCCATGCCCGGCACGATGTCGGCAACAGCCCGCGGGATCTTCTTCACCAGGTCGTGCGCCGCGTGCACGGGCACGAGCGGGTCCTGCTCACCGTGGATCACGCGCGTGGGCGCGACGATGCGGTGCAGCAGCGGCGAGCGATCGCCGTCGGCGACGATGGCGACCAGTTGGCGTGCGGTGCCGGCCGGGCGGTAGGCGCGCGCGAAGGAAGCCTGCAGCCGCTGCTGGAGGCGCTGCGGGTCGGGCGGGTAGGCCGGGCTGCCGATCACCGACAGCACGTGCGACATGTGCGCGGTGTAGATCTGCGGATCCTGGCCCTGCGGGCGCGACATCAGCAGGCGCTGCACGCGCGGATGCGCCTGGCGCAGCTGGCGGGCGCCCGACGTGGTCATGATCAGCGTCAGGCTCCTGACGCGGCGCGGATGCTTGGCGGCCAGGTGCTGCGCGATCATCCCGCCCATCGACGCGCCGCAGACGTGCGCCCGCGCTATGCCCAGCGCGTCGAGAACGCCGAGGGCATCGGCCGCCATGTCGGCAACCTGGTACGGCGCGTGAACGGGCAGCCGAAGGCGGTGGCGCAACCCCGCCAGCACGACGTTGGGCACCCCCAGACCGTCGAATCCCTGGCTCAGGCCGACGTCGCGGTTGTCGTGGCGGATGACGCGGAAACCGCGCTCCACCAGCATCTGCACCAGTTCCTCGGGCCAGCCTATGAGCTGCATCCCGAGCCCCATGATCAGCAGCAGCGGTTCGCCGTGCGCCGGGCCCTGGATGTCGACCTCGATCTCGAGGCCGTTGGCAGATAGCTTCATCGGTATTCAGCGCCTCGCGGCGTCCCGTATCAGCGCGTGATGTTATGGCCAGGCGTCGCGTCGCGTTGGATCGGTTGCCCTAGGCGAACCTGTCGCCAGCGAGACAGACGAAGCAGCGCCAGAGCCTCGTTGCCGACCAGGGCCCCGAGCACGAGGGCACCCCCACCGAGCACCGCGACCGACGGCACCTCGCCCGCACCGAGCCAGACCCAGGCCACGCCGAAGACCACTTCGAGCAGGCCGAGCAGCGACACCTCGGGTGCGCTGAGCACCCGCGCCACGCGCACGGCCAGCAGGCAGGGCACGGCGAGCTGCATCACGCCCAGCAAGCCGAGCAGCGCCAGATCGTGCGGCGTCGCGGCGAAGGGCAACGACAGCGGCAGCATCGCCGCGGCCGACAGCAGCGCGCCCAGCAGCACGGGGGCCAGCATGTCGGTGGCATCGTCGGCAGTGCCGTGGTGCACATGTTGCAGCAGCGTCCAGTTGATCGCGGCGGCGATGGGCACGCACAGCGCGACCGCCGTACCGATCCAGTGGCGCGCCTCCGAGCCGCCGAGTTCCGCGCCGTACATCCAAGCGATGCCCGCGCCGGCCACCAGGATGGCCACCCAGGTG
>Ga0208980_10003080_pt1 | contig 10123 bp, 6 predicted proteins | sample WetSurMetagenome_3_FD_187993 | JGI IMG/M metagenome (GOLD analysis project Ga0208980, IMG submission 187993) | Wetland microbial communities from Twitchell Island in the Sacramento Delta, sample from surface sediment Aug2011 Site A1 Bulk (version 2) | ecosystem: Environmental > Aquatic > Marine...
AATTTCGCTCAACATCCTTCTGGATTATCCTTGTCTTTGTTGTAGGTCTTGTTTCCCGGCTGATGATCCTATTGCTTTACCAGCCAGTCTCCTACAGTGATACACCCAGTTATCGCCGCCTGGCAAAAGCAGTTCTAAGAGGGTTTACCAATTACGATGGTACTCGCACTCCAGGTTATCCGTTTTTTTTGGCCATGATTGGGAGCGATCAACGTGTCTGGATTGTCCAGCTTCTACTGGGATTTGCCACAACCTTTATCCTGTTCTATATCGGATGGAAATTAACTGATAAACCCTGGTTCGGAGGATTGATTGCCTTATCTCATACGCTCAACCTTGGTCAGCTCTTTTTTGAATCCAACCTTCTCACCGAAACTCTGACCACATTCCTGCTCGTTTTATCCTTAGTCGGGATGCTCATTTGGCTTTTATACCCACAAAAACGTAGTCTATGGCTGGCTTTTCTTATTGGATTGATATCTGTTTTAACTCTCCTGGTACGTCCGTTATTCATCTACCTTCCTTTTTTACTCCTGATATTCCTGTGGATTGGGATTAAACAGAACTTTATTGCCCCAGATATGACAGTTCAGTCGAAGAGTGAAATCAGAAATAATTCAACTGTGGTTAACAAACACCCGTCCTTATACACCTTCGCTTTTATTTTGCCAGTAGCTCTCTTCCTTGGTGGTTGGATCATGTTCATCCACGACCGGTATGGTTTTTGGTCACTTACAACCATGACTGGCTATCATCTCATCCAACATACAGGCAGCTTTTTTGAATACGTACCAGATAAGTATGCTTCTCTTCGGGATACTTATCTCCAGTATCGTGATGCTCATATTGCCCAATTTGGTACCCAGGCGAACACTATATGGGAAGCTATTCCTGAGATGAGCCGTAACTCAGGATACAATTTTTACGACCTCTCGAGGGTGCTGACAAAAATATCCGTTCAATTGATTCTGGATCATCCATTTCTGTTTTTAAAAAGTGCCTTATCCGGCTGGTGGATGTTCTGGCGAACCTCATTTTATTGGTCAACCGATGCTCTCCGATTTCCATGGTTATCTGTAGGATTCAATATTGCCGTTCAGATCCAACGGTTTATATTATTTAGCCTCAATCTCATTTTTATCTTATCATCCCTTTTCTTCGCGCTCTCCGAACTCCTGGTAACATTATTTCATAAACCTTTAAAGATGAAATTTGGTTTTGCCAATCCTGCAAAACATGCCTATTTCTGGTTATTATTGGCCAACATTTGGATTGCCTCCATATTACAAACGCTTCTTGACCACGGTGATAATCCTCGTTTTCTTGTTCCATTGCAATCCCTGGTCATCCTCTGGGTAGCTTTGTTCTTTTATCAATTGTTCTCCACAAAACGGGCATCTGTATACCCTTAACCTGAAACTATTTGAAAGCGATCATGAATTAATTTTCCCATATGAAAAATATTCGAATAAAAAAAGAAGTTTGGATAATATCCCTGGTTGTGGTTATACTTGCGACCCTTCTTACACTTATAGATAGTGGTGGACATTGGCTTCAAGCATGGTTTGCTTATCTTGTCATGCTGGGGTTTGGAGCAGCGAGCATCTACTGGGTGTGGAAGCTTGTTAAAGCCAACTCGAAAGTAACCACCGTTACGATCGTCTCTTTTTCACTCCGTCTATCAGTCGGTATAGCTCTCGCTCTATTACTGCCCACCTTCGGCTACCAAAAGAGTCCAGAGCATCTGGCAGGTTATGTATATACAGATGCATTCTTTCGCGATAGTCAGGCCTGGGATATTGTCACTTCCGGAAATCCCCTGAGTCAGGCATTTTCTGGTCAATTCTCAGGCGATCAGTATGGTGGCATGTTAGCTTTAAGTGCTTTTATTTATCGTTTCCTAAGCCCTGATGCTCATCGTCCATTTTTAATCCTTATTCTAACTGCCACATTTTCTGCCTGGGCTATTTTATTCCTCTGGAAAGCCTCCAAAACATGGTTTAGCGAAAAAACATCTCTACTCACGATATGGCTATTTGCTTTATATCCTGAAAGTGTTCTGTTGGGCAGCAGCCAAATGCGAGAAGCGATTGTTATTCCATTAACGGCTATATCCTTCTATGGGCTGACCGAGATACTGGCAAAAAAAAGGATCGGTTGGTTATGGGTGATCCTTTCTGCTGTATTCTTGTTTTCCATTCAACCTTTAGCTGGATTTATCTCCTTTGCTGTCTTATTTGGGATTTGGCTTCTCGATCCTGTAACCTTAAACTCAATCAAACAACGCCGAACCATTTTGGCTATTTTCTTGTTGATTGCAATCCTTATGGGCACCATGCTTCTGGTTGGCTCAATCCTCACCAACCTTCCTTCAATTCAGGGTAATAAATCCCTCGGGATCTTTATAAACTGGTTCCAGAATAATTTCGGTTACCAGAGTTATCTAACGGAGCGCAGTTCTGGAATATTCCAGAAATTACTGGATAATATGGGTGAGCAATGGCGCTGGTTGATTGTAATGGTTTATGGTATCGCCCAACCCGTCCTACCTGCAATTGTGGGTGATCCTGATGCAGCCTGGATAATGCGTATCATTGGTTTCCTGCGTGCTGCCGGATGGTATGCGCTGGCACTTTTCCTGATATATGGAACCCTGGGTGTTTTTCGCAGTCGCAGCGAGTCACGTCGTCTGCAGTTGATCTGGATTGGCATCATCAGCTGGGCTTGGATTATTCTGGCAGCTTTGAATGCTGGCGCTGACCAATGGGATAATCCTCGTTATCGAGTTATACTTCTTCTTTGGCAGGTGATCCTGGCTGCCTGGGCGTGGGAATGGGCCAGATCTCGGAGAGATGCCTGGCTTTGGCGTTGGCTGGCTGTTGAGGTCGTCTTCGTCGCGGTATTCACTGAATGGTATCTTAGTCGCTATTATTCTGGCTTTATTCACCTGGACATCAAGATATTGATTGTCGCCACATTACTTATATGTGGGATGATTTTGATTGGTGGGGCAATCTGGGATAAAAAACATCCCGTAAAGCCATAATCCCTTATTAATCGTTTATAATTCAGTCACTGAATATTGACTTTTAAGGAGTATCCCTGTGCCAACGGCTATAATTACCGGCATTACCGGTCAAGATGGCTCGTATTTAGCTGAGTTGTTACTTTCGAAGGGTTATCGGGTAGTAGGAATGATTCGCAGGTCCAGTGTGGTTACCTTCGAACGCATCCAGCACTTCCAGGACCAAATCGAGATCGTCCAGGGAGATCTTCATGACCAGAGTTCATTGATGGATCTCATGGAGCAATACAAACCCGATGAAGTATATAACCTGGCAGCTCAATCCTTCGTTCCCACTTCCTGGAATCAACCTGTTCTGACAGGTGAAGTGACCGCCTTGGGAGTTACCCGTATTCTGGAAGCGATTCGCCTTTTAAGTCCAAAAACCCACTTTTATCAGGCCTCCTCCAGCGAGATGTTTGGGAAAGTCCACGAAGTTCCCCAGAAAGAATCGACCCCATTTTACCCCCGCAGCCCATATGGAGTTGCTAAAGTATATGGCCATTGGATTACCGTTAATTATCGCGAATCCTATAACCTCTTCGCTGTTTCGGGGATATTATTTAACCATGAGAGTCCGCGGAGGGGGACAGAGTTTGTAACTCGGAAGATTACCTATGGCGCCGTCCGTATAAAATTGGGATTAGCGAAAGAACTACGCCTTGGAAATCTGGAAGCCCGACGTGACTGGGGCTTCGCCGGTGACTACGTGGATGCTATGCATCGATTGATGCAAAATGATTCTCCAAAGGATTTTGTGGTCGGCACAGGTGAAACCCATTCCGTCCGTGAATTTTGTGATAAGGCATTTTCTTATCTCAACATGGATTACAAGGAATATGTCATTCTGGATCCACGTTTTAATCGACCCGCAGAAGTTGATTTACTTGTAGCAGACTCAACCAATGTCCGCAAGGAATTGGGTTGGGCTCCAAATGTTGATTTCGATGGATTGGTCCGGATGATGGTTGATGCTGACCTGCTAAACCTGGGAAAGGAAATCACCTGAATCAACAGTTCAGCTTGGATCCTCCAGAAGTAACACAAAATCCACCGACAAGTCAGCCGAAGAAGTCTCACATCACCTGGCTACGTTGGCTAGGTACCATCCTCTCGGTTTGTTTACTCATTTACTTATTGAGCCAACAAGGCTGGGCAGAGATTGCTTACGCCGTTAAACAAATAGCTTGGTGGCGCTTTGTCTTAGCAATCATTCTCGTATTTATCTCCCGGATGGCAGTCGTAATGCGGTGGCACGTCTTGATGCGCTCTGCAGGGACAGGGATTACCTTCCGCCAATCCTTCCATCTAACCTTTGCTATGTTATTTGCATCCAATTTTCTACCCACCACCATCGGAGGGGATGTTTTCCGCCTGGCAGGTGCAATTCGTCTGGGATTTGACCAGGCAATTAGTGTTGCTTCATTGGTGGTGGATCGATTAATTGGCATGACGGGTATGGCAATGGCTTTTCTATTTAGCCTCCCTGTTTTTGCCCATTCTGCGACCAATACCTCTTTGTCAGAGTCAATTGCAATTCCTTGGTTCAGGCCACTTGCAAATAAAATACTACGCTTTCTCAAGGAGCTCACTCAGGCTTTAAAAGTATGGTTACATAAACCAGCTTCACTTGCGACTGCCCTTGCTTTCACTTGGATCCATATGCTCTGTACATTCGCTACTGTATGGGTATTATTGGTCGGCATGGGCGAGCAAATTCCGTTCTGGACGGTAATGGGGCTATGGAGTGCTACCTATTTTGTAACTTTATTGCCCATCTCTATCAATGGAATGGGCGTGCAGGAATTAGCAATGACCTATTTCTATGTAGCCATCGGAGGTATTTCAACCTCCAGTGGCCTCACACTTGCCCTCCTGATGCGTGTTTTGCAAATGATAGCCAGCCTACCGGGGGCTTTATTCCTCCCAGACATTATTGCTGGAAACAAGTAAAGTAAAGAAATTCAGGAAAGGACAGATGATTCACCCCTCCAGAAAACATACCCTTGAGCTCTTGTATTTTTTTCACTTCACTCGCCGGAAAAATCCACAAACGGTTTGCAACTTTTGATTGATTCATGACACGCTCACTATTCAAGCTGATATATCTTCTCTCCTTCCTGATCTTCCCGGTCCTTGTTATGGGATTGGCAAGTCAAAGGTTAGCGTATATCCCGTTGCGATTAGTCCTCTTCATTATCCTCTCTTTAGGTGGCGAATGGATATTTCGCAGAGGTTGGCCTCATCATGGATGGGTTACCGCTCTTCTATTCACGACGCTGGGATATGGAGTCATCTATAAGCTTGCCTGTTTCATTCCAGACGTATCAAACTATCCATTTTCATTGAGTTGGTCGGAGGCAAGTCGGTATTATTACGCCTCTCTGTGGTTTTCCAAACAGCTTTATGGTATTCCTCTGCCACCATCGATTTTACATCCCAGTCGCTATTTGCTTCAATCAATACCATTTATCATCCCCCACTCCTCCTTATTATTACACCGCTTGTGGCAGGTTATCTTATGGGTTGTTACCGCCTCGTTAGCCAGTTGGCTACTTGTTCGGCGATTAACCCTCAAAGAACAAAAAAAGGCTCAAATAATAATCCTGTCCTTTTTTTTCTGGGCTTTTCTATTTCTCTTTCAAGGGCCGGTATATTATCACCTCCTGGTCATAGTAATCCTCATACTCTGGGGCTTTGATCGCACCCGCTTTTGGCGCAACCTCCTCCTGGTTTTATTGGCATCCCTCTGGGCAGGGATCAGCCGTATAAACTGGTTGCCCATACCAGGTTTGATGGCTGCTTCGCTCTATCTATTGGAAGTCCAGGTACAGGGAAAACCTTTATGGCGTTATTTATTGCCACCGGTGATATGGGTACTTGCAGGCACAGGGTTTGCTTATCTGAGTCAGCAGGTGTATGAGTATGTGTCAGGTAATCCCCTGGCATATTTCGGCTCAAGTTTTTCTTCAGATTTACTCTGGTACCGCCTGTTACCCAACAAGACATTTCCCATGGGTATCCTGCCAAGTGCGGTTTTAGTCTCGTTACCTCTCATTGGGCTTATGCTCTTGCGTTTGATTAACCGCTGGCGTGAGTATCATCTCATCCGTTTATCTGGCCTCGCTTCTATCCTGTTCGTTCTTTTTGTCGGTGGTGTGGTGGTCAGTGTTAAGATCGGTGGGGGTAGTAATTTGCATAACCTGGATGCGTATCTCACCATGCTACTCGTCATCGGTAGTTATATTTACTTTAATCGCTTCGTACCTGACTACTCACAGACATTTAATGAAAATCAGGCAGTCAGCCCATCTCCCGCAACAAACAAGTATATCCATACAGCTGAAGTCTTTTTTCTCGCATTTGCACTGGCTATTCCTTTGTATTTCACATTATCCACGGGTGGTGTTCTTCCGCACAGGGATTACCCAGCGGCACAATCTGCCTTGCAATCGCTTAAGTCAGCCACTCAGCAAGCAGTTAAGCAGGGCGGTGAGGTTCTCTTCATCAACCAGCGACACCTGTTGACATTCGATTACATCCAGGGAATCCCACTCATTCCTGAAGATGAGCTCATCTTCCTGATGGAAATGGCAATGTCAAATAACTCCGCCTACCTGGATGCATTCCACAATGATTTAGCCAGACAACGCTATGCCATGATCGTCTCTGAACCCCTTTCCTCCCAGTATCAAGGCAGGAATCATAGCTTTGGTGAGGAAAATGATGCCTGGGTAGAACGTGTCTCAGAGCCTGTTTTATGTTATTACGAACCAAAAGAATATTTAGAGGCAGCAGGTGTTGTGATATACACCCCTCGTGCTGAGCCCTGTAGGTAATCAGGTCAGAATCCTATGTATTGGAGTCGCACCAATAGTGTAGTTGATATCGCCATCTATTTTCTGCTCACAATGGGATGGGCTTTGGGAGGTTACCTGTTAGCAAGGTTTGCTTACCACCTCCGGCATTCAGAACGAGTTATGGGTGGTCTCGCAGTTGGCTTTTTACTATTCATCAGTACAGCTAATCTTTTTGCTCATTTCCTTTCCTTTACCTACGCACTTTGGATTGCATCTTTTACGATTCTTTTAGCCGGCATTTCTTGTGCCTGGCGATCACAAATTCATCCCTGGCTGGAGAAGCGTGATTTTTTCATTATTCCACAGATAGCTATTTTCCTGGCTCTGACTGCTCTCTTCACATTTATCCTTCGGAGCGAGTCAATCTTTGATGAGTACCTACACCTACCACTCATCTCCGTCATGGCTGCTGGGGATATACCTCCACATTTTTACCTCAATCCCGACTTCTATTTTGCATATCATTACGGTATCCAGGTCTTTGCCGCCAGTATGGTTCGACTGGCCGGTTTTTTCCCCTGGTCTGCCTGGGATGTAAGCCGTGCTCTCGCTATCGCATTTACTCTGCTATTGGGGTGGATATGGGTTCGCAGGATCACACGCAGTCGGACTGCTGCTTGGTTGGGTAGCATTTTATTCACTTTCGGTGGTGGCGCACGTTGGTTACTGCTTCTCTTGCCTGCGGGCTGGTTAAATTGGGTTAGCCAGTCAGTAAACCTAGTCGGTACGGGTTTAAGTACAGCCCCAACCTTGGCTGAAGCTTTGCATAAGACCTGGGTCATTGAAGGTGGAGGCGCTACATCATTCCCCTTCGCATTTCATAATGGCATTTTTATACCTGTTTTTTTTAACCTGGGCAGCACCGGTGCAATGCCATTCATGACCGTTCTTTTATTATTATTGCTTTTACCTCACAAGCGTTTCACCCCAGTGGGATTAATAATCTGGAGTCTGCTATTCTCATCTCTTGCTTTGAGTGCTGAACATTTCTTTGCGGTAATCTGGATTGGTATTGCCCTTGCAGCCAGTATTGCGTTAATGTTTCACAAAAAGCTGTTTATATCTTTCCCGAAAGACATATTGTTACAATGGGGCATCATATTATTTTTGAGTGCTTTGCTTTCATTAGTTCAGGGAGGATTCATTAGCGAAACAGCTCGTAATCTGATCGCTTCTATTTCAGGGATCACCACTCTGAGTTATAACGCACGCGGTTTTTCTGTCCGATGGCCTCCTGGTTTGCTCTCTGCTCATCTCGGCAATTTATCCATCTTAAATCTTGGACAGTTGGTTGTCTTACTGGTTGAGCTTGGTTTGGCACTGTTGCTTGTACCAGTTATATTCATTCGATTTACGAAGGAATTACGCCATAAAGATTGGTTTTCCTCCGGCTTGAGTATCAGTGTGGTTCTCAGTCTGTTATTCCCACTTTTTTTCAAATATGAAGTTGACCGGTCGATCACTCGGATGCCTGCCACTGCTCTTTGGACCTGTCTCGTGCTAGGTTTTCCAATTCTCTGGATGGCGTTTCCTCACCTAAAAGTCATCATCCGTCTGATTTTGGCCTTGGGTTACATGATGATCATTCTGGGAGGTTTGGTTATATTCCGATCACAGCTTGTATCTATTTCTTACCAAGAATTATCCTATTATATTGACGATTTGGATGCCAGCTACACTGCTGATTATTGGGACAAGCTGCCAAAAGATTCCCAGGTGCTAGATCGTATTCCAGAGCGTTCTGTGACCATTTTTGGTCATATTGCCCGCACTAATTCTGGCATATACCAACACTTACCCGATTGGGAAGCATTGATTGCTGACCCAGTTCCCGTAAAGATTGCCAATGCTGGTTTTGATTATGTATATATGGATAAAGTATGGTGGGATCGCCTGACACCCACCCAAAAAGAGAAATTTCAACAACCATGTATCGACATTATCGACGAACGCGAACAAAACGATGGCACAGATTACCGTTTATTGATTTCGGTCAATGCCTGCAGGTGATCAATGCGACGAATAATCCCGATGGTATAATCCATCCGTTTTCTGAAAGAAAAATGGAGCAAAATAATTATGAAAATCGAATATCAAGAAACAACGAATGACCTGCTCGCCAGGATTGATATCCATAAAAAATATGGCAGTCGCGATATTGATCAATGGATGCTTCATCTCCTCAATCCCCAAAAAGGTTCTGTGATCCTTGACGTTGGTTGTGGATCGGGTAAACAATGCTTCCTTTTTTACAAAACCCTGGAAGGCGATGCAGATATCACAGGTGGGGATATTAACCCCGAGTTGCTTGAAAACGCACGGCAGGAAAACGCTAAAATTGGTAACCGCATTAAACTCATCGACCTAAATTTCAGTCGGCGATTTCCATTAGACAACGATCAATTTGACCTGCTCACCTCATGTTTTGCCATTTATTATTCTGAAAATATTCCCACTACCATATCAGAGATGCATCGTGTGATAAAACCAGGTGGTCGTTTGTTTACAACTGGGCCGATGCCTGAAAATAAACGCCTTTTTTACGATATTATCTTCGAGGCCACTCAGCAACCCATTCCGCCAATGCCAGGGAGTTCGCGATATTCCAGCCAGATCTATAATGCTATTCAAGAGCGGTTTTCCAAAGTAGAAATACATATCTTCGAAAACCCTCTGGTCTTTAAAGATGTTGAACCTTTCCTTGCATATACCCGGGCCTCATTATCAGAGGATCGCAAATTATGGAAGACCCTGTTTCAAGAGCCGGGTGGATTTGAGCATGTCATGCAGCAAATAAATAAAGTTGCCACTCGCCGTATTACCAAGGAAGGGCAACTGGTGATGACGAAAGTTGTCGGTGGTTTTATAGCCACCAAATAATGAAAACTGAGTATCAAATGATGTTTAATATCGGCTGCCACACGGATCGAAACTGGTACAATAAGAATTGAATATGGAAGAAAAGCAATTTATGAAAGCTTCTCCTGCTCTTCCAGTCGTATACGACAGCACCCGCCGTGGATCAGCCATTTTCGAAGAGCTGAGGGAGATATTTAACTATCACCATTTGGTCTGGCAACTTGTCCGCCGGGATATTCTCACGCGCTATAAACGCTCATTCCTCGGCGTTGCCTGGACCATGCTCAACCCCCTCGGTATGATGTTGGTATGGACGATCGCATTTTCTCAGTTTTTTAAG
>Ga0208980_10003081_pt1 | contig 10121 bp, 6 predicted proteins | sample WetSurMetagenome_3_FD_187993 | JGI IMG/M metagenome (GOLD analysis project Ga0208980, IMG submission 187993) | Wetland microbial communities from Twitchell Island in the Sacramento Delta, sample from surface sediment Aug2011 Site A1 Bulk (version 2) | ecosystem: Environmental > Aquatic > Marine...
AAGCTGGGGAACAAGAATTAAGGGAATTAGAATATAAATGCTTACTGCTGTTCGCATACCTGCAGAAATATTCAAACCTAGTATGTTGCCAAAACATGCAGTTGAGAAGAGTATTATCCACTGCTGGAAGAGCATACCGCGTACTTCAAGAATAGAGTTTGCGACGATAACAAATGATAATGACTGAATTGCCGACAGGGTAAATAGGAAGTTTATCTTTGAAAGCAAATAACTAAACCTGCTTAAATCAAGAAATTTTTCTCTTTCAAGTATTTTTCTGTCTCTGAAAATCTCTTCAGCACTGACAGTCAATCCAATAAACAGGGCAACAATAACTGCCATAAAAACGAACACAGGGTAATTTCTGTTACTTGCAAAACTATAGATTCCATCCTCGCTGAATTTTGAAATATATGCCAGTATAAATGCCAGCAGGGGAGCTTCAAGCAGATTTATAGCCATATACTGCTTATCGGCAAATTTTCGTGTTACATTCCTCTTTATGAATGTCCTTAACTGATCTGCTTTTCTGGGAACCCTGAAGTTACTTGGCGGGAGAACAGATTTTGAAGGTGTATCTTGAAGGACAGGCATCATCTTCTTTTTATACTTCTCATTCCACTCCTTAGGACTTATCTGCCTCTCTTTTCCGGGGTAACCCGAATTATCAATAACCTTTACCTCAACAATATGAAGGATATTATCAGTTTCAACATTTCCGCAATTCGGACATTCGCTTTCACTGGCGTTTGCCTGTGAAGTTTCGGTTTTAAAATAGACAAGCGCTTCAACAGGGTCGCCATCATAAATCATATATCCTCCTTTGTCGAGCAGCCATAGTCTGTCGAACATTTTGATAATATCTGATGATGGCTGATGAATTATAGCAAAGACAAGTTTACCGCTCAAAGCCTGATCCCTGAGCAGACTCATTACCTTTTCAGAATCGAATGAAGATAAACCGGATGTTGGCTCATCAATGAACAGGACAACAGGCTCACGCATAAGTTCAAGACCGATATTAAGTCGTTTTCTCTGGCCACCGCTTACCTTCTTATTCATCATATCACCAACCTGGAGATCCTTTATTTCATAAAGATCCAGATCCTGGAGAACTCTTTCAACTGTGTTTTTTAATTGCGTTTCATTGTAATCACCAAAACATAACCGTGCATTGAAATAGAGATTCTGATAGACAGTAAGTTCCTCTATCAGCATATCATCCTGTGGTACAAATCCAATGAGTCCTTTCAGTTCTTCAGAATCGGAATTTATTTCATACCCATTAATATAAAGGTTCCCGGATGTAGGCTTGGTTTTGCCATGGAGCAAATTTAACAATGTGGTTTTACCAACGCCACTGCCCCCCATTATACCTATAAGATTACCCGATTCGACTTTGAAACTCATTTTTCTAAGTCCGTTATCGGAGTTTTTAAACATGAATTCTATATCATGTCCTTCAAAGATTATCTTTTCCGGGAATTTTCTTGAAACGAACTTTTTGTAAATTTTTGAGTAATATATCGGATCGATCCCCTGCCCTTTTATATTAACTCCCCGCTCAAGCAGGTAAGGTCTGCAGGCAATAATATCCCTGCCTTTAAAATATAATACCTGGGGACCGTCATAACTGAAAAGGAGTGTTCCGGTCGTTTCTATATGCAGTACAACAAGATGCCCTTTAAATCCTTTGATCCGTATATGCCTCCACTTTTCATAATTCTCATAAATTTTTGCGCCTGAATATTCGGGATTATCACTTTCAATTATAAGAAGACAATCGGGTGAAACTTCATCATACGATCTGCCGATCATGAAGGCGATTGCATTATCATACTCCTTCCTTGAAATATTGAATGTTCTTGATACAATGTCTATAATTGTCTTCTCCTGCTCGGATATCATCCCATCCTCAAATGCAAACTCAATAAGCTGAAGAAATACGATCATCCTTTCCTCAAGAAACAGACCTTTTTTTATCTGCCGGCAGATATTGGTAATCTGAAAAGAAATAAGTGATTCATCGTCTGACAGTTCAGCCTTATCAACACTTTTGAGCTCATTTGAATAAAACTCAAGATTATTTTCGAAGAGGGCATAATATTCCTCTTCAAGCTCCCTGCTAAGATATCTCCTGAGGTAACTGCGCAGAATCTTCTTACCCCTTGATGAAATCCCGGCAGGATTAATAGTCGAAACAATGGCAAAAATGTGTATTAATGCAAGTAGTACGGATTCCCTCATAAAGATATATGGTAAAAAAAAGACCGCAAAGTCAGTTGCTTTGCGGCCCGATATTCATGTAACAATTATTGCACAATCTGGGTTCTTACATCATTAATTACCTTCGAAATGTCCTTAATATTTTGTCCGGTGAGACTAGTACCAATACCTTCATACACCTTTCTTACAGGTTCAAGTTTTTCCATAAAATCGCTCAAACTCGGATCGGTGGTAAATGGAGCTGCAATCTGAATGTAAGTCTCGAATGATTCTTTCTGCTCAAGCAATACCTTGGAAAAGTTTGGTGCCTCATAAGCTGCTTCTGTAACATGTGTCGTAAGATACATTCCTTCTACCCATGCACCGCCAACAACAAGCAGAGCCAACGGCTGCTGGTCATTATCACTCAGAAAAGTATATGTATCATTGAATGCACTCGTGAGAATATTTACAAGCTCATCCTTATTATCAAAGTTCAGCTTGATTTTATCATATAACTCTTCATTGTAGATCTGAGACATATTAAGCTCATTGGAGAGGGATCTGATGGCATTAAGAAAATTAATAACTTCCTGTTGAATATTATAAAGAGTTACGTAACTGAGATCTGCTCCATAAACTCCAAGATTCATCGCCCTTTTTGAACTGCTGAAATATTTTTTTGTATTCTCAACAGAATTGGTCAGACCAATTTGATATCCTACTTCAAAGTCGGTCAGCATTCTGATTACCTGAGCTGAAGTTGGTATTGGATAAACATTTTCCTCAATCTTCTTCTCGATTTTATCTTTCTGTTCTTCCAGAACTTCTTTCTGCTTTTTCTCCGATGCCCTATTTTTGCAAGAATCAAAAGATATGAAACTTATAATAAGTAACAGAAGTATTACACCATTAAAAATCTTTTTCATTTTCAGTTAATTTAAATTTTAAAATAGCATTCAAAATCCGTCCATAAAAGTAAACAAATTTATTAAATAAAAATCACCGTCGTATTCTAATTTGAATATTAGCCGCTTTGTTTGTTCCGGAATCAAGATAAACCTTTGCAAACTGTAACAGACTCTCTTTCAATCCTGGAATCAATAACTCTTTCATCTGTATTTTTTATTTATCTTTAGCCCCCTGAATTTATATCATTTTTTAATGACATGGAATTTTGATGAAACTTCAAGCAGAGAAGGTACCAACTGCATAAAATACGATCTCAGGGAAGAAACGTTTGGTGTAAAGGATGTTATTCCTATGTGGGTTGCAGATATGGATTTTAATACTCCTGACTTTGTGATCAATTCCCTCAGGAACCGTTTAAACCATGAAATATGCGGCTATTCTTACCGGCCTGCTGAGTACTATTCATCAATTATTGACTGGTTAAAAAACAGACATAAATGGACGATTGAACGGGAATGGATCAGTTTCAGCCCGGGAATCGTTCCTGCACTGAATTTCAGTACCCTTGCATTTACCGATCCAGGGGATAGTATTATTGTTCAACCACCTGTCTATTTTCCATTTTTTTCTGCTGTTGAATCACATTCACGGCATCTTATTTATAACAGATTGAAAGAATCTGACGGAAGATGGGAAATGGATTTTGATTCACTTGTTTCTTCCATCGACAGCAAAACAAAAATGATAATAATATCCAACCCGCATAATCCAGTTGGAAGGGTATGGACGGCTGAGGAATTATCAAGGCTCGCAGAGATCTGCCTGCAAAACAAAATACTTATTCTCTCCGACGAAATTCATTCTGATCTTGTCCTGCCCGGATTTCCTCATACTCCACTGGCAGCACTTTCGGATAAAATCGCTGATATTACAATTACTTTTACTGCTCCCAGCAAAACATTTAACCTTGCAGGCCTCTCCACTTCCTCTGTTATTATTTCAAATCAGGATTTAAGAAAATCATTTAACAGGATAGTTGATAACCTGCATGTGGGAAATGGTAATATTTTTGGCACAATTGCCTCAATAGCAGCATATTCTCATGGACATGAGTGGCTTGAAGCATTACTTGATTATATTGATCATAATATCGATTTCGTGGTAGATTATTGCAGAAAGATGATTCCCGAAATAATTCCTGTAATACCTGAGGCGACCTATATGATATGGCTGGATTGCCGGAAATTTGGCATGACAGGAAAAGAATTGCAGAACTTTTTTATAAAAAGAGCCGGTATCGGAATGAATGAAGGTTCAACCTTTGGACCAGGCGGAGAAGGATTTATGAGAATGAATGTAGCTACAAACCATCAGACGGTTATGAAAGCCATGGAACAGATTGAGAAAGCAGTTTCAGAACTCAGATGAACAAGAAATATATTATAAAGGAATGAAAAACAGTGTAAAGGTAAGGTTGACGCTTGAAGACGGAACGGTATATCACGGACGCTCATTTGGTTCAGCAGTGGCAGCAGCCGGGGAAGTGGTTTTTAATACTGCCATGACAGGCTATCCTGAGAGTTTAACCGATCCTTCATACAGAGGACAGATTCTGTGTCTGACTTACCCTCTGGTAGGTAATTACGGAGCACCCGGGAAAAGTGAAGAAAATGATCTTTTCCGTTTTTATGAGTCCTCCTCAATCCATATTTCCGGACTCATAGTTTCAGATTATTCCTTTGAATACAGCCATTGGAATGCAACAGAAAGCCTTGATGAGTGGCTGAAAAGAAATAATGTTCCGGGTATATATGGTATAGATACCAGAGCTCTTACTAAAAGGATACGCGAAAAAGGAGCCATGCTCGGTAAGGTGGAACCCGAAGGAACCGAAACCGGTTTTTATGACCCGAATAAAGTTAACCTGGTTGCTGAAGTGAGCACTCATGAAAGAAAAGTTTACGGTAACGGGAAGTATATTATTATGCTGGTTGACTGTGGAGTAAAGTACAACATAATCAGGCACCTGCTGCAAAGAGACACTACCATTATCAGGGTACCCTGGGATTATGATTTTCACAGGGAAGAATTTGATGGACTGTTCCTTACCAATGGTCCGGGTGATCCTAAAATGTGCGATATAACTATTGAGAATATAAGAAAATCATTTTCAGGTGACAAACCAATATTTGGCATCTGCCTTGGAAACCAATTGATGGCACTTGCCTCCGGAGCTGATACTTATAAACTGAAATATGGCCACAGAAGTCATAATCAGCCTGTCATTCAGGTAGGTACTGATAAAGCATACATTACCTCACAGAATCATGGATTTGCAGTTGATAACAAGACCCTTGGACAAGACTGGGATCCATATTTTATAAATATCAACGATCTTACGAATGAGGGTATGAGACATAAAAGTAAACCCTTCTTCTCAACCCAGTTTCATCCTGAAGCCTCAGGGGGACCAACTGATACTGACTATCTGTTCGATGTATTTATAGAGAATATTAAGAAATCAAAATAATTGCCCCCCTGCTTTCAAACCCCTAAATCCCCCAAATGGGGGACTTTCAATTTTTAGTTTACATTATGTCTATTGTTGGGGACAGCTTTCATTATGTACATGTTGGATTCAAATGTTAGTTATACATATCTCTCATTATCATATTATTAATCTCGAAATAGATGAAACTAAGAACCCCCCAAATGGGGGGCAGGGGGGTAAAAGTTACTTTGTCACATGCTGCATCATCTTGTCGGCCAGTTCAGTAGCTGGAGTGTTTTTAAAACTTGCCATCCTCTTTTCGAAGATCTCAGCTATTTCCCTGTTGCACAGATTACCTATACTGCCTTCATGCACATAATCTGAAAGAGTTGTCTTGGAGAATGAGGAATTTTTGACCATCTCAGATACTGCCTTATAGGCATCTCTGAATGGAATCCCCTGTTTCACCAGGCGGTTTACCTCTTCGGTACTGAAAATATTATTATACAAAGGATTCTCTGTAATATTCTTCCTTATCTTGATATTATTGAGCATTAAAAGCATTATTTCTATGCACTCCCTCAATTCACCGAAAGCGTCAAAAACCAGCTGCTTTAGAAGCTGAAGATCCCTGTTATATCCTGAAGGCAGATTGCTTGTAAGAATTGCAACCTGGTTAGGCAGGGTCTGAAGTACATTTGACCTTGCCCGTATAAGTTCAAATACATCAGGATTCCTTTTCTGCGGCATTATGCTTGATCCTGTTACATATTCGTCGGGGAAATCTATGAACCTGAATTCAGAACTCATGTAAAGACATATATCCATTGAAAACCGCGAAAGAGTCTGGGCAACTGAGGCAAGGGCCGAAGCAATTGCCATCTCAATCTTACCCCTGCTCAGACTGGCATAGGCAGAGTTATACAGCAGGTCGTCGAATTCAAGAAGGTCTGAAGTAAGTTTTCTGTTAATCGGCAAGGTGGTTCCATATCCGGCGGCAGTTCCCAGAGGATTCTGATTATTCAATGCCCTTGCGCCGGAAAGCAGTAAAACATCATCGGCCAGACATTCAGCATATGCCCCGAACCATAACCCGAATGAAGAAACCATTGCCGGTTGCATATGAGTGTAACCTGGTAAAAGTACCTCCTTATGCTGCTCGCTCAACGATTGTAATCGTGTGAATAGCCTGCGGATTAGAACAGAGAGTTTATCTATCTCTTCCCTGGTGTAAAGACGTATATCGACCAGTACCTGGTCGTTTCGTGAACGTCCCGTATGTATTTTCTTGCCGGTTGTACCGAGAATAGAAGACATCTCCTTTTCAATCTGAGAATGGATATCTTCAACATCCTTTTCAATTATCAGGCTCCCTTCTTCATCCCATATAAAAAGAGAATGTAATGCTTTTAACATCCCATTTTTCTCATCATCTGATATCAGACCGACATCATTAAGCATAATTACATGTGCCATTGAACCGATTATATCCCACTTGGTAAGAGCCAGATCGGTTTTCCTGTCTTTACCTGCTGTGAACTCAATTATTGCAGGTTCGGGATTTATCCCTTTTTCCCAGAGTTTCATATTAGTGTATATAAATTAAGAATCCATTTTATTTATTATGCCCCCTGGCCGCTGCGCGTCCTTCCCCCTAAAGGGGGATTAATTAAGTTCCAAAATGGTAAATTTAACTTAAAAGCAGAATATTAGCCCCCTTTTAGGGGGGTTGGGGGGCTAATTATCTATTTCTTCTGACTTGCTTCCACAATAGCTCTGTGAGCCATTAGCCGTATCGCATTTATCCTTATAAAGCCCTTACTGTCAGTCTGATCAAACCCTCCTTCTATATCCATGCTTGACAGTTTTTTGTTATATAGTGAGGAAGGCGATTCACGACCCTCAACAAGGACATTACCCTTGTAAAGACATAGATGGACGCTTCCATCGATAAGCTCCTGGCTCTTTTCAATAGCTGCCATCAAAAAATCCATCTCAGGACTGAACCAGAATCCGTTATAAATAATTTCAGCAAATTTCGGTGTCAGCATACTTACAAGTCTCATTACCTCCCTGTCCATAGCTATCCCCTCAATATCCTTGTGAGCTATGTGCAGGACGGTAGCTGCCGGGGTCTCATAAACACCTCTTGATTTTATACCAACGAACCTGTTCTCAACCATATCGAGGAGACCAATACCGTTTTTCCCTGCGAGATCATTAAGATAAACATACATATCATAAGAGTCCTCTTTTACGGTTCCGTCTTCCTTGTTAATGAGCTTTACGGGGATTCCATTCTTAAAATGAATGACAATCCGTGTCTCCTTGTCGGGAGCATCCTGCGGCATTACCATTTTTTCAAGCATGCTCTTATGCAGTGTGTACATCGGATCTTCAAGTATACCGGCTTCATGACTTATGTGCATCAGGTTATCATCCTCACTATAAGGTTTGTCGATACTGGCCTTTACCGGTATTTTCTTCTCTGCAGCATATTTTAAAAGATCGGTTCTTCCCTTGAATGTCGCCAGGAATTCTTTGTCTTTCCATGGGGAGATAACATTAACACCAGGCATGAGAGCATAATAACAGAGTTCAAACCTTACCTGGTCGTTGCCTTTCCCTGTTGCACCGTGAGCAACAGCATTAGCTCCTTCAGCTTTAGCAACCTCGATCTGCTTCTTTGCTATAAGAGGCCTCGCAAGGGCTGTTCCCAGCAGGTATCGGTCCTCATAAATGGCGTTTGCCATTATCGCTTTAAGAACATAGCTTTCAACAAATTCTCTCTTCAGGTCGGAAATAATCACTTTCGATGCACCCAGCAATAATGCCTTTTTCCTGCATTCTTCAAAGTTATCGGCCTGACCGACATCAGCGACAAAAGCTATAACATCGTAATTTTTTTCTATTAACCACTTCAGTATTACCGAGGTATCCAATCCGCCGCTGTAGGCAAGAACAACTTTTTCTTTCATTAGTTTATAATTTGAGTTTTGTATTAATTAATTATTTTACTTTTTCACCTTAGCGTTACTTTTAGTTTTCCTTAGTGATCCTTTGTGGTTAATTGTTTTATCTCTTACCACAAAGTGACACTAAGGTTTTCTCTAAGGTTCACAAAGGGATATTGTCAATCATTTTCTCTTTACCTGATCATGTATTCCGGGGAGAATTATCTCCAGGCAGGAATGTACCTGCGGAATTGTAACTCCGTCCCTGGGTATTATAAGTATTGTATCATCACCGGCAATGGTCCCGGCTATCTCATATCTTCCTGCCCCATCGATAAAAAAGGCAGTATTACTGGCGTTACCCGGGAGTGTCTTAATGACCATAAGCCCCTTTGCATCAACAATCTCTTTTACCACAGGTACAATATTCAATTTCAGAGGGGCACTATCTGCGATCCTTGCAGTTTCAGACAGGGAGTATTTATATCCCCCTGAACCATCCGAGACCCTGCCAACCCCCAGCTGCCTTAAATTACGGGATAACGTGGCCTGAGTACAGCTTATACCTTTCACTTTCAGTTTTTTGAGAAGTTCATCCTGTGTTGAAATATATTCTTCTGTAAGAATTTTTTCAATCGCAAGAAGCCTTTTTGTTTTTTGCATATTTATGCATTTATTTTGCAAATATATACATTTTTTGATAATTTAAAATTCAATTTGAAAAATTGTGTTATTTTTGAACCTCAAATTCAGATAATGAAAGATGTCGTAAAAAAGGTGATCATCCTGGGATCGGGAGCACTGAAAATAGGTGAAGCAGGTGAGTTTGATTATTCCGGCTCCCAGGCCCTTAAAGCTCTAAAAGAGGAAGATGTAAAAACAATCCTGATAAATCCGAATATTGCAACCGTCCAGACCTCGGAAGGACTCGCTGACAAGATATATTTTCTACCTGTCACTCCTTATTTTGTAGAAAAAGTGATCGCACTGGAAAGACCCGATGGAATTCTGCTATCATTCGGGGGGCAGACTGCATTGAACTGCGGAACCGAGCTTTTTAAATCTGGAGTATTTGAAAAATATAATGTCAGGGTTCTCGGGACTCCTGTCAGGGCTATTATGGATACTGAGGACCGTGAGCTATTCGTAAAAAAACTTGATGAAATAGATGTCAAAACTCCAAGGAGCATTGCTGTTCTCAGCGTTGATGACTCAATCACTGCTGCCGGCAAACTTGGATTCCCTGTTATCATCAGGGCTGCATTCACCCTGGGCGGGCAGGGAAGCGGGTTTGCATCGAATGTCGAGGAACTCCGGGCGCTTGCATCAAAAGCTTTTTCCTATACCACTCAGATCCTTGTTGAAGAATCTCTCAAGGGATGGAAAGAGGTTGAATATGAGGTTGTAAGGGATAAGTTTGATAATTGCATCACTGTATGTAACATGGAAAATTTTGATCCTTTAGGTATACATACAGGGGAGAGCATTGTTGTGGCACCCTCGCAGACTCTGACAAACAGCGAATATCATAAACTCAGGGAACTATCGATTAGAATAAT
>Ga0208980_10003082_pt1 | contig 10117 bp, 7 predicted proteins | sample WetSurMetagenome_3_FD_187993 | JGI IMG/M metagenome (GOLD analysis project Ga0208980, IMG submission 187993) | Wetland microbial communities from Twitchell Island in the Sacramento Delta, sample from surface sediment Aug2011 Site A1 Bulk (version 2) | ecosystem: Environmental > Aquatic > Marine...
ACGGGACCACTTATATTGGCACTTACCAGGATAACCTTAATATCGATCCGCTGTTTTATTCTCCTACAAGCGAAACCGGTGCCGACTTTGACGGAGTGCACGCTGACTGGTCGCTGTCATGCAGCTCACCTTGCATAAATGCAGGATACCTGGCGGATAACTATCCCGCAACCGATAAAGCAGGAAATCCGCGTGTAAATGATGACAGAATTGATTTAGGACCCTTTGAATTTCAACGGGTGGACGAACTGTTGTTTTCTGTTTCAACAGATACGCTGATTCTGCTACCCACAGCCGATAGTATCCAGACTTTTCAGATCTCATCAAATGTCAGCTGGACCGCTTCTGATGATCAAACCTGGTTAACACTAGATAGGGAAAGTGGTCCCTGCAACGCCACAGTCAAAGTTTCAGCAGAAGAAAATACTTTCCCGGATGCAAGGAAGGCAATTATTACGATTTCGGGTACCGGTGCCGCCGATTTGCTCATTACAGTTATTCAGGAAGCCCCGATGCTTGAAGTTTCCGCAGATACACTCTTAATTGCCTCACAGAATTACAGTTCAGGCACTTTCAACATTACCTCAAATACCAACTGGACGCTAACCAGTGACCAGTCCTGGCTCACATCAAACAAGCTGACGGGCGGAGGTAATTCCGGAATTACCCTTACTGCAGAAAGAAATCCTGACGATACAGTGAGAACTGCTACAATTACCGTATCGGCAAATGGTTTACCAGATCACGTGATCGTAGTTAACCAGGCAGGATCCAATTCTGTTCTTACCGTCTCAACCCATTCTATTAGCCTTGCTGCAGCAGCAAACAGCGTAAAGAAATTCAACATTATATCGAATACAGAATGGACTGTTATCAGTGACAAGTCATGGCTGACGGTTACTCCTTCTGACAGCACCGGCAATGCTGAAATAACAATTACAGCCGATGCCAATCCCGAAGTTACGGGCAGAACCGCAGTGGTCACTGTTTCCGGAACCGGCGTACAGGACCAGGTAATCAATGTGACCCAAACGGCAGATGAACCTTATTTATCAGTTTCATCAAACACATTGACTATTGCTGCACCGGCGAACAGCACGCAAACTTTTGATATCCTGTCAAACATAAGCTGGAACGTGACAACCGATCAGCCCTGGTTAATTGCCAATACAATGTTTGGAGCTGACAGTGCAACGATTACGCTTACTGCAGAAGCCAATCCCGTTGGAGCTGTGAGAACAGCCACCGTATTTGTCGCCGGAAACAATGTAGAAACCCAATTGCTATCGGTCACACAGGATGCCCTTGTAACCGGCATTAACGGGACAACTTCATCGGATAAAATAATTGCTTATCCGAACCCGACTTCGGGACAGCTGACCATTTCCTTAGATGAGTCAATGAAGGATGAATTTCTGGTTGAGTTACTGAATGCCCTGGGAGAGGTTATCCTGATGACGAACCAGCCAAAAAATGCAAAAACGGTGCAGATAGACCTGTCCGGCTATTCATCCGGCCTTTTCCTGATCAGGATTTCATCGGAAACTGAAAATTACAGGATGTGGGTGTCTAAGAAGTGACGAGGGACAAGGGACAAGGGACAAGGAACAAACACCGGAGTGAATGCGGTGAAAAGTGAATGATGAAAAATTATTAATGGCTCACCTGGCGAATAAACGGGCGAACCTGCAGGACATAAAATAAATCCATCATGATAAAAAGATTCCTATTGTCAATCCTCGTAATACTTCCGGTTATTACCGCCCAGTCTCAGACGCCGCCCGAAGAATTTTTTAAAGGGCTTGATTTAATGGGTTCGGATGCAAAACAGGCAAAAAAAGAATTTACAATTGCCCTTCAGAAAGACTCCCTGTTTCATGGCACTTATCATTTCCTGGGAGTGATCTGTTTACGCCAGGAGCAGTATGATTCTGCAGTTTATTATTTCAAAAAAGCAATTGTTCTGAATACCACCAACGATCGCCATACAAGGGAAATGGCCTATGACCGTCTGATCCATGCTTACCTTTACAGGCTGGATTTCAAAAATGCCTTTGATGCTGCCTGGGAGGCCTTTCTGAAATATCCTGATAACACCGGAATTTCAAGAGATCTCAGGGATGTTTGTCTCTGGGCCTATCATATTCGGCATAACGGACTTGATTCATCGTATTTGTCCCCACAAATGAAAATGGAATACATTGTAAATTCGGTCGACCAGGAATACCTGATTGTCAGAATTATCCGGATAGATGACAATGCCCTTTCTGTCAAAAGCCAGTCCCTCAGGAAAATCAAAAAGAATAATTACGACGTTATAACCTGTGCCTATAAGCAGAATACGGAAACCACCGATGTGACCTTTAAGATTAACTGGGATATGGACAAGTACTTCGGCGGTAAAAGTGGGGACACAGGTGGTGTTTATTCCAATATCGGCAATCCGGTTTTTGATCGGATCGGAGCCCTGCTGATTACCGATCCGGATATCAACCTGAAGGAAGAGATCGAAAAGATCAATAAGAATTGAAGAAGTAAATTCATTATAAGATTTTCAACAATTTGAGTGTGCAAATTGTTAAAGCCATTTTATTCTTATGAAAATGGCAAATTCAATAATCCGGTTAATAAATATCATTTTAGCCGGATTATTGGCAGGTGTAAGTTTTGGTATATGGATTGGTTTCAATCCGGCGAATCTATCCTCATCCGCTTATGTGGAGCAACAACAAAACATGCTTCATTCATTAAGAACTCTTATGATTGCAATGGTGGCTATTGCTACTTTGGTAACCCTGATATCAGCCTACATTCAGCGTAAAAATAATTCTATTCGGATTGCCTTACTGCTGGCGGCTGCCTTTTTTATTGCCTGTATACTGATTACCCGTTTTGGTATTAAACCCATTGACGATCAGATAATGGGCTGGACTATCTCATCGATTCCTGCAGACTGGACCACTCTGCGTGACAAATGGTGGTCACTCCACATCATGCGCACGATTGCTGAGATGGCCGCCTTATTTATTATTGCATGGACAAGTGTGACCAATACTAACAGGGTACAACCAGATTCATAGTATTCGACTTTGCCGTTTTTTTCCTGGTTGAAGCAAGGAAGTATTTTACCCGATTTCACACCATTCCTAGTGTGCTATAACGAGCTTACGCGTGATCTTTGTTGTACCATTTGTTAACTGACAGTTATAAACACCATTATCAAGTTCTGAAAGATTCAGGGTAACCTGGTTAATACCCTGAGGCAACCTCCCAAGATCATGATGGAAGACCTTCTGACCCTTCATATTCAGGATGTTTAGCACAAGGGTTTCCGATGATTCAAGCTGAAAGCTGAAGGCTGTGGACCCGGAAGCCGGATTGGGATAAATAGTAAAAACCTGCGTAAATACCTTATTATCTACAATATCTGTTGGGACGGCAGCCGTAAAGTTTATGCAATTACCATACCTTGTTCCTTTACTGTTGGTGGCATAGGCCCTGGCGTAATAAGTGGTTCCTTCAGTCAATCCGGTCAGCGTTACTGCAAACTCACCAGTTCCGGTTTCAGAGGTTACTGAATTGTCATTAATTGTCGGATTATAGAAGTTAGCCCAGGAAATACCCCTGGAAGTTACGGCAGAACCCCCATCCTTGATCACATAGCCCTGCAACGTTACACTAGTTGCCGAAACGTTACGTAAAAAAACAGTGGCAACTGTTGGAATACTAATTAATCCTTTTTTGGTGAAATAAGCTTCCCTTACCACATTTCTTATAATATCTCCTTCAATAAACTGCATCAGCATAAAGGATACAACCATTGTTGCAACTTCGGAAGATGTCAATTTTATTGAGAGTGGTTTTAGGTTGTAATTGATCAAATGGTAAATGTTTCTGACATCCTTCTTATCATATGTCAGCGCAATACTTTTCAAGGATGGATTAGCAAGCGAAGAGGACGGTAATTCAACCGCTAAAATGGAGTATAATGCTCTGAAAAGACGGGAATCAATACTATCAATAAAAAAAGGATCCTCCTTGTCCAGAGGTCCATAACTGGTAAGACTATCGTCAAGGTCCTGGCAGAATTTTTCAAAATCCTGATTGACCACTCCCGAATCATTCAGGGAAAGTAAATAACCCGGATAGGTTGTACTGATTATATTAAAAATAGAGTTGCCTTCCGAATTGTAATGGTCGATAACTGCAAGCCTGAGTTCCGATTTTTTAATTTCCTGCAAACCCTGATAGAGGAATAAATCTGAATTTAAAACAATAATACTATCATATGGAGTATCTTCCAATGTGTTCAATACATCTTCGTAATAATTGTTGAATTCTTCTGCTTCAAATTCATAAGAATTTAACAAAATATCCAAGGTATCCAGATAATCTTGCACATAGGAACTGTCAAAACCACAGGCAACCAAAGAAGACAAATGCCAGGGATAAGTGTCACCGAGTACCTGAAATGAAGAAACGTTCTCCATAATGCCATGTGCGGCTTTCAATTTGGGCATAAGCTCGTCATTCAGGTACCAGGCTTCTCGTTTAATCGGTCCGTTCGCATCTGAATAATTGTAGGTAGTTGTACTTAAAAAAAATCTCTTCCCATCAACCATGGTGCATTCTTCAGTATATCCATAACTTCCTCCGGTCCATTTAATAGTGACGTCACCAGTCCAATTTCCATCGTCATTCCGTTTTCCTGTCGTTATTCTTTTTTGACTAACTGTATAAAAAGTTTCTTGCCAACGCCCATCATTTAGCTGAATCGTTTCTGTTTTTGGTACGTTTAATCCTAATACGGCCTCTGCGGATGCAACAGCCAGGGTGACAAAAATAGCCACCATTACCACAGAAAGAATTAATTGCCATAAGGTTTTTTTTCTCATATGCGATTTCATGATTTTTGGGTTTAATTGTAAATATTCCAACTGGTATTCGGCGGCCTACAATTGTGCCAATGTACCTGTTTTGTGTATCAATGAGCAATTACTATTTTTTTTGTGACTTTTGTTGTTCCATTCGTCATCGTACAGGTATACGTCCCATCCTGAAGACCGGTAAGATCAAGCTTCATCTGGTTTTCACCCATGGGCAACATGCCCAGATCGCTGTATAATATCTCCTGTCCTTTCAAATGCATTTTTACTGTGTGGATTCTTCATGATTTTTCAGATTTGCTGACTTAATTCCTGCAATAATCCCGGCCGTTAACCCTGCCAATCCCATGCCGATGTCTTGCATACAAAATGTTCCCGGGATAATTTCTGCATACTGAAAGACCTCATATCCAATTACCAAAAGGGGAATACTAGCCATCCAGAAGTATCTGAGCCACGATTTGGTTCCCCACCAGATCCCTGTTATTATCAATGCATAACCAAATGCCCATAATCCATTGGGCAGTGAAAAAATGATCCAGGCTGGAATATCCAGGTTTGAAGAATGGAATTTGAGCCTGGCAAAATCTAACCATCTGTTTAATCCAAACCATCTAATCCAGTTAAAGAAAACAGGTTCTGATGTTCGGAATAAAATGTAGATTATTCCGCCTGACAAGAGAGCGGGAATAGACAGGTAGATGTAAAATCTGTTTATATGCTTTGCTGAAAGACAAGGGAGTTTCTTTTTCATCTTTCAAAATAAGTGTCTATTAGTTTGACTGAGATGCAGTTAATAAATAATTCTTATTTATTACCCAAGTTACAAAAAAACTGTAAATAAACAATATATCATATTGAAGAAGAACCAGGAAAGAATAAATACCTTTAATCAATTAACTACGAATAAAAATTAGAATTCATCCAATACCCAACAATTTGTTATTGATTGATTTTTGGTTATTTTTAGGATAAGGTAAAAGTCATGATTCCTTTATGGAATCCATGAACTAATATCACCTTGATATAAAAAACACTATGAAATCAATCTCAGTTTTATTTCTCTCTCTGATTTGCACTGCTAGTGCATTCTCCCAGGAAATCCCCGAAAAAATAATTAAAACAGAGGTCAGTGATGTCACCGTTTTCATTGAAGGCGCGCAGGTAACCCGTAAAAAATCGGTTGACGTTGCTGCCGGTGAATCGATTCTCAAATTTACCGACCTGTCCCCATTCATTGATGCAAAAAGTATTCAGGTAAAGGCTGATGGAAATATCACCGTGCTATCTGTCAACCATCAGCAAAATTTCCTTGAGAAACTGGAAGTACCAAAGGAACTTGCTGACCTGGAATTAAAAATGAAGGGAATTGATAACAATATAAGGCTTGAAAAAACATACCTGGATATTATAAAAGAGGAACTGGCCTTTCTTAATGAAAACCGCGATGTATCGAATAGTCTGAAAGAGGTTAATCTCACCAGCCTGAAGGATATTTCCACATTTTACAGTGCAAATCTTAAGACATTAAAGTTGAGTGAGATTGAACACAATCAGAAGATTGAAGAATTCAATAAGCAGAAGACCGCCATTGCCAGCCAGATAAATACAATGACCAACGAGAAAGAATTTGCCTCCGGGGAAATTTTGGTTAAGGTGAGTGCAAAAAGTGCTGGTCGTGTGGATTTTGAGGTTTCCTACCTGGTTAATAATGCAAGCTGGTTTCCCTCTTACGACATACGGGCTAAAAGCATAACTGAACCCATTCAGCTTATTTATAAAGCGAATGTCAGGCAGGACACAAAAGAGGACTGGAAAAATGTAAAGCTTCTCTTTTCATCTTCGGATCCGAATAAAACGGGACTTGCACCGGAATTAAGAACTTATTTTCTAAGTTACAACACATTGCCCCCAACCTATAACCGGGCCATCAGTCTGGTAAGTGGCAGAATAAGCGATAGCAACAATGAAGCCTTGCCCGGTGCAATGATCCATGTGGAAGGAACAACCATAGGCGCAGTTTCGGACGCAAATGGTAATTATACCATATCAATCCCAAACAATGGAGCAAATCTAGTCTATTCTTTTATAGGATATGTTTCTCAAACACTGCCGGTTACAAACCCGGTTATGAATGTAATGCTGGAAGAAGATGTGGTAATGTTACAGGAGGTGGTAGTAACGGGTTATGGCACTGCAAAAGATGAAGATGCTTCTGCAATGCTTCAGGGCAAAGCTTCAGGAGTTACCATGAGTAAACATACGGGTAACAATCTTAAAATCCGCGGAGTAAACAGTATTCCGGTTGCATCTGAGATGGTGGAAAAACAGACAACCGTGAATTTTGAAATCAAAACACCGTATACGGTTTTGTCCGATAATAAAAACTACAGTGTGGACATGGCTGCATACGATCTGCCGGCTGATTATCAATATTACTGTGCACCTAAAATCGATCGGGATGCCTTCTTAATGGCCAATATAATCGAATGGGAAAAATACAACCTTCTTGAAGGAGAAGCAAATATCTTTTTTGAGGATACCTATATCGGAAAGAGCCTTCTGGATGTAAGGTTTGCTTCCGATACCCTGCACATATCGCTGGGCCGGGATAAAAACGTAAGCGTTTCACGTGAAAAAGTAAAGAACTATACCACCCGGCAATTTATAGGCAGTAAAAAGGTAGAAACCAGGGATTGGCTTATCACGGTTAAAAACAACAAAAGCCAGAAAATCAACATGCTCGTCCTCGACCAGATTCCCGTTTCCACCCTGGAAGAAATTGAAGTTGAAATTCAAAATGATTCCGGAGCATCAAAGGATGCCGAAAAAGGGGAAATGAAATGGATTTTTTCCCTGGAACCGAATACCAAAAAAGAAATTGATCTGCGATATGCGGTTAAATATCCAAAGGGTAAAAGTCTGGTAATTGAATAGGGACGAGGGACTTGGGACTAGGGACAAGGAAGAAAGGAGAAGTAACAGTTTTATTAATGGTTATTTTGGAGTAATTTATGCGCAATAACCACCTGACTAAACCATTAAAACATTGAACCGGCATTTATACTTATTCAGCGGACTGGGAGCGGATAAGCGGATTTTTCAAAAACTGGATCTATCCGGATACGCAGTAAATTATATTGAATGGTTGATCCCGCTGGATGACGAAACCATTGAGCATTATGCTTCCAGGCTGCTAAGCCAGATTAAAACGCCGCGACCTACCCTGATCGGGCTTTCATTTGGCGGAATCATGGCCATAGAGGTGGCCAAGCTGATTGAGACTGAAAAGGTGATATTGATTTCCTCCATTAAATCGGGAAATGAAGTACCGTTTTATTATCGATGGATGGCCCGTGCAGGGTTTCACCGGCACATTCCATCTCAATTTTTTAAAAGCACAAACATCATAACCAACTGGCTTTTTGGTACCATTACCCCGTTTGATCAGCAATTGCTTAAAGAAATCCTGGGCAATACCAATCCCAGATTCTTCTCCTGGGCGCTTGATCAGATAATCCAATGGAAAAACCAGACGGTTCCAAAAAATCTGGTCCATATCCATGGCACGGGTGACAGGATCCTTCCCATTCGTTTTTCAGGATCTGATATTGTTGTGAAAAAAGGGGGTCATTTCATGACATTGAACAAGGCGGATGAAATTAACCGGATTTTGAGGCACATAGTTTCCTCATAGTGCGTAATTTTGAACGATTAACTCATTAAAGTATATAATATGAACCCCTTCGGGAAATCATTGGGAATTGCTCTGGCAATGGTTGTAATGCCGGCATTTAACACTTACGGATCAACAGTACCTGAGCCGGTTACAGATATGGGTAAACGCCATTTTGAACTGGCAAAACAAACAGAACTTGAGAGTATTGTACTTTTGAAGAATAGGGATAATACATTGCCCCTGAACAAGATCACGCAAAACAAAATTGCAGTATTCGGGAATGGTTCATATGTACCAACAAATGGAAGCAGTGGATCAGGGACAGTATCCGGAGCTTTTACATACAACTTGTTTGAGGGATTGAAAAAAATAGGGGTATCCTATGATGAATCAGTTTTCAATTACTACAAGACGAATATATCGGTATCCTATGGATTTGGTGTTTCTCTGAAGATTAATCACCACTGGGATATCTCTGACAAGAAAAAATGGGGGGAATCACATTATTCCAACAGCGGATGGAACCAGAATTCACCCATAGCAAATCCGGAACTGGATCTGAAAAATGAGATGGTTTCCTCTGCAGCAGGGTTCAGCAGTGATAGAACTGCAATTATTTATATAACCCGCGGTGTGGGAACAGAAGAAATGGACAGGTTTGATCAGCCCAGTGACTGGTATCTGAATCCTTCGGAATATACGCTTTTGAAACAGGTCACCCGGGATTTTGAGAAGGTGATCGTAATACTGAGCACTTCCGGTTCCATGGATTTATCCTGGCTCGATTTTGAATGGCTCGACAATGATCCGGATTATAATGAGGGAGGAAAAATAACTTCGGAATACGCAAAAAAATGCGCGGATAAGATCAAGGGACTTGTGATATCCTATGGTTCGGGCTCCTATCATGGGCTGGTGATGGCACAGCTTCTGTACGGGGAAGAAGATTTTAGCGGCAAACTGGCTGATTCCTGGACCACTACCTATGATCAGCAGCCCACTAAAGCCAATTTTCACTATAAAACCTATGCAGATAAAGGGTTGAATTATAAAGATTTTAATTCCTTAAACGGAAAGGATGATCCCATTTATCTTTACCAGGAAGGGATTTTCACGGGCTACAGGTACTTTGACACTTTTGCTGCAAAAGATGTGCTTTTCCCTTTTGGTTACGGATTGACTTACAATACATATCAATTTATGAACTATAAGGTTGAAGCCAGTGCCATTAAACATGCTATCACTGTCTCAGCTACAATTAAAAATAGTTCTAACGCTAAAAACCTTCCTTCGGGGAAGGAAGTGATGCAGGTATATCTGAGTGCACCGGAAGGAGATCTGGAGCAACCCTTTCAAAAACTGCTGGATTATGCCAAAACAAGGAAACTGGACCAGGGACAGAGTGAAACCATTTCCATGGAAATACCTGTTTCGGATCTTGCATCCTACGATCCGAAAAAAGGGGCTTATGTACTGGAAGCAGGAGACTATATTATCCGTGTGGGCAATAGCTCGAGAAACACCCACATTGCCGGCATAATAAGGGTCAAAG
>Ga0208980_10003083_pt1 | contig 10116 bp, 10 predicted proteins | sample WetSurMetagenome_3_FD_187993 | JGI IMG/M metagenome (GOLD analysis project Ga0208980, IMG submission 187993) | Wetland microbial communities from Twitchell Island in the Sacramento Delta, sample from surface sediment Aug2011 Site A1 Bulk (version 2) | ecosystem: Environmental > Aquatic > Marine...
CGAACCCGACGAGGTGCGGCTGCGGCTGCGTGCCGGCGACTGAGGGTGGCGCAAACCACGGCCTTCCTGGGTGGCGCCAAGAGCCGCCTGCTGCCGGCCTCGGTGCCGTTCCGCTTCTTCGCGGCCGCGGCGGCCTTCCATCTGATCGGCTGGCTGGCGCTCGGGGCCGGCGCAGCGCAGGTCGCGTCTTTCCGCGGCGGGCTGGGCTGGCCGCTGGCGGCGCTGCATGCAGTGACACTCGGCGTGCTGGTGATGGCGGCGATCGGCGCCAGCGTGCAACTGCTGCCGGTGGCCACCCGTCAACCGGTGCTGTCGCATCGCTTGCCAGCGGGCCTGTGGTGGCTCTACAGCGCGGCGGTGGCCGTCCTCGTTGCGGCGATGGCGGCGGGCCAGCCGATGCCGCTGGCGGTCGGTGCGGCTGGCTGCGGGCTGGCACTGATCGGCTGGGCGGTGCTGCTGGCGCGCAACCTGCTCGGTGCGCGCGGCATGCCGGTGGTCGTGGCGCATGGCTGGGCGGCGTTGCTCGGCCTCGGCCTGCTGCTGGCCAGCGGCGCGTCGCTGGTGCTGATGTACCTCGGCGCACCGGCGTGGTCGCGCAGCAGCGCCATCGTGCTGCACCTGGCGTTCGGCGCCTACGGTTTCATGGGGCTGCTGGTGCTGGGCTTTTCCTACATCCTGGTGCCGATGTTTGCGCTCGCCGACAGTCCGCCGCATCGGCCGGCCATCGCGTCGCTGGCGCTGGCGCTGGCCGCGCTGGTTCTGGCGGCAATGGCTGCAGCCGATATGGCTGCAGCGGTCGTGCTGCCGGCCGCGGCGATCGCAGGCGCCGGCGCGCTGGCGCTGCACGTGCGGCTGATGCGCCAGGCGCTGCGCAGCGGACTGCGGCGCCAGCTCGGGCGGCCCTTCGTGCTGGTGCATGTCGGCTGGGCCGGACTCGGCGCGAGCCTCGTCGCCGGACTGGCCCTCGTTCTGCAGTGGCCCGAGGCAGCGTTCGAGCGGACGCCGGCACTGTTCGGGGCCCTGCTCGTGCTGTCGCTGCTGACCTTCCTGCTCGGCATGATGGCGCGCATCGTGCCGTTCCTGGCCTCGATGCACGCTCCTGCGGGGCGGCGCGGCCCGCCGCTGCCCTCGACGCTCACCGCCGAGCGACCGCTGGCGCTGTTCTTCCGCTGCCACCTCGTCGCGGTGGCCGCGTTGCTGACTGCGGTGTGGTTCGACAGCACGTGGCTGGTGCGCACAGCAGCGCTGGCCGGCAGCGTCGGTGCGCTGGCCTTTGGCGTCTTCGTCGGCAGCGCGTGGCGGCGCATGCGCGCCGGCGCCAAGCCGCCCCGGGTCGGCGCCGACTTGTGATGCATCAATTAAATATGCATCACGATACCGTTATTATTGGCCGATGAACTACGCCCGCCAGACGCCGCGCACGCTGCACGAAGAGCATCTCGCCAGCATCACCGTGCTCGGCCGCATCGAGCAGGTGCTGCTGCGACCACCGGCGCGCGGTGCGCTGGCGGATGCGCTGCTCGAAGAGTTGCGCCCGCTGATCCGCCAGATCGAGCAGGACGTGAACCGCCACTTCACGTTCGAGGAAACCGAATTGTTCACGCGCATGAGCGAGGCCGGCGAGCGCGACATCGCCGGGCTGCTGGCCGAGGAACACGAGGCGATCCGCGCCGTCGCCGAAGACCTGCTGCCCTTGCTTCATCGTGCGATTGAGCGCACGCTTGACGGCGAGGGTTGGGACAGCTTGCGTCGCGACGCGCTCGAGCTGGTCGAGCGTCAGGTGTCGCACATCCAGAAGGAACAGATGGCGCTGTTGCCGATGCTCGACGATCTGCTCGACGAAGAGACCGACGGCCGGCTGGCGCTGGCCTATGCGTCGGCCTGAACCGTAACTTGTTGGAGGAGTGTCCCCATGCCAAGCGCCGTCCGGCACGAGACATCGATCCGTGCATTGAAGCAGCAGGATCTCGACGCCGTCGTCGCGATCGATGCAGCCCTCGAAGGCCGTGCGCGGCGGGCATATTTCCAGCGCCGGCTGACGGCCGCGCTGCGGCAGCCGGAGCTGCACGTGCAGTTCGCCGCCACCGACGCGCAGGGACTGGCCGGCTACATCCTGGCACGCCGCACCGAGGGCGAGTTCGGGCGCACCCTGCCTGCGCTGCGGCTGGAGATCGTCGGCGTGCGCGCCGATCGGCGTGGCCACGGCGTCGGCAAGCAATTGATGGACGCGCTGATCGACTACGGCCGGCGCCACGGCGTGGCCGAGTTGCGCACCGCCGCGGCGTGGAACGACCACCGCATGCTGGCCTGGCTGGATGCGATGGGCTTCGCGCTGGCGCCCAACCTGGTGGTCGAATGCGTGGTCGGGGCGGGTTACCAGGCCGAGCGCAACGACGCGATGGAGCTGCCCGCGGCCCAGACCCCGGGCCACGAGGTCGACTACGGCGCGCCCGAGGGCAACGATTTCGAGCGCGTCGAGCGCGCGCGCTGCGACGTGCGCGCAATGCGCCCCGAAGACCTGCCGCAGATCCTGCGCATCGACCGCCAGATCACCGGTCGCGACCGCCGGGCCTACATCGCTGCCAAGCTCGATGAGGCGATGGACGATTCGGCGATCCGCGTGTCGCTGACCGCGCGCCTGGAGGGCGTGATCGTTGGCTTCGTGATGGCGCGCGCCGATCTGGGCGACTTCGGCCGCACCGAACCGGTGGCGGTGCTCGACACCATCGGCGTCGATCCGGCCTTCGAGCATCACGGCGTCGGCCATGCGATGGTGTCGCAGCTGTTCGCGAACCTTGCCGCATTGCACATCGACCGCGTCGAGACGCTGTTGGCGCGCTCCGACCTGGCGCTGCTGGGCTTCCTGTACAGCACCGGGTTCGAACCATCGCAGCGGCTGGCCTTCGTGCGTCGGCTGCAATGAGGGCCGCACGATGACGCCGCGGCAGCCCGCACCGGCCCGCTAGCGCAGGGCTCGGGCACATGGTCGCCGGACCGCTCATCGTCGACGCCAGCGATGTCCATGCCTGGTACGGCTCGAGCCACGTGCTGCACGGCGTGGATGTGCGCATTGGCCGTGGCGAGACGCTCGGGCTGCTGGGCCGCAACGGCATGGGCAAGAGCACGCTGATCCGCACGCTGCTGGGTCACGTGCGGCAGCGCAGCGGCCGCATCCGCCTGTTCGGGCAGGATGCCTCGAACGCCCGGCCGCACGTGGTGGCCCGTCTCGGCGTGGCCTATGTGCCGGAAGGCCGCGGCGTGTTTGCCAACCTGTCGGTGCGCGAGAACCTGGTGATGGCCGCTCGCCGCGGTCGCGACGGCCGCAACGACTGGCCCTTCGAGCGCGTGCTGGCGACGTTCCCGCGCCTGCAGGAGCGCCTGACGCACCTGGGCGCGCAACTCTCGGGCGGCGAGCAGCAGATGCTGTCGATCGGCCGCGCCTTGATGACGCATCCCGAATTGATCGTGCTCGACGAAGCCACCGAAGGGCTGGCGCCGCACATCGTGGCCGAGATATGGCGCGTGATCGCCGAGATCCGCGGCGGCGGCATGGCCACGCTGATCGTCGACCGCGACTGGCGCAAGGTCCTCAACCGCAGCGATCGCGCATTGGTGCTGCAAAAGGGCCGGGCGGTGCTCGATGGCAGTGCCGCAGAAGTGGCCGCCAGCGCGTCGCTGGTGGGCTACCTCGGCGTGTAGTCAGGCGACAGGGGCCTTCAGCAGCGCCAGCACGGCCTTGAAGCGCTCGTGCTCGCTGCTGCGCAGCCACTCGAAAGCCACCATCTCGACGCTGACGATGCCGGCGCCGGCATCGCGCAGGCGGCGCATCGCCAGTGCGTGGTTGTCGGCGGTGCGCGAACCGCAGGCCTGCGCGACGACCCACAGGCGCAGCCCGGCACCGAGCAGGCCGAGCGCGGTCTGCATCAGGCAGACATGCGCCTCGCAGCCAGCGACGACGACATCGCCGATCGTGCCGTCGTCGCCGCCGCAGGCCTGGCGCAGCCGCTCGACCAGGCCGTCGGCGCAGCCGTCGAAATGCATCTTGGCCAGCGTGTTGTCGCAGCGCTCGCGGATCGCCGGCACATTCGGCCCGAGGCCTTGCGGGTTCTGCTCGGTGCCGATCACGGGCAGGCCCAGCACGCGCGCGATGTCGGCCAGTCGCACGGCATGGGCCACCGCCTCGGCGCCGCGGTGGATGGCCGGCATCAGCCGCTGCTGGTAGTCCACCAGCACCAGCGCGCCGTGTTGCCGATCGATCAGATTCATGGCGCGGTTCCTCGGGCATGGCGCTTGCCGCGCGCGGATGACGGGATGCGGGCCACGAGCCCATCGAGATAGCGCTCGAACAGCGCCGGCGAGGTCTGTCCGAACATGCGGATGCGGCCGGTATGGCTGAGCAGCAGGAGGCCCACGATGTGCGCGAACAGTGCGGTGACCTCGGTCTGCGCCTCTTGCGGCTTGAAGCCGAGCGCGACGAGTTGAGCTTGCATCGGCTCGATCGCCTTGTGCAGGCGGGCGTTGAGATGCGTGTTGAGGGCGGGCGTCAGTCCGCGCGGCTGCATGCCGTGAAACAGGTAGAAGCCCAGGTCGAGGTCGCGCGGGTTCTCGCGGTAGAAATCGAAGAAGGCGGTGGCCTTCGCGCGCAACGTGGCGGGCGCCGCCGCGACGCAGGCGTTCAGGCGTTCGAGCGATTCGCCGAGCAGCGCGCCGTACACCTGCTCCTTGCTGTCGAAGTAGCTGTAGATCGCGCCGGGCGTGTAGCCGGCACGCTTGGCGATCTCGCGCAGGCTGGCACCTTCGAGTCCGAGTTCGAAGAAGGCCGAGCGAGCCGCTTGCAGCACCAGCGAGCGCCTCACGTCGGCCACGGCCTGCTGGCGCGCGGCACGGGCCGCTGCGGGGGTCGGGGGCTTGGCCATGGCCGCAATCATACGCTTGAGCAATGGATTGAACAGTGTTCAAATCTTGATCGGAAGCCTCGAAGGAGATGCCCGTGAACGCTGCCTTGCCGACCTCGTCCCCATCGCCGATCGCTCCCGCCAAGCTGATGACCGGCGCCGATTACCGCGAGTCCCTGCGCCGCTGCAGGCCGACGGTGTACGTTGATGGCCAGCGCATCGAGTCGGTGGCTGACGCGCCGAGCCTGCAGCCCGGCATCAACGCGCTGGCCTTCAGCTACGACTTCGCGCTCGACCCTGCCGTGGCGCCGCTGATGACGGCGCGACAAACCCATCGCGGCAGGACGGTCAACCGCATGCTGCACATCGACGAGTCGGCCGGCGACCTGCTCAACAAGCTCGAGGCCGTGCGCCTGCTGTGCCAGGAGACGGGCTGCGCGCAGCGCTACCTGGCGCACGATGGCCTGAATGCGCTGCTGCAGGCCTGCGCCCGGATCGACGACGCCCGCGGCAGCACCGAGCACCGTGCCCGCTTCGAGGCGTACCTGCAGCATGTGCAGGACCAAGACCTGGCGCTCGGCATCGCGATGACCGACGCCAAGGGCGACCGCTCGCAGCGGCCTCATCAGCAGGCCAACGTCGACACCTACCTGCACGTCGTCGAGCGCAACGGCAAGGGCATCGTGATCTCGGGCGCCAAGGCCATCGTCACCGGCGCGCCGTACATGCACGAGTTTCTCGTGATGCCGGGCCGGCAGATGAGCCCGGCCGATGCCGACTTCGCGGTCTGCTGCGCGGTGCCCGTCGATGCGCCCGGCATCACCATCGTGGCGCGTCCCGCCGGGCGGCCGGGTGAGAAGGTCGAGCATGGCGCGGCGCTGTTCTCGCGCCGTTATGGGCAATCGACCGGCGTGGTGCTCTTCGACAAGGTGTTCGTGCCCTGGGAGCGCGTGTTCTATGCCGGCCATGCCGACGAAGTGGATCACTCCCAGGTGTTGACCTACAGCTACGCCACGCACCACCGCCACACCTGCATCGGCGCCCGCGCCGGTTTCGGCGACCTGCTGATCGGCGCCGGCGCGCTGATGTGCGAGGCCAACGGCTTCGACCCCGGCGAAACCAGCAGCCTGCGCGAGCCGATGGTCGAGCTGATCAAGATCACCGAGGGCTTCTTCGCCTGCGGCGTGGCCGCCAGCGTGTACGGCACGCGCGACGAGCACGGCGGCAACTTCATGCCCGAGCCGGTGTTCGCCAACATCGGCAAGCTGCTGCTGGCCACCCAGATCTACGACATGCACCGTCTCGCGCACGAAGTGTCGGGCGGCCTGATCGTCGCGCTGCCCGGGCCCGACGAGGACCACAACCCGGCCACCGCCGCGACGTTGGCCGAGGTGCTGCGTGCCAACCCCGCCGTGCCCTACGACAAGCGCATCGAGGTGGCGCGCTTCATCGAGGACCTGACCGCTTCGTACCAGGGCGGCTGGTACTCGGTGATCAGCCTGCACGGCGGCGGCTCGCCGGCGGCGATGAAGCAGGAGATCTGGCGCAACTACCCGGTCGGCAACAAGGTGGAGCTGGTCGAGCGCCTGCTCGACCGCGGCGTGCTGCACGATGAAACGCGCGCAATCACGAACAACCGCCAGCCCGGCCGCTGCTGCGACACCGGCTGCAGCCAGCCCGGCCAGCCGGTGATGGTGGCGCTGCCGGCAACGACGAAGGCTGCGTGAGGATGGCGTTCAGCCCCGCCACGCCGCCCACGCCAGGCACAGCCAGGCCGCGAGCCAGGCCACGCCACCGATCGGCGTGACGGCGCCGAGCCAGCGTGTGCCGGTCAGCGCCATCAGGTAGAGGCTGCCCGAGAAGAACACGGTGCCGGCCACGAACAGCCAGCCGCCGGTCGTCAGCACGGCGCCCGGCCATCGCGTGTGGGCCCACGCAACGGCCAGCAGCGCCAGTGCATGGGCCATCTGGTAGCGCACGCCGACCTCGAAGACGGCCAGCAGGTCGGCGGGCAGCCGAGCCTTGAGGGCGTGGGCGCCGAAAGCGCCGAGCACCACCGCGAGGAATGCGCTGAGGCTTCCGAGCATGAAGAAGAGCCTGTCCATGCCGCGATTGTCTCCGCGTCGCGGACGGACGGCGCCAACCATCCAGCGCTGCTCGCGGATCCCGATCTGGCTGCCGCCTCGCCGCAAGCGAGGATCGCGCAGCCCTGTTGATGTTGGTCAAGCCTGGGTGCGGCCTGCGCAATAGCATGGACGACGCCACCGCGGGCACAGCGCATCCGTGGCGGCATGGGACCCCGATGATCACCGCTGCGACTGCGAAGAAGTGACATGAAATTGCCGTCGGGCCGGTGTGCACTGGCCGTGTTGCTTGCGGCTGCGCTCGGCGTCGGCGCGACTGGCTCCGCGTCCGCCGGCACATGGAGCGAGCGTTTCACCGATCGGCAGGACGGCGCGTTCGATGCGTCCGACCATCTGCTCGAGCACCGTGGTGCGCTGCCGGTGCCGATCATCGTCACCGAGCCCGCGGTCGGCGCCGGCGGCGGCGTCGGCATGCTGTACTTCCGCGAGTCCATTTCCGGGGCCCGCGAGAAGAGCCTGGCGCGTGGCGAGCGAATGAGCGTTCCGGACATTGGCGGCGTGGCGGCATTCAAGACCTCCAACGGCAGCCAGGGCGTGGCGGGAGGCTACTTCGGCACGCTGCACGGCGATCGCTTCCGCTACCTCGGTGCATTGGCCCAGGTGGATTTGAATCTCGACTACTACGGATTGCGTGGCACACCGCGGCGCTTTGCTCTCGATGCGCCGCTGATCGTCGCGCAGGGGCTGGCGCGCCTCGGCGAGTCCGACTGGTTCGCCGGTGGTCGATACCTCCACCTCGGCGCCTCGGCCCGGTTCGAACTCGACACGCCGGCGGAGATCGCATTGCCCGAGCTCGAATCACGCATCGGGCGTGCCTCGCTGGTCGTGGACTACGACTCGCGCGACAACATCTTCACGCCGTCTCGAGGCAGCTATCTGGAGGTCGACCTCGGTGTGGCGCGGCCGGGCCTCGGCGGTTCGAGCAGCTTCGAGAGCCTGTTTGCACGCGGCTTCACCTACCTGCCGTTCGGCAAGGCGGTCGTGCTCGGCCTTCGCGGCGACGGCAAGTTCACCCGTGGCCAGGTGCCGTTCTATGCGCAGCCATTCGTCATGCTTCGCGGTGTGCCGGCGATGCGCTACCAAGGGCGCAATGCGCTCGTTGCAGAGGGTGAGCTGCGCTACAACCTCGACCCCCGCTGGGCCGTCGTGGGTTTTGCGGGCACCGGCAAGGCCTATGGCGACGCGGTGCCGTTCGCAGACGCCGAGACGGTGGGCGCCGGCGGGGTGGGCATGCGCTATCTCATCGCGCGCAAGCTGGGACTCTATGCGGGCATCGACGTTGCGCGCGGCCCCGAGGACACCGTCGTCTACCTGCAGGTCGGCAGCGCCTGGAACTAGCGCGACGTCGCGAGCGAGCGCAAGCGGCGGCCGTTGATGGCAGCGAGGACCGGATCGAGGATGCCGCAATGCGCCTGCTCGCCCGTCCATGCGGCTGCAGCCGCACCGCGGGGCGCCGGCAGCGGGGTGCAAGAATGTTGCCCCGCGCCAAGCCAGGGCGCGGGTCTTGGGGAGAAGAACATTGTGAACATCGAGCAGTTCATGCAGGGCTACAAGGAGGCCTGGGAGCAGCGTGACGAGGCCAGGTTCTCGGCCCTCTTCGCCGCGGAGGGCGAGTACCACAACACGCCGTTCGCCGTTCAACGCGGCCGCGCGCAGTTGGCCGAGTACTGGCGCCGCGTCAAGCTTCAGGAAGCGGTCCGGGTCACCTACGAGGTGCTGGCGTCTTCGCCTGCTGGCGGCATCGCCCACTGGCACGTCACCTACCAGGTGGCATCCGAAGAACTCTTCCAGATCTGGGCCCAGTCGACCGGAACGAACCTGGTGGCGCGAAAGGCGGGCGATCCGCTGCCCCGGATGGTGCTGGACGGCATGCTGAAGGCCGAATTCGCGGGCGGCTTGTGCACCAAGTGCGAAATCTGGTGGCACAGCATGCCGCAGGCATCATGAGACTTGCGCCGGCGCCAGCCAGGGCAGTGCTCATTGCGGCGCTTCTGCTGGCAGCCCTTTGCGGCGCGTGCTCGGTGACGACGCCCGGCAATGGCTGGGAGAGCCGGTTGCAGGGCAATGTGGTGGTCTTGCTCGGCGAGGTCCATGACAACGCGCAGCAGCACCGGCTCCGGCTGGAGGTGCTGCGTCGCGCGTTCGCCGCGGGATGGCGGCCCGCCATCGCGATGGAACAGTTCGACCGCGAGCGTCAGGCCGACATCGAACGGGCGCGTCGCGAACGGCCCACCGACGCCCAGCACGTGATCGACCTGGCTGCGCCACCGAGTGCGCGACCCGGCGCAGGCTGGAACTGGGACTTCTATCGACCGTTCGTTGCGCTGGCCCTCGAATATGACGTGCCGCTGATCGCCGCGAACCTGTCGAACGCCGACACGACCAAGATCGTGCGCGGTGGCTTCGCGGCGGTCTTCGACAGCGCCAGCATCGCAAGGCTCGGGTTGGATCGGCCGATCGCGGACGACTGGCAGTCGGCCCAGGAACGCGAGATCCACAACGGCCACTGCGGTGCGCTGCCGCCCGCCAGCTGGCCACGGCTGGCCCGTGCGCAGTTCGCCCGCGATGCCGTCATGGCGCACGCGCTGCGCCAGCATGCCAGAGGTGGCATCGTGCTGCTGGCAGGCAACGGGCATGTGCGCCGCGACATTGGGGTGCCGCGTTGGCTCGACGGCGATCAGCGCCGGACGTTCACGGTCGCCTATCTGGAGGACGACGACGGATCGACACCGGTCGCGGCTTTCGACGCCGTGGTCCGGACCGAGGTGGCCGCACGCAGCGATCCCTGCGAAAGCTTCAAGAGAGGTGCCAGCGAGAAGTGACGCCTTCGCGGTCTGGCGCCCACTGCCGGTCGAGCGGCAGCGGCAGCGGCAGAGGTCGTCGATCCGGGCCGCACCGGCGGCGGCGCGCAGGCACTACCATCGCCTGGCCATGCCATTGAAGTCGCTAGCCACGCTGGAACGTTGCCGCCTCGAATTCGGCGCCGCGGCGGCGGACGAGAAGCTCGCGCTGCTGAGGCAGTTCGCGCAGATGCGGCTCGGCAGCGCGCGCGCGGTGGCGCGCCTGCACGAAGCGTT
>Ga0208980_10003084_pt1 | contig 10114 bp, 5 predicted proteins | sample WetSurMetagenome_3_FD_187993 | JGI IMG/M metagenome (GOLD analysis project Ga0208980, IMG submission 187993) | Wetland microbial communities from Twitchell Island in the Sacramento Delta, sample from surface sediment Aug2011 Site A1 Bulk (version 2) | ecosystem: Environmental > Aquatic > Marine...
ATAGCTGAAACCGAAACAAGAAGTTTTCTTCTAAGTGCAAAGGCAATTGCGGGATCAAATACTTTACGTATCCAATCCATTAACCTGTCAGAAAAATTAGGTTTGTGGCTTGTATTACGGCTCAGGAATAAAGCAGAAGCCATGGGAACATAAGTCAATGACAGAATTGCCGCCCCAATGAGAGCAAAAGTAACTACCTGCGCCATTGGCCTGAACATTTTTCCTTCGATGCCTACGAGCGCCATAATTGGCAGATAGACTATCAATATTATTATCTGCCCGAAAGTTGCTGAGCTCATCATTCGTTTAGCCGAATCCAGTACATTCTCATCCATCTGTTCCTGATTCAGCTTTGCAACTCCCGGATGGTGATGTCTGCTCAGTGAAATCCTATGAACTACGCTTTCAACAATAATAACTGCACCATCAACTATAAGCCCAAAGTCTATTGCGCCCAGACTCATCAGGTTTCCTGACACTCCGAACAGGTTCATCATCGAAACTGCAAAAAGCATTGCAAGCGGAATTACGGAAGCCACAATAAGACCAGCCCTCATATTCCCAAGCATTAATACCAGAATAAAAACTACAATCAGTGCGCCTTCCAAAAGGTTTCTTGAAACGGTTCCAATTGCCCGGCCAACAAGATCAGAGCGGTTAAGATATGGTTCTATTGTGACCTCTTTCGGCAAAGACTTCTGAATTGACTCTATTCGTTTTTGCACATTATCAATTACCTGGTGTGCATTTGCACCTTTTAGCATCATTACAACACCTCCGACAGCTTCAGTGGTATCAACAACGAAAGCACCATACCTGGTTGCGCTGCCGAACTGTACTGTTGCAATATCCCTCATTAGCACAGGAACTCCCGAAGCAGTAGTTTTTACAACAATCTTTTCAATATCCTCAAGAGACTTAACCAACCCTATACCTCTGATAAAATACGCAGTTGGATTTTTATCAATATAAGCGCTGCCTGTATTTTCATTGTTTTTCTCGAGTGCGGTGAATATATCTGTAAGTGTCAGGTTCATACCTCTAAGTCTTTCAGGGTTCACAGCTATTTCGTATTGTTTTACAAAGCCTCCATAACTGTTAATATCTGCAACTCCTGCTGTCCCAAGCATTTCCCGGCGTACAACCCAATCCTGAATTGTCCGGAGTTCCATAGGATTGAACTCTTTTTCATAACCTTTTTGAACTGCAAGACGATACTGAAATATTTCACCTAGGCCTGTAGAGATGGGAGCAAGTGATATCTGGGCCAATCCGGGAGGAATAGACTCTTCAGCCTCTTTCAGGCGCTCACTCAGCTGCTGTCTGGCCCAGTATACATCAACCCCATCTTCAAATACAACGGTTAATACAGATAACCCCAACCGGGATATTGACCGAAGTTCTATAATATCAGGAATATTCGCTACCGCAACCTCTATGGGTGCTGTTATAAAGCTCTCTACTTCCTGAACTGCCAGGGATGGAGCAAGCGAGATGACCTGAACCTGGTTGTTGGTAATATCTGGAATGGCATCAATTGGCAATTTCGATAACGAGTATGCTCCCCAGCCGATCAAAGCCAAAATGAATAATCCGACAATGAATTTGTTCTTTACAGAGAATGAGATTATTCTATTAATCATATTCAATAATTTAGGAAAAGTGTATGCAATTATTTATCTGAAACCCAGCCTGAAAACTTTATCATAACAAACAATGATGGAAAATGGAAATCCCTGATAAAGGTTATCCATAGATACTCAAGAATTGATAAAGTGTCAAATTAATGAAGGGGGGGCCCTTAAGGCTGATAACTCAGGAAACTCAGAATCAATCAGAGGTTCCTCAGAGTTTAAAAAAGATAATTTTGAGAATTGAATCAAATGATTTTTCGATTCAGTAAAACTTCCGGCGATTAGATCATCGCACTGTATATCCTTTATTATCAGAAAATTAATTGGCTTTTCAGAAACAAGATCGTTAAATGCATGACAATGAACAGGGAAACCAGTATGATGTCTTGAATTGTTGTTTGAAGCGGGACAATTTTCCTCCTGATTTGAAAACGAATCCGCTAAATGATGATCATGTGGAATAATCATATGAGCACTCATAATAATTAGTGCCAGCCACAGGGAAAAACCAGGAATATATTTAAAAATATTACTCATCATTTAGAATGCCAAACAATTATGATGCCATATAATTTATAATAAACACACAAATATAATAAATAGTTCATGCAACAGTGGTTTATGAACCATTCTCTTTATTTTGCACCTATTATCAGGCACACAGTATATTTGTTACCAGCTCGAATCGTACCACGATCTTACATCAGTGACAACCATACCGGCATTGAGAGCAGCCTCAATACCTAGATCGCCATCTTCAAAGACTTCAATGAATTCCGGATCGATATTCATGAGTTCAGCACACCTGAGGAAAGTTTCAGGATGAGGTTTGAAGTTTTCCACATCGTTAGCAGTAATTACTATGTCAAAGTATTTCCGGATATCAGTTATCTCCATGGTTCGTTCGACAGCCTGCCTGTGGCCTCCGGTGCCTACAGCCATCGGCAGAATCCCCCAATACTTTTTTACAATATCCACCACTGGTATTATCGGTTTTACCAGGTGTTGGTCTTTATAAAACTCAATAAGTTTCTCATCCATTATCTGTTCTATGGTAACGCTTCCGTTAAGATTACACTTTTTTATAATCTCATCTGCAATTATCCAGCCAGGTGTACCTGTATGTTTTCTCAGAAATGCAGTATCTAAATCTGCACCAAATTTCTGACAAGCTTTTTTCCAGCTTTTAAAGTGATATGGCATCGTATCGGCCAGGGTTCCGTCAAGGTCAAAAATCAATCCTTTTATGCCAGGTTTTATATCGTATTGCATTTTTATAAAATTGCCGGCAAAGTTATAAAGAAAATTGAAAGTAGAATAACATTCGAAAAGGGAGGTTGAATATGTAGATTTTTAGGTTTTCTTCTTCGTGCAACTTTGTGTCATACTTTGTGATCCTTTGTGGTTCAATTAATTATATCTTACCACAAAGGTACACCAAGGTTTTCACAAAGGTACAAAAAGCACCTTTTCAACGTGCAAGCAAATAATTCGTGTGATCCTTATTTATTTATATCGTGACAAGTATGCTTTTGCCTGATTATAAACATTCCCGGCAGTAAACCCGAATTTCTCATCCAGGATCTTGTATGGTGCTGAATAACCAAAGGTATTCATGCCCCACACAACTCCTTTTGGACCTGCCAATCCCTGTAAAGTGACAGATAATCCGGCTGTTAGACCGAATACTGGAACATTCTCAGGGATGATGGATTTTCTGTAATCGTCTGATTGATTTCTGAATAATCCTTCAGAAGGTGCTGATATGATCCTTACTTTCAGGCCATCATTTCGTAACAATACAGCTCCTTCAACAAGTGTTGACACCTCTGAGCCGCTGGCAATAAGTATAATATCCGGGATACCCGTACAATCCTGGACTATGTAAGCTCCCTTCACTGATTTCAGAGCGTCAGCATATCTGTTGTTATTGTCCGAGGGAAGGTCTTTTATGTTTTGTCTTGAAAGGATCAACGCAGTAGGTGTTTCCTTATTCTCAAGGGCCATTTTCCAGGCTACAGTTGTTTCTGTGCCATCTGCAGGTCGGATCACAACCATACTGTTCATGCCATGATGGTTCTTAAGGTGTTCCATAAGTCGCAACTGAGCTTCCTGTTCAACAGGCTGGTGTGTCGGCCCGTCTTCCCCGACTCGGAAAGCATCGTGTGTCCATATATACTTGACAGGCAAACGCATCAGACATGCCAGTCTTACAGCTGGTTTCATATAATCGGAAAAAACAAAGAATGTACCGCAGGCAGGAATCACCCCACCATGAAGAGCCATTCCGTTCATAACTGCTGCCATTGTAAGTTCTGATACTCCAGCGTGGAGAAAGGCTCCGGTAAAATCCCCGTGTTTGAAAGGATGGGTATTTTTGAGAAATCCGTCAGTCTTGTCGGAATTTGAAAGATCGGCCGATGCAACAATCATATTCTCTATCTTAGTTGCCAGCAGACCCAGCACTGCTGCCGATGCTGCTCTTGTAGCTGATCCCTCTTTCTGTTGAATAGCTTTATAATCAATATCCGGAATATTGCCTGCAAAAAAGTTCTGAAGTTTCCCGTCGAGTTCAGGATTCTTTGAAGCCCACTCGGTTTTTCTCTTTTTCCAGTCAGCTGAAGCAGCACTTTTGGCTGCAAGTATTTCCTTATAAAGATCTTTTACTTCATCAAAAATCAGGAAAGGATCAGCAGTATTACCTCCAAGATTAACCAGTGATTTCTCGAAAGATCCACCGGCTTCACTGACAGGCATCCCGTGAGTGGAGGTTTTTCTTTCAAAACTTTTCCCCTCTGAATCAAGAAGTCCCTTTCCCATAATTGTCTTACCAATTATAATAGTAGGCTTATTCTTCTCATTCATTGCAGAAGTCAGGGCTTTCCTTATCTGATCCTGATTGTTCCCATCTATTTTAAGCACGTTCCAGCCCCATGCAGTGTATTTCATTGCTGTATCTTCAATGGTCACAGCTTTTGTTTCAGTTGACAACTGGATATCATTTGAATCGTAAAACATTATAAGATTGTTGAGGCCAAGGAATCCTGCGAGCCGGCCGGCTCCCTGTGAGATCTCCTCCTGTACACCGCCGTCTGAAATAAAAGTAAATATTTTGTGGGCAAAAAGCTCCCCGAAACGTGCAGCAATAAACCTCTCGGCAATTGCTGCTCCAACAGCCATGGTATGTCCCTGTCCCAATGGTCCGGATGTATTCTCGACACCTCTCATAATATCCAGTTCGGGATGCCCAGGTGTCGGACTGCCCCACTGACGGAAGTTTTTCAATTCCTCCACATTAAAATGACCTGTAAGGGTAAGGACTGAGTAGAGCATAGGTGACATGTGGCCAGGATCGAGAAAGAACCTGTCGCGATTGATCCATGCAGAATCTTTTGGGTCAAAATTCAGGAATTCAGAAAAGAGGATATGAATAAAATCAGCTCCACCCATCGCACCTCCCGGATGACCTGATTTTGATTTTTCCACCATCGCCATCGACAGAATTCGGATATTATCAGCGGCTTTTTGATTTACATCAATTTTCATTGGTTTTAATTTTTATATCAGTTAAAGCAGTCAAAAATAAGATTATTCGGCGAGAGAAAAAAACAAGATCACTAACCTTTGAATCCAAACAGTCTGTAAAATCATTTTAATAATTTAAAAATCAATAAATGACTGTAATATGATTTCTTTTTGTATTTTTAACCGTGTAAGTCAGATCCTCCCGGAGTATGCAGCAGAAGTTGAGTGCGTTAATAGTTGACGATGAAGAAAGTGCAAGAATACTACTGAATAAACTTCTGGAGGAAACCCTCTTTTTTAATGAAATCAGATTAGCTCATTCTGTAAACTCTGCGATTGATCAGTTATCAGATTTTGAGCCGGATATGATTTTTCTTGACGTCATGATGCCTGGCAAAGACGGATTTGATTTCATAAATGATCTTCAATACAGAAATGGTAAACCGGGGATTGTATTTGTAACCGCTTATGAAAAATACTCTATAAAGGCCATAAAAATTCAGGCATTCGATTATCTGCTGAAACCTGTTAACCGTAATGAACTAAAACAATGCGTTATTAATTATCTTGAAAAATCAGTTGTCAATTCGCTCAAAACCAGTGCTGTAAAGAGTATAGAAACTGCAGATAAAATATCCAGGATAAGAGTAAATACACGGACAGGTACAGCTTTTATTAATCCCTCTAATATATTGTACTGCAAAGCTGAGGGAAACTATACAATTATATGTACCGGGGAGAAACAGCACCTGTGTTCATTGAACCTTGGGAAGCTCCAGGAACAATTGCCTAATAAAGCATTTATAAGGATCGGCAGGTCACTCATCGTTAATTTTGAATATATCACCCTGCTCGACAGGAAAAAAAGCTCAATAACACTAGTCAGAGGAAATGAATCAGTGACAGTAAATATTTCCAGGCAGCATATGAAAGACCTTGATATTATTTAGGTGATGAAAGGGCGTCTTCTTCTAAAGAAAATAATATATTCTTCCTGTTTCCTTGCAGTTATCCCTGCTCTTCTGATAATGTTTTTCCTTCCTCCATTAGGGTCAAGATATAAACTTGTCGTTGAAGAGGTTGATAAAAACTTTCTTTCTGACGTTTATACGGATCTTAATTCAGACAGTGTCTCCGAAATGGTTCGTCTGGTTAAAGGTGTTCCATACTACAATATTTTAGTATCAAATAATGACTACCAGGTTTATGATCAGTGGAATCTGAAGGACAACATAGACAGGGATCTCTCAAATGAATTCTTTGGCAATTTTGACAATGACGAGTTTAAGGAAATTTACATTTTTACTTATAAAGACGATTCATTATTTCTAAATATAAATGAGTTTTTTGAACCTCATGGAACAAGGTTAGAAAGAATATTTATTACAAAAATCGGGGTAGTAAACGGCAAAGTAACATCGAATACCTATCCTGCCGGATTTTTCGATAATAATGGTGACGGGAAAAGAGAATTTTATTTTAGCATTCAGACAGGATTTGGTCTTGAACCACGTCGGATATATTATTTTGATATTGTTCGCAAAGAGTTGAAAACAAGCGAGTTTACTGGAGTAATATGCCAAAAGCCATCGATGGTAGATATCGATGGAGATAGTAAACCGGAATTATTCGGAGTAGTAGGGGCCTCAGGTAATTACAAAATAAGACCACCGTATTCAGATAGCAGTTCCTGGCTAATGGTTTTTAATGAAAAGCTGAAATTTGAATTTCCTCCAGTTGAGTTTTATGGATTAACTAATCAATTACAAACATTCGGTTATAAAAATGGCGATTTTAAGGGATATATTCTTTCTCACCAGACAGGGACAGCTGATACTACTGTACTTAAAGCGAGAATAATGCTTTTCTCAGCGGCAGGGAAAATCATAAGAGATCGTCTATATAGTGATTATGGCTTCAATTCTTATACATATCTGGTTGTTATGAATCATTTTAACACAGATAGAATCTACCTCTTCAATAAAGAATTACTTGAACTCAATGAAGAGCTTGGGATAATAAACAAGGTAAAATCCCCTTTTCGATCAGATTTTACATTTTCCACTGCAGACATTGATTTTGATGGTAATGAAGAGTTCCTGTTTTATTCTGAAAATGAGGAAAAACTTGTTATCTATAATGCTTCATTGAATAGAATGTCTGAAACTAAACTGAAAGCGAATATGTATTCAATGAAACATACTTATTATTTATCAAAAGATCATAATAATAAATTGTTTTTGACTTCAAGTGAAAATGGTTACTTTCTTAAAATGGCTAAGAATAATTATTTCTATCTCGGTTTTCTTGCTTATCCCGGCATATATCTTCTAATTGTTATTTTTATAGATGTATTGAACAGAATAAATACTCATAAAGTCAAACAAAAGGAGAGTTTGAAACAGAGGCTTATTACACTTCAGCTGCAGGGAATAAAGGCCCAGCTCGATCCTCATTTCACCTTTAACACTCTTAATTCCGTGGCTTCTCTTATATATCTAGAGGATCGTGAGGCAGCTTATGATTATATGATCAAATTTACTGAACTGCTCAGAGGAATGCTTAATGATGCCGAAAGAGTTTACCGGACTCTGGAAGAAGAAATCAGTTTTGTTACAACCTATCTTGACCTGGAAAAACTGCGTTTTGGAGAAAAGTTCAATTATGATATTCAGATCGGGGAGGGAGTAAGTAAGAAAGAACAGGTTCCCAAACTTGTATTACAAACTTTTGCAGAGAATGCCATAAAACATGGAATCATGCCATGCGCTGATGGAGGATTCCTGAAAATAATTGTAAATAAAGAAAATGACTACCTGAAGCTTACAATCGAGGATAACGGTATAGGAAGAGAAGCCGCTGCAGGTCAGAGTACCTCAACAGGCAAAGGGTTAAGAATCACCGGAGAGTTTTATGATATACTAAACCAGATAAATAAAAAACCTATAAAACATTTTATTTCAGACTTATTTAATGAAAAGGGTTCCCCTGCAGGTACCAGGGTCGAAGTTCTGGTGCCTGTGGAGTAGTTTTATGTTAATAATAAATTGAATATGTTGAGGTTATGATCTCAATCAGCTTGCTTCCAAGTTAAAATAATCTGCTTAATGAATAAAATCTCCGGTCTGAAAAAAATTATCTATTCTACCTGGTTTCTTGCAGGAATACCGGCAATTTTACTTATGCTCTTTCTTCCTCATTTGGGTTCAAAATACAAGTTGCTGGTTGAACCGGCAGGAAAACACTTCGGACAGTATTGTTATTCAGATCTGAATTCTGACGGAATATCAGAACTAATCTATACGGGGAAAGGTGATCCCTTTTTCTTTATTGTTGCCCGGAATGTTGATGGTTTGATTTATGATCAGTGGAATCTTGCAGACGATCTGGATCCGGATATCTCGGAATTTTTCTTCGGAAATTTTGATCATGACCGGTCAGAGGAAATTTATATTTTCAGCCATAAACAAGATTCTTTATTCCTGAATGTGAATGAAATTATTGAACCATCCGGAACAAAGATGGAAAGAATATTCATCACAAGAATAGGGTATATGAATGGAGAGGTTTCAGCTGTCTTAATGCCGGCAGGATTCTTTGATGAAAACGGTGATGGAAAAGATGAGTTATATTTTAGTATATCTTCAGGATTTCAGCTTGGACCCAGGAGAATGTATTATTATGATCTTGTTCACAAAAGCTTGAAATCTAGTCAGTTTTCCGGTTCTACCATTTTATATCCAAAAGTTGCTGATACGGACGGGGACCAGAGTATTGAGATTTTTGGTAATAGCTCCGCCTCAGGAAATTACAGAGCCAATTTTCCATTTTCTGACAGCAGCTCGTGGTTAATGGTTTTTAATGACAAGTTAGACTTCGACTTTCCGCCAGTGGAATTTCCCGGTTTTGCCAATGGATTGGAAGTAGCTCCTTATAAAAATGATAGTTTTAAGGGATATGTATTGTCTCACCTGGCAATCGGAGCCGATACAACTGTCCTTAAGTCTCAGATAATGATCTATTCCACAGACGGGAGACTGATCAGAAATCGTCTATACAGTGATATTGAGTTATATGGATTTATACATCTCTTTGTTGTAAATCTTAATAATTCAGACAAGATCTATACAGTAAGCAACAAATTTCTTGAATTAAATGACAAACTTGAAATTGTCCGAATAGTTGCTTTGCCCTTTAATTCGCAAATATTCACATTCCAGGTTGATCTTGATGATAATGATGAAGAGGAGTTTCTGCTTTATTCTGAAGAGGAGGAGAAGCTTGCTGTTTACAGTGCAGACCTTCATAAGTTAACTGAACTGGAATTTAAAACGTCCGGTTATAATTGGACATTTTCACAATATTATTCGAAAATTAAGGAGCACAAATTATTTCTGAGATCAGGAGACAGTGGTTACTTCCTTAAACTAAAGAAGAACAACTATTATTTCCTTGGCTATCTGGCATATCCAGGAATTTACTTTTTCTTTTTTGCGTTCATAATACTAATAAAAAGAATTAATACTCTCCAGGTTGTGCACAGAGAGAGTTTAAAACGCAGGTTGGTTACACTTCAGTTGCAGGGCATAAAAGCTCAGCTTGATCCGCACTTCACCTTTAATACCCTTAATTCAGTTGCATCACTTATCTATCTGGAGGACCGGGAGGCAGCATATGATTATATGATCAAATTTACAGAGCTGCTCAGAGGAATGCTTAATGATGCTGAAAAGATCTACAGGAGTCTGGAAGATGAATTACATTTCCTGTCTATTTACCTCGAACTTGAAAAGCTGAGATTTGGAGAAAAATTCAACTATATGATAGAGATCGGGGAGGGAGTGACCCGGAAAGAACAGGTCCCAAAGATGGTTTTGCAATCTTTTGCCGAGAATGCGATAAAACATGGTATCATGCCCAGATCAGAAGGCGGGTCCCTGAAAATAAAAGTTGAA
>Ga0208980_10003085_pt1 | contig 10112 bp, 6 predicted proteins | sample WetSurMetagenome_3_FD_187993 | JGI IMG/M metagenome (GOLD analysis project Ga0208980, IMG submission 187993) | Wetland microbial communities from Twitchell Island in the Sacramento Delta, sample from surface sediment Aug2011 Site A1 Bulk (version 2) | ecosystem: Environmental > Aquatic > Marine...
TCCCGCTTAACCTGTCAGGTCAATTGTCACCAGTGACAAATCAGTATGTCCTGAATCCACTCACCATTAATCCTGCTTATGCTGGATACAGGGGTGTTCTTAATCTTGCGGCAAACTACCGGAAGCAATGGACCGGCATTGAAGGTGCACCCGAGACTGTGACATTTGCTGCTGATGCTCCGGTTGCCGATAACAAAGTCGGATTGGGACTCATAATTATGAACGATAAGATAGGGGTAACTAATAACACCTATGTTATGACTAATTATGCGTATAACATTACGATGGGCGAAGGCTCCCTGTCCTTTGGACTTGGTGCCGGCATAATTACAACAAATACTGTATGGTCGGATCTGGTTGTGCTCGATCCGGGCGACGAGTTGTACCTCACCAATTCAAGCCGTTTCCTGGTTCCCAGCTTCAGCTTCGGAACCTTTTACAATAATCGCAACTTCTTCCTGGGCTTTTCCATTCCTGAATTTGTAGGGTACAAATTTAACTACGATAAAAATAAATACGGACTAACTGTTGATCCCTCACAGTATAACTTTCTTCTTAATACCGGTTATGCAATCAACCTCTCCCCCAAGGTAGATTTTATTCCATCTACTCTGTTAAATTTCAGTCCGGGCCAGAAAATGCTTATTGACCTGAATGCAAATCTTGATTTTAACAACCGTTTCTGGATAGGAGCATCATACCGGAATGCAAGATCAGTAGGAGCCCTGATGCAGATTCAGATAAATAACCAGTTTAAGATTGCCTATACCTACGATTTCGATACCGGTAAACTCGCGGGATACAGCAATGGTTCACATGAGATAATGCTCAGGTATGAGTTCCGGTATAAGGTTAAAGTTGTTGATCCACTGATCTTTTGATTACTTTCTGAAGAGTTGCAGGCATTTTAAACAATAGATGATTTTGGAAAAGGATTTAGAATTTAGTACATTAGTCAGTCGATATATATAACTAAGAATTTTTTGATTAAAACATAATTATGAATATTAAACTGACTTTTACTCTAGTCGTTGCTGCTTTTATTCACACACTCTTATCAGCTCAGTCAGAAACTTATACGGTGAAGAAAGCATGGTTCAGTACAGATAAATACGATGAATTCTCTCCTGTTGGCTTTAAGAGCGGTATTGTATTTTGCACCAACAAGCCTTCAACAAAGATTATGGGCTACTCGACTGAAGATAACAAGGGATTTGTTAAAATAAACTTCATCGATTCGGCCGGCACTCCTCAGCCGACAGCAAGGCTCTTTTCAAAAAAGCTTAGTACTAAATTCAACGACGGACCTGTGACTTTTAACAGTAAAGGCGATACAATCTATTATTCAAGGAACATAATAGTTGATGGCAAAGTATCGGACATATCGAGCCTGAGAAATAAACTTGGAATCTATTATTCAGTATTTGACGGTTCCGACTGGACTAAAACGAGAGATCTGAGAATTAACAGCGAATGGTATAATATAACAACCCCGTGGCTTTCCCCCGACGGAAAACGACTATATTTTGCATCCGACAAGCCAGGCGGTTACGGAGGATCAGATCTTTATTACAGCCAGTGGAAAAACGATTACTGGGAAGACCCTGTTAACATGGGCCAGGTTATTAATACCAAGGGCAATGAGTCCTATCCCTTCATTAACGCTGCCGGTGAATTCTTCTTCTCTTCAGATGGACACCCCGGGTTTGGCGGAAAGGATATATTCTATGCACGCTACGGTGACACCTGCTGGCTTGAACCTATATGCCTCGATACCCCCGTAAACTCTCAGTATGACGACTTTGGCATCTTTACTGACACTCTGATGCAGTCGGGCTATTTTTCTTCAAACAGGGACAAATCGATAGATATCTTTCAGTTCAGAACAAATTTCCACCAGGCTTTTTATAATTCCGTTCAACAGGAAAATAATTACTGTTACATCTTCTCCGACAGTGGTTCCGTGCCTGTCGATACAACAAATCTTCAGTACAGGTGGTCATTTGGCGACAAGGCCTCATCTCCCAAACCAAAAACAACACATTGCTTCCAGGGACCAGGTATATATACCGTGCGTCTTGACATTGTTGAAAAGGCAAACGGAAGGCTATTTTTCACAAAGCTGATTTACGACCTTAAGATAATCGATATTGAACAGGCATATATTAATTCTCCCGTTTGTGCAGTGAAGGGAGAGGAGGTTTCATTCGATGGTCTGAAATCATATCTGCCAGGATTTAAAGTTATAAGCTATGCCTGGGATTTCGGTGACAAGGACAGAAGTAAGGGGGAAAAAGTAACACACGTCTTTAAGGAAAAGGGAAAATATAGTGTAAATCTGGAACTCGCTCTGAGAGCTGATTCAGGCAGTTTTATAAGAAAGACAGGTATATCAAGAAAGATAATGATTGTTGATAATGCTCAGGAGATGAAGCAATTTCTCGCTGAAGCAGGAGTCGGGAACAAGATGCCGATGGAAGTTAAAAAGAGCTCCAATACTACTATTCTGCCCAAATACTCCGCAGAAACTGATTATAAAAAGGACGCAGTGTTCAGGGTGGAGCTTCTGAGCTCAAAAACAAAAGTGGATATAGGAAAAACTTTCAGAAATATTCCATCCGTATATACTGTTAAGGAGAGTCTCGACCAGTATACAAATGAGTACAGCTATTCAGTCGAACAGCAGCTTACTCTGATGGCAACTTATCCCACATATCTTAAAATGGCAGGTCTTGGCTATGCGAATGTCAAAGTAAAAATGGTCGTTCTCATGGATCCGGCAGAAAGGGAACTAAATAATCTTATCCGCATAAATGGTGCCTTTGCTGATACTTATTTTGATTTCTCCGATAAGCTTACCTCAAATGCATTTATAATGCTCGACCAGATCGTTAAATTTATGAACAGATATCCTTCTCTTAAGCTTGAGGTTGGAGTTCACAGCGATAATGCAGGATCTGAGGATGCCAATTTGAAGCTGTCCCAGAAGCGCGCCCAGATGCTTACCGACTATCTTATAAACAGGGGAGTCAATGCTAAAAGATTGGTAGCCAGGGGATATGGAGGGGCTAAGCCTATAGCTTCAAACTTTCTGGATAAGGACAAAAAGCTGAACAGAAGAATTGATTTTACCATAATCAGCAGGTAAGCCTCCAGTGCCGTCAGATGTATGACTTAATAAATGCTAGTAGGGGAGAAGGATGAACCAGTAGTAGATTATTCCCAACATTTCCCTGAGTGTATTCATCACATTTTTTTGGTCTGATATCAGCTTGTCTGTATTGGGGAGAGATATAATACCAATAGTGTATTTTTCATTTAAAATCTTGTAATAGGTCATCCATGTCCGTCTTGCATGAGGACCAAGGGTTATTATATTGATGCCTTTGATACCTGCACCTTCTGAATTTTCAGAAATCCAGTCCCTGAATGCAAGAGCGCTTGTGAGTGTCCTGTATATTCCGGCTTTTCTTGCCGGAACGGCTATTATGCGTGTTGAATCAATCCCCAGCCGTATCAGCCTCGACCTTGCAAGCTGAGCCGTAGTGGTAAGGTCATTCCTGGATCTTAGCTTCCCATCGAGCTTCAGCATATCATATTCAGAATGAAAGAGATATGGAACTCTTATGCTGTCATCGAAACAGATCTCACTGACGGAAAGATTCCTGTCAAGGGGTGGTTCGTACAAATCATTGTCATACTGTACCATTACCGAATCAATATCCTTCAGACATCCTTTCCATTTTAGGGTATATCCTTTTATGCGGGTTTCAGTATAAAAGCTCCCGGTAAGTGAATCATTGACAAAGAAATTAAAGTGAGCCCTGTTGTTTCCGCCCATGTCGCTGAAAGCCCTGATCTCTATTGAATGATATCCCGCATTATTCAGTCCCGATAATATACACGCTGTATAGAAGATCAGATATCCATTGTCTGAAATCTTGTAATAGGAGGGGGTATACCTTACCCCGGTTGTAACAATATATTTATATCCACCTTTCCTGTATTCATCAGCTGCAGTTTCAAGTGCACCCTGGGGAATCCATCCCTCAACAACCAGGATATCAGCATTTACCTGTGTTGATTTTGACAGATAGCCTGAGAGATAGCTGAAGGCCGGTTTCAGTATGAAATACATTATGCAGGAGAGAGAGGCGAGTATTATCAGAAAAATAACCAGTCTCTTTTTTTTTATATTCATAGTCCGCATTTGTTGTCAGCAGATGATAAACCCAAAGGTGAGAAAAATATGTGAATCCTCAGAAATCTTATTCATCTGGCTTTCATGGAGAATTAAATTCATACGCTCCTATGCTGGGTGGATCATTGAATTTCTTTCTGTCAAAATCAAGGGTTAGACCGGTAATTTTTAATCCTTTGCCAATAGCAGGAGATCTCTTTTTAAGGTGAAAATCAGTTGATGAGATGAATCGGGGATTGCCTGTTATATTATTCCGGGTTGTATTGTGAGCAGGGGCAATTTCCGAGTATCTTGGCTTATTTGAATTCCCTGTGTTGTAAAAGATATTGTTTTCAATTGAAAGAACATCAATAGTTTCAGCTCCGCTTTGAGTTGAACCATAGACAGGCGCATAATCAAAATCCTGTATTATATTATTCCTGATCATTATGTTCTTCGCCATCCCTATGTTGGGCAGGTTAATTCCCCACATTGTGGATCTTGCACCGGAATGCCCGATCATCACATTATTACAGATATTTATCCTATCCACTGTATGATTTTTCAGATCTTCTGGGCTCCAGTATATACCCCATCCCTTGCTGTTGTCACCTGCGTCGGATACCCCTATATTATTGAGAATATTGCACCTTATATGAATGTTTTTAACAATCCTTGCATTTTGCACCTGACTGAACATTATTCCGGTACCTACATTTTTTACATAGTTTCTTTCGATGATAACATATTCTTCACTGGCTTCCAGTAATATACCTCTGACACCTTCCGAGGCAAGAAGAGATGATTGCCCGATCTCATTATTATGTATCCAAACACTGTAATCGGATGAACCCCTTACTGAATTAACCAGGTCAATTGATCCGTTTATTTTGTTATTGTATATTTCCACCCCTCCCTGGCAATTCCAGAATTCTATAGAAAAATCCCATGGAGTTTTACGTGCAATAAATGTCTTATTCAGGGTGTTATTATATATTTTTACATTCTTGAGGAATCCTTCAACCCCGTAAATAATATCACCGTTTAAACCGTCGGCTCTATTCAGGTAAATATTGTTATTGTAAATCAGCATGCCATCCTGCCCCTGGATCTCAAGAGCCCCGCGGTTGCCAGAAAAAAATCCGGAGCAGTTGGTAACCGTGTTATCGTGGAATTTATTGCCGGTTGCATAAACAGCTGGCGGCTCGCCGTTGATAAAAGATACACCATAATAATTGAAATCGACAAAAGTACAATTAAATATTTCCACGTTCTTCCTGAAAGCAACCCTTATGGCCCCATAAGCTGTCAGTGAGCTTCCATCCATTTTTATACCTGAAATATGCTGATTCCCGTTAGTGGCCTGGGCCAATGAACTTAACATAATCGTAAATTCAGAAGCTCTGGATACCCTTGATATTATATGCGAGGAGATCCCGACGCCCTCAATACTTACACCGGCAGAAAGCTGACTTTGAACAGACTCATAATATTTTCCTGCATTTATGTGAATGATATCTCCTGCTGTTTTTACTCTTGTGCATGCATAGGCCAGAGTCTTCCACGGGTAACTTTTTGATCCTGTCCTGGAACTTCCATCCACCCCGTCAGGATCAATGTAATAGGAGGTTGAGTATACTTTTAAACTGCCTGCGAGTAAAAGGATTGCAAATATTATTCTCATACTGGCCTTTATCAATTATCTGAAGCATTTTTATATCGGTCCATTACGAGTACAAATTATTGAACCAAATTTTGGAAGAGGTGTTAATCTGACGATGAATGATATCAAAATGTGTAATAGGACAAAAATACATTTTTTTCATATGGGATTGAATCCTTATCAGCTATTTTGCTTTAGCCAGAATCATGTATTAGCTATAGCAATAAAAAATCATTAAATTTGCGCAATCCATTTTTTATCTTTACAAGGCCTAGTTGTTGTAAAATGTCATTGGTCCATTAGCAATTTTAATAGTCTTGCCTATAAATACTTTTCAACTCAGATATGTATTGGAATAGAAAAATGATTAATAGAAAACATTAATTAAAGTTTAGAATCCTGATGTGCCTCATGGGTCCTTACTTAAATATGAAACACGAAAAGAACTCAATTATAAATTTGCATAATCTGTCATAGCTTCTTGGATTGATTATTAAAAACAGAAATGCGGATATAAGAAAAATTGACTGATGATTGAAAGCACAAATGATAAAATCTATATAATTATCAATTATGGGCTATACAAAAAAGAAGAGTACCCTCGTTTTTTTCCGGGAACTTATAAGTGATCCTGAGAGGAAAACCCTTTTCAGGATTTTTGCTGACCTGTTAATTCTCTTATTTACCTATAAAGAAATTCCTTTTCATTATTTCAGCAGATACCTTTTCAAAAAAGACAAAACCAACATAAAGGATTACCTCCCAAATAGATTCCTGACCGGCATAGCCAGACAGTTTAATGATATGAAGGTTAAGGCAGTTCTTGACGATAAGCTGTACTTCAGCCTGTTCTACAGCCAGTTTAATATCAGTCTGCCAAAAATTCTTATGTATAATCATAGGAACCAGTTCATAGTCGGGAATAAAAGTCTCAAAATAAACAACTGGAATGACTTTGCAGTAAAACTAAATGAAATGCTGGATGAGTTTTCATTTTGCGACTCAGTGGTGATAAAGAAAACATATGCAAGTTCGAGCGGGCACAAAATATATAAATTATTTAAAAACCAGCTGATTGATGACTCGCCTATTGTCAGCGAAATCTACTCCGAGGTTATAAAATCTGATTTTCTTTTCCAGGACACAGTAAAGCAGCATCCTGCTTTGAGCAAGCTAAGTTCTTCCTCCCTGAATACAATCAGATTCGATACCTTCAAAGACAAGGAGGGGAAAATAGAAATTATTTCGGGTTATATTAGAATGAGCATCAGTAATTACCATATTGATAATATCTCTTCAGGCGGCTGCCAGGTTGGTATCGTTATGGAAGAAGGCAAGCTTAAAAAAACCGGATATGCTCTTATTCAGACAACAGGCGTAGAAATTTTTGAGGAACATCCGATAACACATACACTGTTTGAGAATTTCACGATTCCTTTTTTCAATGAAGCTAAGGAGCTTGCAATTCAGGCAGCAAGATTTATACCTGGCATGCGTCTGGTAGGCTGGGATGTTGCCATTAGTGAATCCGGACCAGTACTGATTGAAGGGAATTCTGACTATGATATTTCAGGAAGCGACCTCTCTGCTGAAGGGTATTTTGCAAATCCTGTTTTCAGGAAGGTTTTGCATGAAATCAACTCCCTCTGACATGAACCATGTTTATCCTTTAATACAGTTAAGGTTTTATAACCTGGCAAAACACCCTGACCCTGACGTATTACAAGCAAATCAATGCTAAAGCAGATGTAGGTGTAAACTTAAAGTTCATTTGTCAAATTGTACAAGGTTATTTAGTATTTATCCTTACTTTTGCCTTAATGAATGGTTAATCACGATTATCAGTAAGGAATTTCAATGATTTAGTGACTATTGAATCTCCTTATTTGAAAATCTTTAACTGATAAATATTCCTTAATGAATTTAACACGCTATTTTAATTTTTCCGGTTTGAACTGCAGGCGCTGATTATTAATATAAATGGGTTGTCAGTTGTAAATCGGAAATGTAACTTTTATGACCAAAAATGATAAGTAAAAAAATTCTGGTAATTGTCAGCATAATTTTCGCTATGCTCTACCATGTTATTATGCATCTTGATTTGTACGGTCCTTCCCTTGGAAAAACAGTTGCCAATTCAAATTCCTTCCTGGCCCTGGGCTCTTCGCTTATAATGGCGTTCGTTTACATTTCCACCAAGTGGAGAGTGGATTTAAACGGCTCAAAAGTGCTTGTTCTATATGAAATTATAATTATTTATGTATTAATCTGCTATTTCAGAGGTTTCCTAAATATCTACAAAACTTATACAATAAAAGAGATGCTCTTCAGTCCCTACGCCGGACTATCACTATTCCCAATGTTCTTTTTTATTGTAGGGATAAATCGGAAATATTTCTATTTTTTCAATAGATTCCTATTTATTTATTGTCTGGTTATCTTTGTTTTATCCTTGCCATTAATACGCTACTTTGAACTGCAGTATTTTCTATTGATGCCTCTGTTCTATGTTATTGTAACTTTTCCTATGCAGACCCCCAGGGACAGAATACTAACCTTCGTGATGGCTATGGTTGTTGTAATTACCTCTATGACCAACAGGGCAGGAGTATTGAGAGCTTCAATCAGCTACATGATTATTATCCTTTTTTACGTAGTGTTGAAAATGAGAATCAATAAGAAATTTATTACTGTAATCGTTTTCATAGCATTAACTGTACCTTTCTATCTGATATACCTTGGAATCAGCGGTAAGGATGTTTTTAAAATGGTTCTAGGTGAGAATAAGCTTGAGGGATATGCACAGGAGAACCTCAGGTCTGATACCCGGACTTTTTTATATGTGGATGTTTTCCGGGATCTTAAAATAAATCAAGCTTTTGCATTCGGCAAGGGAATTAATGCAGGATACGCCTCAGATGATTTTGAAACCTTTAACAGGGTAGCGATAGAAGTTGGCTTTTTGCAAATATTGCTTAAATCAGGCATTATTGGATTCCTTTTGTATTCAGCCTTAATAATTTCCTCAATCTTTATGGCTTTGAATAAATCTGCAAACTACTTTATTAAATATCTGGCCTTACTTCTTTGCGGCTATTTCTTTATGTTGTTTATTGAAAATATTGTTGCGTTCAATCTGCTGAATGTCGTAATATGGTTTATTGTCGGCGTGTGTCATTCGAAGGAACTTAGAGCTTTGAATGATGAGGAGATTAAAGAACTCTTTTTGAATGGACAACTTAAAAAGGTGCCGGCATAGATATATTAGCCAATTGTACGATGATTATAATAAATGCAACTTTCTTATTAAGAGTCCGAGATTTATCAATAATTTAGTAATACCGGGAGAAAGTATCATTTATGAACATTCTTTGTTGGTCATATGGGCTCCAGGATTCTGTTGAAGGATTTTGTGAAAATCTGAAGACTAAATGCCGCCCGGAAGATTTATTATCTGATGAACTGGTAAAATATTATGCCCTGGCTGTTGTATCAGGAGCACCAATTGATGGATCAGGAGGCAGAGTCACGTTAATAGGCCGCATCAGTGACTAATTTGATTTTTAATTATGAATATGTTAAATTGCCTTGAAAAAATGCCGGAAAATGAACCATTATCAGTTATAATCCTGAACCATAAGTGAATAATCCAATAGATATTTATAATACAATTGCATTTTATAATGATCGTGAGTGAGTATCCTACCGTTTTGATATTTGGTGCACCCTTCAATAATTTTTCTGGAGGTGGTATAACTCTTTCAAATCTTTTCAAAGGTTGGCCAAAGGATAAAATTGCCGTCACTGCAACAGGACATGTTCTTCAGGGGATTACTTTTGACGTTTGTGATAAATTTTACCGCCTTGGATCGAATGAGCAGAGATGGAGATTTCCGTTTAACCTCGTTCAAAGATCATTTCCTTCAGGACAGATATTATTTGATAAACAAACGGGGCCAAAGGCTCGCAGGAAAAGGATCAGAATTAGACAAACCCTGGTGGAAAAAGTGTTCTATCCCGCCCTTCACTGGTTAGGACTATTTCATTCTCTCTCAAAGATTCATATTTCAGATAATTTCCTGAATTGGGTTTCTTCCATTAATCCTCAACTTCTTTACCTTCAGGTTTCCTCGAGAGAGGACATCTTATTCGCAATTAAGCTATATGATCATCTTGGCCTGCCTGCTGTTATCCACATGATGGATGACTGGCCTTCAACCATAAGCAAATCAGGTTTGTTCAGGAATTACTGGAGCAGGAGAATCGATG
>Ga0208980_10003086_pt1 | contig 10111 bp, 7 predicted proteins | sample WetSurMetagenome_3_FD_187993 | JGI IMG/M metagenome (GOLD analysis project Ga0208980, IMG submission 187993) | Wetland microbial communities from Twitchell Island in the Sacramento Delta, sample from surface sediment Aug2011 Site A1 Bulk (version 2) | ecosystem: Environmental > Aquatic > Marine...
ATGGGAAGGCCTTCAAAGCGGTGAATTTTCTGGCGACCAGTATGGCGGCTTGATGACCTTCAGCGCGCTGACTTACCGTTATCTTTCTCCGGATGCGCATCGACCAATGCTCATCATCCTGATGGCGGCACTGGTCAGCGCAATAGCAATTCCCTTTTTATGGAAGGCCGCAGGTTTGGCCTGGGGTTCCAAAATTGCCGTCCCGGCAACCTGGATTCTTGCGATATACCCTGAGAGTATCCTTTTGGGCAGCGCGCAGATGCGCGAGCCTTTCCTGATCACATTTATTGCGATGACAATTTGGGGATTCGTGGATTGGTTCAAGAATCGTCAGCGGTCAGGCTGGGCCTGGTTCGCAGGAGGTATTGCAGGACTGTTGCTCCTCTCCCCAGGCGTCGCCTTGCTTGCATTGATCGTGTTCGCAGGGTGGTACTGGTTCTCTGGAGAGCACCGCCGCTTCTCCGGGTGGTTGGCTGTTACGTTGGGGTTGGTTTTTATCGCCGGGATTTTCCTGGCCTCATCTGCGCTTGGCGAAACCACTTTATCCGCCAATAACCCTTATAGCATCATCACAACCTGGTTTTATGACGCGTCCAAATGGGATCTGTATCTTCTAACGGAATCGTCGGGTATGGTTCAGTATTTGCTCGGGGTTCTGCCAAAACCGCTTCATGCCCCATTTCTGGCGGGGTATGGTATCGCCCAGCCGGTTCTCCCGGCCAACCTGTTCGAGCCTACCATAGCGATATCTAGAATAATAGGCAGCTTGCGTGCCCTTGGATGGTATGCGCTGTTACCTCTGCTGCTGTATGGATTGATTGCCGCCTGGAAATCGCCGGACCCTCATCAGCGCAGGGTGTGGCTGTGGTTGGGATTTGTCATTTGGATCTGGATTGTGCTCGTTTCGATCCGGGCAGGTGCTGACCAGTGGGACAATCCCCGCTACCGGGTCATCATGCTGCCTTGGCAGGCATTGTTGGCAGCCCACGCCTGGTCGTTCTGGCGGGAAGCCCGGGACCGATGGCTGCCACGCATTGCAGCAGTTGAGATTTCCTTCGTGGTTGTGTTCTCCCTGTGGTATCTGGGACGATATTATCATGTTGTGCCAAAGTTTAATTTTATGGCCTATGCAGTATTTCTTTTAGGGCTTGGTACAGTGATCATACTGGGTGATGTTCTGTATGATCGTTATCGAAGTTCCCGTTCCTGAGCCTGCAATGGACCAATTCGATTTTATGGATTTGGGATGCGGGTATAATTCAACGGTTGAATTAATAAACTCGCTGACGGGCTTTGCTCCCGCAGAACAAGACCGAAAATGAGGAAATCATGCCCACTGCATTAATTACCGGAGTCACCGGTCAAGATGGCTCATATCTGGCAGAGCTGCTGCTCTCCAAGGGCTATCAGGTTATAGGAATGGTTCGCCGTACAAGCACGGTGACCTTTGAGCGTATTGCACATATTCAAGATGACATTACGGTTGTCCAGGGGGACCTGCATGACCAGAGCTCATTGGTCAGCATTTTAGAGGAATACGAGCCTACTGAGGTCTACAATCTGGCTGCTCAATCCTTCGTGCCCGCGTCCTGGAGCCAGGCTGTATTGACCGCCGAGGTGACTGCGGTAGGTGTTACCCGCCTGTTGGAGGCCATCCGTCTGGTGAATTCGAAGATCAAATTCTATCAGGCGTCTTCGAGTGAAATGTTTGGCAAGGTGCTTGAAGTGCCTCAAAGGGAGACAACACCGTTCTATCCCCGCAGCCCGTACGGGGTTGCCAAGGTGTACGGGCACTGGATCACGGTCAATTACCGTGAGTCGTATGACATTTTTGCTGCTTCGGGAATTTTGTTCAATCACGAGAGCCCGCGCCGGGGGCTGGAGTTCGTCACGCGCAAGATATCCAATGCGGTGGCTGCCATCAAACTGGGACAGGCAAAGGAATTGCGGCTTGGCAACCTGGAAGCTCAGCGCGACTGGGGTTTTGCCGGCGACTACGTGGATGCGATGTGGCGCATGCTTCAGTACTCCAAACCGGACAACTTCGTCATTGGCACAGGCGAGACGCACTCCGTCAAGGAGTTTTGCGAGATCGCTTTCAACCATGTTGGTCTGGACTATAAGCAGTACGTGGTCCAGGATCAGCGTTATTATCGTCCCGCCGAGGTGGACCTGCTCATCTCGGATCCTGCAAAGGCCCGCAAGGTGCTGGGGTGGGAACCGAAGGTCGGCTTCGCCCAACTGGCCAGGATGATGGTGGATGCAGATATTGAGCGGTTGAGTCATAGATTATGAAACTTTCACTCGTAGTCCCGGTCTATAACGAGGAGCAGAACCTCCCCCTGCTGTTCGATGCCATCCATAAAGTGATGGACGCACTCGATCATACCTGGGAATTGATCCTGGTGGATGACGGCAGCCGCGATAACAGCCTGGTTGTCCTGAACGAATTGGTGGTGAAGGATCCCCAGCACGTCCGCGTGGTCGTCTTTCGCCGTAACTTCGGGCAAACGGCTGCCATCGCTGCAGGGATTGATCATGCCAAGGGTGAGATTATCATCCTGCTGGACGCGGATATGCAAAACGACCCGGCAGATATTCCCCTCTTGCTGGCAAAATTGGATGAAGGTTACGATGTCGTTTCCGGCTGGCGTAAGGAGCGCAAGGATACTTACCTCACCAGGACCCTTCCATCCAATGCCGCGAACTGGCTGATCTCAACGGTAACCGGCGTTCATCTTCACGATTATGGCTGTACGCTAAAAGCCTACCGGCGTGACTCATTGACAGGTTTTCGTCTCTACGGCGAGATGCACCGCTTTATTCCAGTCTTTGCCCACGCTGTGGGTGCCAGGATCACGGAAATCCCGGTTCATCATCATGAGCGCAAATACGGCAAAGCCAAGTATGGACTTGAGCGTACCATCAAGGTGGTGCTTGACCTGTTTACGGTCAAGTTCCTGCTCGATTATTCAAGAAAACCCATCTACCTTTTCGGCGGCGCGGGCATGTCATTGATCATCGTGAGCACGCTGGCTTTACTCGCCCTGTTGATCAGGCGTGTTTTTTGGGGCATTCCGGTGCTGACCTCGCCGTTTTTCCTGATCGCTGTCATGTTCGTCATCATGGGCTTTCAATCCATCCTGATGGGCTTGATCGCCGAGCTGCAAGTACGCACCTATTACGAGTCCCAGGACAAGCAGACCTATACAGTTTTAAAAACAATGGGTTTCCCTGAAAAATGAAGAAATGGATTTCCGAAAACCGGCAATTGCTCCTGCGAGGGGCAGGCAGCCTGTTGGCGATTGGTTTGCTCGTTTTCCTGATTGCACAGAATTGGAATGAGGTTGTCCTGGCGATCCGGCAGATTCCGCTCTGGCGGTTCCTGCTGGCGACTGCCCTGATTTTTGTCTCCCGGTTCTTCGTTATCGGCCGCTGGCATGTTCTACTGCGGGCTGCCAAGCTAAATATCTCCTTTTCCCGTACGGCGGCACTGACGTTCACCGGATTGTTCGCCAACAATTTCCTTCCCACGACCATTGGCGGAGACGTGGTTCGTTTCGCCGGTGCGGCAGAGATGGGCTACGACAGTTCAATCGTACTTGCATCTCTGGTTGCCGACCGCTTGGCGGGGATGGCAGGCATGGCAACAGTTTTGCCATTTGGCTTGATTCCGCTCTGGTCCTGGGGAGCGGGCAGGATTTCGCAGTCGATTGCGCTGGCCGCATTGTGGAAAAAAGCCTGGGAATTTGTGTTACGCACTTTCCGGGCGCTTACAATCTGGTTAAAAAAACCCATTTCACTGTTGGGAGCCTATTGTCTCACCTGGGGACATTTGCTGTGTTTCTTTGGAGCGACGTCTGTTTTACTGACCGGTCTGAATGAATCGGTACCCTTTTGGACCATTGCTGGAATATCGAGCATCGTTTATTTTTTGACACAGATTCCAATCTCAATAAACGGCTATGGCGTCCAGGAACTTTCCCAGACCTACCTTTTTGTCCACCTGGCAGGGATCAGCGTTCCTAATGCAATCACACTGGCGTTGTTAATCCGCGTCATTTTCATGATCGCCAGCCTGCCGGGTGCGTTCTACCTGCCGTCCATCCTGACCGCGATCGATCGGGCTAAGACTGCCAAGGCGTCTCAACCGGTAGCAGAAACCACAGGCGGGAATCAATAACTCCATGAAATCGTCCAAGCTGTTCTGGCAGGTTGTTTTTACCATCGGCCTTTTCCTGTCTCTCCTGGCTTTTTACCAGACCATCCAGCAGGGGAATGCCCTGGGGATCGCCATCCTCCGCTCCAAGTGGGTGTTCCTGCTTGGGCTGTATTTGCTCGTTGCGATGGGAAGTGGATTCGCCCTTGCAAAACTGCGCGGAGAACAGGGGCAGCGCATCCTCTCGCATCTGGAAGTGGAAGCTCATCCCGGAATCATGTGGCGGGCTGCGGGTCCGCTAGCTCTTCTCGCCAGCCTGGGGTTGTTCTTCTTTGTAAAATATCGGCTGCTTGGCGGATTTGTTCCTCAGGCAGGTCCGTCCCTGTGGATTCTATGGTGGTTTACTCTGGGGGCTTCTGCAGCCTTTAAAGCTGGTTATCGTGGGAGTTGGGCAAAACTCTTTGCATTCGTATTTCTCGTTCAAGGAGTTGCCCTAACCGTATTTTCCTACTTCTCCTCGGTTTCGACCTATCCATTTTCTTTGGGGTGGTCCGAGGCGAGCCGGTATTACTACGGATCACTGGTATTCGCGGCGCGGATTTATGGAGAACGGGTACCGTTGTCAATATTACATCCCACGCGCTACTTCCTTCAATCTCTTCCGTTCGTTGTGGATGGACTTCCCATCTGGGCGCACAGATTGTGGCAGGCGCTGTTGTGGCTGGGAATAACCTCGGTGACCGGGATTTTATTCGTGCGGCGCTTGCGGCTTGGAAGCCGATTTCTTGGCGTGTTGGTGGCGATGTGGTTTTTCCTGTATCTTTTGCAAGGGGCAGTGTATTACCATCTGCAAGTCATGATCTGGATCGTTCTGCTGGGCGTATCGGTGCGCCATCCGTGGCGGTCGCTGGCGGCGATATTGCTGGCCTCGATCTGGGCAGGAATGAGTCGGGTCAACTGGTTCCCGATGCCGGCGATGCTTGCGGTCGGGCTTTTTCTGCTTGAGGAACCGGTGAGCAGTTATCTTAACTTCTGGCGCTACATACTCAAGCCGGTGATGTGGCTTGCGCTGGGAATCTTGACAGCTCTCGCCTCGCAGAGTCTGTATATCTACTGGTCGGGTAATGGAGACAACCTGTCAGCCTTTGGCTCCAGTTTCACATCCGATCTGCTTTGGGACCGGTTGTGGCCCAACCCCACATTCCCATTGGGCGTGATACCGGGGATTTTGATCGTCTCAGCACCGATAATTGCCATAATTGTCTATAGCTTCCGCGGACGGTTGGCCGCGTGGCATCCCATCCGTCTGGTGGGAATGGGGGGCATGCTCGCAGTTTTGTTCGCAGGCGGGCTGGTGGTGAGCGTAAAGATTGGTGGTGGTGGCGACCTTCACAATATGGACGCCTACATGACCCTGTTGGGGATCATAGGCGGTTACCTGTTTTTTGACCGGGCAGTTCTGGAAAAACCTGCCCCGGTTTATGTGCCGTCGCTTCTGCTGGGTTATTTTGCAATGGTGGTTCCGGTGGGTTTTATGATTCTCTCGGTGGCCTTTCCCAAGCCCGTTGTTTTCACCCAAGTTGCGCAGGATATTCAAACAATTCAAGGCATGGTAGCACAGGCTGCCTCGGAAGGTAAGGAAGTGCTCTTTATCAACCAGCGCCACCTGCTGGCGGATAAAACCATCACAGGTGTGCCGCTCGTGCCTGAGTATGAACTGGTCACTTTGAATGAGATGGCCATGTCGAACAATCAACCTTACCTAGACCAGTTTTATTCGGATCTGCGGAATCATCGCTTCGGGGTGATCATGGCCGGCGGGCTGTTCACGGATTTTCAGCGGTCGGACTACCCCTTTGCTGCAGAAAACAACATCTGGGCAATGCGGGTTGCCCGCCCGCTGATGTGCGAGTATCAGGTTGAAACAGCGCTTTCGGGTGGGGTTGCCATCATGGTGCCGCGTGAAAAATCTGACTGCCCGTAATTCAATAATTTCCCATAGCCTCCGATGATGAATATTCGTCAGCCCGACCGTCTCACTTTTTGGCGGACCCTTTTTGCAATTTCCGCTTTGTTGACCGTTCCGGCGGTCAGCCAGGTTTTTGAAGTCACCCGGGAACAAAGGGCATCTAATGTTGCCGCATCAAACTGGTCGCCGTTGATCGCCTCGGCGTTGATCCTTGGCATGGCTGCATTGGTTCTGTTCATTCTGTTGTGGACAAACCGCAGCAATACCCTCCAGGATCGTCTGGATTTTGTCCTGCCCGTTCAGGGATGGCGGGCAGTCCTCGCTGCCGGGCTGCTGATTGCCTCGTTGATCCTGTTCCCCATCGTGATGCTGCAACCATACTACGGAGCCTTATTGGACAAACCCTGGATCAGGGCCTTCATTGTCTGGTGGCTTTCGCTGGTTGGGATGTTCTGCTTTAAGTTACTCTCTGGGCGTTTTAACTGGGAAGGTGCATTGGCGGCAGCCCTCATTCTGCAGGCATCCGTTGCCCGCGTGGTGAGCGTCCTTCCTGTCGTATCCACCGACCCCTTCTCACTCGGATGGGCGGAAACCAGCCGTTACTATGATGCGTCCCTGTTTTTTTCCACGCAACTTTATGGAATCAAGGCGCCTTGGGCTGTTTTGCACCCATTGCTTCACTTGTTGCTCGCCATCCCCTTCCTGATTCCCGGCTCGCCGTTGTGGCTGCATCGCGCCTGGCAGGCTTTCCTTCGGCTGGGCTTGACCTTTGCAACTGGCATGGCTTTTTCGCGCTGGCTCAGGATCGAGGATAAACTTCTGCGCTGGTTTTTTGCACTCTGGGTTTTCATTTACTTGTTCCAGGGACCCATCTACCTGCACCTGCTCCTGCCTGTGATCATCATCCTGGTCGGCTACTCTGAAAAGGATTTGCGCAGGACTTGGATTGCATTGATCGCGGCATCCCTGCTGGCGGGATTAAGTCGGATAAACTGGTTCCCTGTCCCGGCAATGCTGGTCGCAGCCCTGTACTTTATGACGAAGCCGGTTCATGGACAGCGCATGCTCCGTTATTATTCCCTGCCCATAATATGGTTTCTGGCTGGGATTCTCTCTGCGCTGGCAAGCCAGTGGGCGTATATTTGTCTCTCCGGTAACCTGACCAATTGGCGCGCCTTTTATTCGAGCACAACATCGGCTTTGTTGTGGTACCGTCTGTGGCCCAATGAAACTTTTTCGCTTGGAATACTGCCTGCGATTGCCTTTGTCTCCATCCCGTTGATCCTGATCATCATCTGGAAATTATGGAAACAACCGGGAATGCTGCACCCGCTTCGCTTGTTCGGCTTCGTCGGAATGCTGCTTATTCTGTTTGCGGGCGGGCTGACAGTCAGTGTCAAAATCGGGGCGGGAGGCGACCTTCATAACCTTGATGCCTTCATAATCCTCTTGATGCTGGTGGCGGGGATTTTGTTTTGGGGCAGGCAGATGAACGAGCCATCTGCGCCTGAGAACGACCATCCCTTCCCCTGGCAGCAGGCCGCCCTGGGAATCCTGGTGCCTGTCTGGTTCGCCATCCAATCCGTGCAGCCTGTCCACACCTATGATCCCGGCATTGCGGAAGCGGCATTAACACAGATCCGTGCGAAGGTGGAGTCGGCAGTTCAGGATGGCGGAGAAGTGTTGTTCATCTCACAGCCGCAACTCCTGGCATTCAAGAATATCGCCGGCGTTCCCCTGGTAAGCGATTACGAAAAGGAATTCCTGATCGAGATGGTGATGGCGAACAACGAACCCTATCTTGCGAAGTTCTACGACGACCTCGGCGTCCATCGTTTTGCGTTGATTATTGCTGATACACAATGGTACAAGTACCAGGACACGGAGGAAAACTGGGGGGCGGAAAACAACCTGTGGGTGAGGTCGGTTACCGAACCCTTGTTGTGCGAATACCAGCAGGTCCGGATTCCGGGGGTCAATGTCTCCCTGCTGACGCCGCGTGCCGCGCCTACAAATTGCGTTTACCCGTAATTCAAGAAAATCTGTTCTCTTGACCCGCTCCCTTTCAGAGTTATAATTCAGCCACTGAATTTTGGATTATGGAAACATCAACCGAAACCTCCCGCGAACTGTCCCTGCTCGAAAACATTGAGCATAATCCCGATGTCACCCAACTCTCCCTGGCTACCCAGCTGGGAGTGGCCGTAGGCACGGTCAACTGGCACATCAAGCGCCTGATCGACAAGGGCTATGTGAAAGTCAAGCGTGCCGAACGCCGCAAGCTGCGTTACATCATCACCCCGGAGGGCATTGCCCTGCGTGCGCGCCTGACGGTGGATTATGTGGAGCAGCAATTCCTCCTTTACCGCAGCACCCGCAAGCGTGTGAAGGAACACGTTGAGAAAATCCACCAGGCTGGATTTGACCATGTCAGGATCTTGGGCGAAGGCGATGTGGCGGATATCTGCCGGCTGACCTGCCTTGAGCAGGGGATGACCGTAACGGCCGATCCAGACGCCCCCACGCTTGAAGTGGCGGGGCTGAAGGTTCTCCTGCGACTGAAGGGAAGTGAGTGACCACAACTCCATCGCCTGAACGACATGTGCTGATCACCGGCGGCGCGGGCTATATCGGCTCACTGCTGACGGGCGAATTGCTACGAGAAGGGTACCGTGTGACCGTGCTGGATTCGCTGCTCTTCGGCGGCGAATCGCTGCTGGGATATCTTGCGCACCCCAACTTTCATTTTGTCAAAGCCGATGTGACTGAATCCCGCGCCGTGCGCGATTCACTGCCTCGGGATTGGCAAAAGCCGCAGGCGGTGGTCCACCTGGCAGCCATTGTGGGATTCCCGGCGTGCCAGGCAGTCGGCAGGCAGGCGGCCTGGCGATACAACGTCGAGGCGACGAAACAGGTCTTCGAGCAGGCGGCCGGCTGGGGGGCAGAGCGATTCGTGTTTGCATCGACTTACAGCAACTATGGCCTCTCGGAGAACGGAGAGCCCGTTACCGAAGAATCGACTTTGAATCCCCAGTCGCTGTATGCCGAGACGAAAGTGGCGGCGGAAGAATACTTGGTGAAGCAGACATCTTCTGTCCCGGTGGTGTTCAGGCTGGCGACGCTGTATGGCATCTCGCCGCGCACTCGCTTTGATTTGATCGTCAACCAGTTCGTGCTGGAAGCGTTCACCCGCCGCGAGTTGATCATTTACCAGCGCGGCTATTCGCGCTCGTTCGTGCACGTGCGCGATACGGTGCGCGGACTGATGCTCGGCTTGACGACTCCGGCCGAAAAAGTACGCAGGCAGATCTTTAATCTTGGCAGCGAGTCCGGCAATTATACAAAAGATGAAATCGTCGGGCTGGTGATCAAGCGCATGCCGGAAACGGTGGTCCAGTATAAAGATCTGACCTTCGGCGGCGACATGCGGGATATCACCGTGTCATTTGAAAAAATCGGGCGCGAACTGGGTTTCAAGGCGGAGTTGACCGTGGACGATGGTGTGCGTGAGCTGGTGCATGCGTTGCGAAGCGGGTTGATCCGTGATCCGCAGAATGAGCGTTACCGCAATGCGCAGTTTATTGTTCAGTAATATTTGTGAGGTGACCGATGACGGAAAATTTCTGGAAAGATAAAAAAGTAGTGGTGACGGGCGGAGCGGGATTCCTTGGCTCATTCGTTATCGCCAAATTAAAAGAGCGCGGTGCGACGGACATTTATGTCCCTACCATCGAGGAATATGACCTGACGAATCGGGATGACATCCGGCGGCTCTATGACCTAACCCTGGCGGATGGATTCGACGCCTCAAAAATGGTGCTCATCCATCTAGCCGCTCACGTGGGCGGGATCGGTGCGAACCGCGAGCACCCCGCGGAATTCTTCTATGACAATCTGGTGATGGGCGTGGAGTTGATGCACCAGGCCTGGCAGCGCGGTGTGGGCAAATTCGTCGCCATCGGCACAGTCTGCGCCTACCCCAA
>Ga0208980_10003087_pt1 | contig 10110 bp, 8 predicted proteins | sample WetSurMetagenome_3_FD_187993 | JGI IMG/M metagenome (GOLD analysis project Ga0208980, IMG submission 187993) | Wetland microbial communities from Twitchell Island in the Sacramento Delta, sample from surface sediment Aug2011 Site A1 Bulk (version 2) | ecosystem: Environmental > Aquatic > Marine...
TGCAGGGATGCGGAGGACCTTCCTCCTCCCCAATAATCAGAAGGATTTTTGGGTCTGTAAACCTCTCCAAAGTGCCTGCCATTCACTGAGCGGGCGGTCTAATGTCGTTACTTTTCTCAATAAAACGCGGACAAACTACCTGCCGGAATGCACATATAAAGCGCTCAAAGAAAGTATAATGTAATGAGAATGGAACTGGACCAGCTATGAGCAGAAAACTCATTGATAGAGCAAACTTTTTGATTTCAAAAGAAAAAGGGACAGTATTTAAAGACCCTGGCGGCAAGATCAATATCGCCCTCGTATATCCGAACACGTATTCCGTTGGCATGTCGAGCCTTGGGTTCCAGGGGATATACGGTTTTTTAAACAGCATGCAGGATGTTGTCTGCGAAAGGGTTTTTCTGCCGGATGAAGATGATCTGGATGAGTACTACAGGACAAACAACAGACTTTTCTCGCTCGAATCGAAGAGAACGCTTGACAGGTTTGATATCCTGGCCTTTTCTGTTTCCTTTGCCAATAAAAGTATCTGGCCCATCTTTAACTGGGCATTTATGTTGTTCGGATTTATTGAAACAGCGCTGGAGAACGCCTGATATGCATCATTTCCCTGTTTTAATTTCAGATATGTCTCTCCAAGGTCATAATAGGCGGCATCATTTTTAGGATCCAGCTGAATCACATTCTTGAGTTCTATGACTGCCTTATTAAACTCGCTGCTGGCAATGTATTCCTTGGCTTTTGCAAGGTGCTTATCCCTTTTTTCCTCATTGCTCGAGCAACCTGAACAGATCAGAAAAAGGCATATCAAAGAAGCCATAAAGACATAGATTCTCTTTTCCCCAGTTGTTTGCATTTTATCCTCACTTGCCCTGTTAATTTTATAGGTGTAAAAGACACATCTATTTTTAAGTAATTTACTTCTATGGAATTATACCTAAAATGACAGGCTTAAATATAGAATTAATAAGCCCCGTATGTCAAACCATATCTTATCTGGAGAATCATTAAGAGATCGCTTTGAACCGGCGGTAAAATATTGTCTGAAAACCTATAATTTAATGGTTGATGCCTGATAATCAGCGATATCATGCGTGTCGGTCATCTCTGTAAATATAAGATCATGGAGAACAGGTCTGAATGCCTTGATCTTAAGGTTGTTTCTTCTCGGGTGTATCCTGTTACTCAGAAATATAACCAGTATGTTTCTATCAAGGTCCATCCACAGAGATGTGCCGGAAAAGCCCAGATGACCGACACTATGAGGGGATATATATTTCCCTGCAGACGAATTTTCAGAGGAAGGGGTATCCCATCCGAGCGCCCAGGTGCTTCCCCTGACCATCTCCTGTCTTTTAAAAAACTCCCTTACAACATCAGGTGAAAAATAATCTCTCTTTTCCCCCGTATAATGCTTTCTCAAAATATCAGCGATAACAAAGATCTCTTTTGCAGTCCCGAAAAGACCGGCATGCCCGGAATATCCGCCTGCGGCATAGGCATTTTCATCGTGAACTTCTCCCTGGATGATCCTGTTCCTCCAGGAGCAGTCTTCCGTTGCAGCATACTCATCCCTATTGAAAGTCAGATCGCCTGTCGAAAGAAAAGTCCTTTTCAGGCCCATCGGGCCGTAAAATATTTTGTGAACGAAATCCCTCAGGGTTTCATGTGATACCGCTTCCACAACCCATTCAAGGATCATGAACCCCAGGTCGCTGTAAAGGGTTTCTGAGCCCTGGGAATATTGTAGCGGCAGTTCTATTATTTTCTCTCTTAAAACCTTTTTTCTTATATCCGCCCTGCATTTCATAAGATCCGGATAAAAGGGCACCCAATCCTTGAACCCTGCGCAATGACTGAGTATGGCACGAAGGGTCAGGACCTTTTTATCTCCAAGGCTATTTGTATCGATAAGATCGGATAATGGTTGATCCAGCTTGATCCGGTTGTCATTAACCAATCTCATAATCGCCACAGTAGTGGCAAGGGGTTTTGTCAGTGAAGCAAGGTCAAAAATCGTATTTCTTTTCATCGGCAGGATCGAGGGGATTATTGAAAGATTTCCGACCTCTTTTAAAAAAAATATTTGCCCGTTTTGTGCAACAAGAAGCACGGCACCGGGATAAACTCCCTCCGTCACTCCTTTTTCAAGCAGATCTGTCAACTTGTGCTGAAAATTTTTCAGTTTTTGTTCCATATAAAATAAATGGCATATGGTGTACGGTACAGGGTGTACGGTACAAGGTATACGGTTAAAGGGATATGTAAAAATTTCTGAACAATCCGTTTTTAACATTACACCATAAGCCGTATACCTTATACCTGGCTTTATTCCAAATAAATATGCGCAAATACCTTTGCGTCCGACATTATGTCGCTTATGGAGCAAGATTCATTAGGCTGATGGGCTGTGTCTGGGGAGGTTACCCATACGGCTGCTGGAAGACCTTCCCCGCGGAAAAAGGCAGCCACGGTTCCTCCTCCTATGCCCATGGGTTTTGCCTCCAGCCCCTTAACCCGTTTGATTGCCCTGGCAAGAGAGTTTACAACAGGCGACTCAACAGGAGTGGGATTGACCGCATCCTGTCTATGGACAGGTTCAACCTGGATGGATAACTGCAGTTCCTTTTCCAGCCTGCTGGAGATTGTCTTTATTTCATTAATGATATCGTCAATCCTGTAACCGGGCAGGATCCGGCAGTCCATATAAAATATGTCTTTCCCCGGGATAGTATTTACGTTGGGGACATTAGCCTCTATTTTTGTGGGTTCAAAGGTTGATTCGGGCGGATAAAACAGGTCATCGGTCAGTTTAAATCTTTCCTTTAGTCCTTCAAGGGCTACGATAAGCCTTGCCGCTCCGTAAAGACTGTTCCTGCCTTCCTTCGGCGTGCTCCCATGGCATTGTTTGCCTATCACGGTAAACCTTATCCATAACATGGACTTTTCAGCAACCTCAATCATGGAACCGTCCCTGTTGCCGCCGTCAGGGACGATGATAAGGTCATCCGGTTTGAATAAATCCCTGCGATTTTTTACCACATACTCAAGCCCGTATCTGCTCCCTGTCTCTTCGTCAGCAACAAAGGCGAGGCCGATTTTTCTTTTAGGCTTTACGCCACATTCTATGATTGCCTTCAGGGCCAGAAATGAGCATACGATGCCATGCTGGTTATCTTCTACTCCACGGCCTATTACATTATCCCCTTCAACCCTTACAACATACGGGTCGTTTTTCCAGAGAGAAAGATCTCCGGGAGGAACAATATCGGTGTGGCTTAGAACCCATATCCGTGAAGGCGTAACCGGACTATCCCACAGGGCAATTAGATTCGGACGATAACCATCCCTTGCCCTCTCATCGGGGGCCTTAATTTCCTCTATAAGATCAGGGGACAGTTCTTTCAATCTCTCTTTTAGAAACGCGGCCTTTTCATGCTCCCCTGTGCCTCCGTTGTCCGGGCCAAGGGCAATCCTTGCCGTTAATTCCTTCTGAAAGACTATTATTTCATCCCTGTAGCCGTCTATCCTGTTGAAGACCTTTTCAAGTTCCGACATCTGTGTTTTCTCCAATTAGATTATTAGCTTGTCGCCGTGGCGGCAAGTCTGATTTAATATACAATTCAACCCGGGGCGCCGGAAGCCCTTTTTTAGAAAAGTGAAATGGCTTATAGGCAATAAACCGGCATGAGATGCTCTAACGCGGGCGGAAAAGCATAGACGCACCTTCAAGAACCTTTAGAAATGGTTATGCCTGAGATGCGCCGCCGCCCGCTTTAAAAGGCTTGGCGCCGGCCCCTCGGCAGGCCACCCGTTTCATTTTTTAAAAAAGGGCTTCCGGCGCCTGAGAGGGATTATCTTAGTGCAGGATTTCTCTGTAATCCCGAAAGCTCTGCTATTTCCCCGATCGCAAGATCAATATAATTATCTATATTGTCTGATGGTTCAAGGTGGACCGGCCCGCCTATCTCTATCTTTACCTGTGTCCTTTTCCCGCCCCCGGAATATTTGAAGCCGACCGGTATCAGAGGCACCATGTGACGCGCGAGGATTAACCTGATCAGACCCTTGTGCATGTTGCCCATCTTTCCCTTATAATAGGTGCCTTCGGGGAAAATAACAATACCTTCACCTTTTTTCAAAAGATGGAATAATCTTTTTACGGATTGAATGCTCGCTGATGGGTTCGACCTGTTTAACGGCAATCCGCCCAGGGACGATAGAAGCCATCCTGACAGGGGGTTCAGGAAGAGTTCGTATTTTGCGACATAATATAGAGGTCTGGCAATTGCATATGAAATAAGCGGTATGTCTTCCCAGCGCTGGTGCTTGGGCAACACCAGACACGGACCATTTTGGGGGATATTACCTTGCCCGTTTACCTGAACCTTGAAGAACGGGAATAATATAAAGGCCGCGAGCAGTTTCGTCAGTCTATATAGAGGCAAGCTTCTTTCCTCAAAGGGGATGGCCATGGATTGATGCGTCAGGTTAAAGGATAAAGGTTTTCCGTTATTCCACGGTTACGCTCTTTGCCAGATTTCTTGGTTTATCAATATCCCTCTTAAGAAACTGTGCACAGTAATATGCCAGTAACTGGCATGGCACGACAGCCAGGATGGGATAAAGGAAATCCAGTGTCCGCGGTATCTCGATAATGTCATCCGCCATATTTTTTATTGTAGTATCGCCTTCTGTGACTATCGCAATAATAGGGCCTTTCCTGCTCTTTATTTCCTGGATGTTGTTTATCATCTTGTCATACATGGAATCTAAGGGCGCTATGGCTACCGTGGGCATATCGGGGTTTATGAGGGCGATCGGGCCATGCTTCATTTCTCCTGCCGCGTATCCTTCAGCATGGATATAGGATATCTCCTTCAGTTTTAATGCCCCCTCCATGGCGATAGGATATTCATATTTCCGGCCCAGGAACAACCAGTTAGTGCACTGGTAGTATTTCTCGGCAATAGCCTGGATATGGTTGGCCTTTGACAATATCTCTTTAACCTGATTCGGCAATTCCTCCATTGCCCTTATGGCCTCCACGCCGTCGGTAAGCGACAGGTTCTGGTGTCTGCCCAGAAGGAGGGCAAGGAGCGTAAGGATAGTAAGCTGGGAAATGAATATCTTGGTAGAGGCAACGCCTATTTCAGGACCGGCGTGATTATAAACTCCGGCCTCAGTCTCTCTTGATATGGAACTTCCTACTACATTGACAAGGCCAAGGAGTCTTGCGCCCTTTCTGCGGGCCTCCCTTATTGCAGCCAGGGTGTCGGCTGTCTCGCCTGATTGACTCATTGCGATTATGAATGTATTGGGAGGAAAATTCAGTTTTCTGTAACGGAATTCAGATGCCAGCTCCACCTCTACATCTATATCAGTCAGTTTTTCAAAGACATACCTGGCCACGCAGCCTGCATAATAGGATGTCCCGCAGGCTACGATAACAATATGCCTGCATCCCTTGAGAGAATCCCATACAGGCATTATGCCTCCCAGTTTGGGGACGCCTTCGCCCTTGTCCACCCTTCCCCTCATGGCGTTTCTTATGGTCTCGGGCTGCTCAAATATCTCCTTGAGCATAAAGTGCGGGAAGCCGTCCAGATCAACGTCCTCAGCAGACCATTCAACGGTCTCAGCATCCCTTGTCACAGCCTTTGCCTGGGCCGTAAATATGGAAATATCGTCAGATGTAATGGTAGCGAGTTCATTGTCATTAAGGTGAATGACCTTGTTAGTATATCTCACCATGGCAGAGACATCTGATGCCGCAAAATTTCCATCCTCTCCTACGCCTATAACCAGGGGGCTGCCGCGTCTTGCGACTACTATCTGTCCGGGGAGGTCCTTGTGGATTACGGCTATCCCGAAGGTGCCTTCAACCTGGGACATGGTCTTTCTTACGGCTTCTTTAAGGTCCCCTTCAAAATTCAGGGCAATCAGATGGGCGAGGACCTCCGTGTCAGTCTCAGACCTGAAGACGATGCCTTTTTTCCCCAGCCTGGTCTTTATGGAGAGGTAGTTTTCAATGATCCCGTTATGAATAACAAATACGTTCTCCTTTTCATCCCTGTGGGGATGGGCATTATATTCGGTCGGTTCTCCGTGGGTAGCCCACCTGGTATGGGCTATGCCTGATGTGCCCTTGATATCAATCCCGTTTATAGCCTTCTCCAGTTCAGCGATCTTCCCTACAGCCCTTATATGGTCAATATGGTGTCCATCCTGCACAGCCAGTCCGGCCGAATCATAGCCCCGATATTCCAGTCGTTTGAGCCCTTCTATCAGGATGGGCTCCGCCTTGTTTTTTCCAACATAACATACAATACCGCACATATTAGGTTTCCTTATTTTATAGAGTTAATGAGGTCATGATTCGCGTGAACTAATTATTCTGGTCCCGCCCATATAGGGCACAAGAGCGTCAGGTACTGCAACGCTTCCATCCTTCTGCTGGTAGTTCTCAAGCACAGCTACGAGTGTCCTCCCCACTGCCAGCCCGGAACCGTTCAGGGTATGGACAAGTTCAGTTCCGTTGGCGCCCTTTCTTTTGAACCTTATCTCAGCCCTCCTGGCCTGAAAATCCGTAAAATTACTGCACGAGGATATTTCGCGATATAGGTTCTGTCCGGGGAGCCAGACTTCAAGGTCGTAGGTCTTGGCCGATGAGAAACCCATATCCCCGGTGCACAATGAGACAACCCTGTAGGGCAAGTTCAACCTTTTGAGGATGTCCTCTGCGTCGGCTGTTAGTTTCTCCAGCTCGTCCCAGGAGTCTTCAGGACGGCTGAATTTAACCAGCTCCACCTTGTTGAACTGGTGCTGCCTTATAAGCCCCCTCGTGTCTTTTCCATAGGACCCGGCCTCTGAGCGGAAGCACGGGGTATAGGCGACATAATGAATCGGCAGATCTTCCTCCTGCAATATCTCTTCCCTGTGTATATTTGTGACCGGCACCTCGGCAGTGGGGATAAGATAGTGGTCCCAGCCCTCAATTTTAAAAAGGTCCTCTTTGAATTTAGGCAGCTGCCCTGTGCCGGTCATGCATGCAGAGTTAACCATGAATGGAGGAAGGACCTCCGTGTAACCATGGGCCTTTGTATGTGTATCCAGCATGAAATTTATCAGCGCCCTTTCAAGCCTGGAGCCTGCGCCCATATAAAGGGCGAACCTGGCGCCTGCCAGTTTTGATGCGCGTGTAAAATCTAGTATTCCGAGCCTTTCGCCTATCTCCCAGTGGGGAAGGGGCTCAAAATCCCTTGCCTTTATCTCGCCCCACGCGCGGATTACAGGGTTGTCCTTGTCATCCTTGCCCACAGGGACAGATTCATCCGGCACATTGGGGATAATCATAATAATGCTGTCGAGTTTTTCTTGGATCTCAGCCAGACCCGTCTCAAGGTCCTTGATTTCAGCGGATACCTTTTTCATCTCCGCTATAACGGCTGAGGCATCCTTTCCGCTTTTTTTCATTAAGGCTATATCATCACTTACCTTGTTGCGCTGGTAGCGAAGGGATTCAAGCGTTGACAGCTGTTCCCGCCTGTCTTTGTCAATCGATTCAAAGACGGTCAGATCAAGATCATTTTTCCTGTTTATGAGCATCTCCCTGATTTTATCAGGATTGGACCTGATAAATTTAAGGTCAAGCATAGGATCTCCTTACTTATCGTTTTCAATTAGTATTTTTTATCATGAATTGTCCTCTTACGTCAAATAATTTGGCATCCATGATGTAATTTGCTGTTTGTGATAATTTGTGTTATAGGCTTAAACGCCTAATTCATGAACCTCAGCAGGCCGCACCATTTCATTGTTGAAAAAAGGGCTTCCTGCTCCAATGAAGATCAATAATATTTTTTATACAAAACCTTGACAGGAAATTACCGGCACGGCATCGGGAAGGAAAGCTTCGAGAGAAAAACTAACTTTTATTATTCTGGTTACATTATGACTGATAAAAAGACAAATCCGTTATGGAATATATTGAAATCCGTTAAGCTGACACTGTTTCTGCTTTCAATACTGGCCATTGTATCGATAATCGGAACATTAATCCAGCAGCAGGATGGCGCAGGCATTTATCATTCGATATGGTTCAGGCTGATAATATTCTGTCTTTCCATTAACCTCCTCATCTGCTCCATTGATCGATTCCCTGCGACACTGAAACTGTTCCGCCTTACGCCAAGCCCCGACCGGTCAAAGCTGTTTGATGATGTGACACCCAGGACGATTTTATTGCCCGGCACCGGTGTTAAGCAGATCTCATCAGCCATACAGGGATTTTTGAGGGGCAGGTTTAATAATCTGGCCGTAAAGGAAAATGGCAGCGCCTTCTTTATATATTGCGAGAAAGGGAGGTTCTCTCTTTTCTCTGTCTATCTGGTCCACTTAAGTGTGTTATTCATCCTTATCGGTGCTATAATCGGATCGATCTTTGGATTCAGCGGCTATGTGAATATCCCTGAAGGCGGATCAATAGACAGCGCTGTAATTACTGATGGAGAAGGTCATGGTCACAGGGAACTGGGGTTCATTGTCCGTTGTGAAAAATTCCTGGTCGATTTTTATGATAACGGAAGTCCGAAGGAATACAGGTCAGACCTCAGTTTTATTGTGAACGGGCAGGAGGCCTTAAGCGGGAGCCTTCGCGTTAATCACCCGATAACATTCATGGGTGTAACCTTCTATCAGTCAAGTTACGGGACTGTGCCAGGGGAAAAGGTCCGCATCAAGGCGATTAATAAAGAGAATGGCAATGAAGAGGCAATGATCGAGGCTGAGCTGGGAAAGACCGTCATGCTTCCTGGTAACAAAGGGGAGCTGATCCTTTCCGATATAAAAGACAATTTCATGAATATGATGGGTCCAGCTGTGCTGATTACCGTTAAATCGCCGGATGGACAGGAAACACCTATATGGCTGTTTCAGGACAGGGATATTATAAAGAGTAAATTTTCTGAGATGTTCGAACTGTCTCCGAAATTTAATCCCTCTGCCTACAGCCCCTTTACTTTCGAACTTAACGACATGGGGTCCGTGACCTATACCGGGCTTCAGGTCTCAAGGGACCCGGGAGTAAAACTTGTATTTGTAGGTTTTATATTGATTATAGCCGGCCTGTTTCTCACCTTTTTTACATCCCAACGGAGGTTCTGGATAAGGATTAAGGATGAAAATGGGGAGGTAAAAATTAGTCTTGCCGGAACGGCCAGCAAAAATCCCGTGGGTATGGAAAGGGATCTTGACAGGCTTCTTTTAAAATTGAAAAAAGTCACAGGAGAAGGGGGACGTAATGGTTAACACTGTTATCCTGAGTTATATAACTTTTGTATATTTTTTCTGTTTTCTGGCCTATCTGATATTGCTTGTGACCGGCAGGCAGATATTCGGAAGGATAGCGACATGTCTGGCAACAGCAGGGTTCATCGGCCACACTATAGGCATTGGGTTCAGGTGGGTTGAGTCCTATAAACTGGGTATCGGTCATGCGCCCCTGTCAAATCTCTATGAATCGCTCATCTTTTTTTCATGGGCGATTATCCTCCTTTATCTCATTGTTGAAAAGCGAACAGATAACAGGAGCATCGGCGCCTTTGTTGCCCCCATTGCCTTTCTGTCCCTTGCCTATGCCTCTTTTTCAGATAACATCGCGGACAGCATCCAGCCCCTGGTCCCGGCGCTTCAAAGCAACTGGCTTACCGCCCATGTTATTACCTGCTTTTTCGGCTATGCCGCCTTCGCCCTCTCTTTCGGGATAAGCATCATGTATTTTATCAAGATGAACGAAGGTCCCGACAACAAGAACACCTTCTTAAATTTTATCCCCGGATTGAATGTCCTCGACGATCTGAGTTATCAGATGGTTATGATAGGCTTTCTTCTCCTTACGCTCGGAATAATAACAGGGTCTGTATGGGCACATACAGCCTGGGGCAGCTACTGGACCTGGGACCCGAAGGAGACCTGGTCTCTTGTTACATGGCTTGTATATGCCGCAATGCTTCATGCAAGGTTGATGAGGGGATGGCAGGGTAAAAGGCTGGCGATCTTTTCGGTAGCGGGATTTTTCTGCGTCCTGTTTACATATTTCGGTGTAAA
>Ga0208980_10003088_pt1 | contig 10105 bp, 6 predicted proteins | sample WetSurMetagenome_3_FD_187993 | JGI IMG/M metagenome (GOLD analysis project Ga0208980, IMG submission 187993) | Wetland microbial communities from Twitchell Island in the Sacramento Delta, sample from surface sediment Aug2011 Site A1 Bulk (version 2) | ecosystem: Environmental > Aquatic > Marine...
GGATTAAAAATCTGGAAACTGGGATGGAGTGCAAAATCAGGGAAATCGGTAGAATACTTGTAAAGGGTGACTCGGTTATGAAAGGTTATTATAATGATGCGGAACTCACTGCAGAAGCCCTGTCTGACGGCTGGTACAATACAGGAGATATGGGTTATTTTGATGAAGATGGTTACTTATGGCATGCCGGCAGGTTTAAAAGGTTTGCCAAGGTTGGAGGTGAGATGATCTCCCTGGTGAAGGTGGAAAATATTCTTGAAACTCACATTCCTGAAGGAGTATCATGCTGTGTTGTTGAAGTATCGGATGAAAAGAAAGGATCGTATATTGTTGCAACGGTTTCAGCCGAAGTTCACAAAATGGAAATCCTCAGGAAGATGATGAACGAGTTACCAATTATCGCACTTCCAAGGGAATTCATTGTCATTAAGGAGTTACCAATGATGAGCACAGGAAAGATAGATTTCAGGACAGTTACCAAAATGGTGCAGGATCTGATCAGGAATTCCTGATCCTGACCGGCACAGCCGATACAGTTATTATTTGTTCCATACTCTCTTCTTTCGTTTTGTTAAGCGAAATAGTTAACTTGGTCAGTTAAACTTTTCTTCCCCTGTATTGTTAGAGTTCTGTTGTCAATTTTGATACAATGGTAAAGAAGCAATTCCCGGTTACCGGGTTATCGTGTGCATCGTGCGCCAGTAATGTGGAACTTAACCTGAACAGGCAAAAAGGGGTTATCAGTGCATCAGTAAACCTGGCTTCGCAGATGGCTACAATCGAGTTTGAACCGTCTGAGATCACTCCCACTTTACTTAAAGAATCGACTGTTTCAATCGGATATGACCTGATAATTGATGAATCGGCGAAAGCCAGGGAAGATCTCGAAAGCCTCGAACAGAAAAGAGTGAGGTCGCTCAGGCAAAGAACATTCTTTTCTATTGCACTTGCAATTCCTCTTTTTGTGATCGGCATGTTCTTCATGAATATTCCCTACGCAAATTATATAATGTGGGCCATCTCAACGCCTGTGGTATTATGGATGGGCCGGACCTTCTTTATAAACGGATGGAAACAGCTCATGCACAGGAGTGCTAATATGGATACTCTTGTAGCCCTGAGTACAGGGATTGCGTATTCTTTTAGTGTATTTAATACACTATTTCCAGGGTTCTGGCACAGCCGTGGTCTGCATGCACATGTATATTTTGAGGCAGCGGGAGTTGTCATTGCTCTGGTTCTTTTGGGAAAACTACTTGAAGAGGGAGCAAAAGCCAACACTTCATCGGCACTTAAGAAACTGATAGGTCTTCAGCCAAAGACAGTAATAAAAGTTGCCGCTGACGGTTCAACAAAAGAATTTCTTATAGCCACTGTTAAGAGAGGCGATATTATTCTTATAAAGCCCGGGGAAAAGATACCGGTCGACGGTACGGTTATTTCAGGCAGCAGTTTTGTCGACGAGAGTCTCATAACCGGCGAACCTGTAGCTGTTTATAAAGATAATGGTACAAGTGTCTTTTCGGGAACAATAAACCAGAAAGGAAGCTTTCAGTTCAGGGCAGATAAAGTAGGCGCAGATACATTGCTGAGCAACATCATCAGGATGGTTCAGGAAGCGCAGGGGAGCAAAGCCCCAGTGCAGAAGCTTGTCGACAGAATCGCTCTGATATTTGTTCCGGTTGTGGTCATTATCTCACTTGTTACTCTGGCTGCCTGGTGGACATTTGGAGGCGAGAACGGGTTGATCCAGGGGATCCTTTCGATGGTCACCGTTCTGGTCATTGCATGCCCGTGTGCACTCGGTCTGGCAACCCCTACGGCAATAATGGTGGGCATTGGGAAAGGAGCCGAAAACAATATATTGATAAAGGATGCAGAAGCCCTTGAACTATCATATAAGATGAACGCACTTGTACTCGACAAGACAGGGACCATAACCGAGGGCAGACCTTCTGTGAATAAGATAGAATGGATACATGGAACAGATATTGGAAAATATGCAAATATCCTTTTTTCAATTGAAAAGCTCTCCGAACACCCGCTTGCAGATGCAGTTGTAAATCATCTCAAACCAACAGCATCGCCGGTCGATATCACTGATGTACAAAGTATAACAGGGAAGGGGATTACTGCCATACATGATAATGGAAAATACTTTACAGGAGGTTCAAAGCTGATGACTGAGAACAATGTCAGTATTGATCCGGGGTTTGAAAAGCTGGCAGCAGAGTGGGAGGAGGAAGCCAGGACGGTCGTCTTTTTTGGAAACAGCAGCACGGTTCTTGCCGTCATTTCAATTACCGACATGATTAAAAAGACATCGGCAGAGGCTGTCAGGCAATTGAAACAGCTTGGAATATCGGTTTATATGGTAACCGGCGATAACGATAAGACTGCCGGGGCAATTTCGAAAATTGCCGAAATTCAAAGTTACAGAGCAGGTATGATGCCCTCCGAAAAGGCAGAATTTGTCAGGTCGCTCCAGGCAGAGGGTAAAATAGTGGGAATGGTCGGTGACGGTATAAATGACAGCCAGGCTCTTGCAGGTGCAGATATCAGCATTGCTATGGGCAAGGGTTCGGATATAGCCATCGATACGGCAAAAATGACTATCATCAGTAGCGACCTTCTTGTCATTCCTTATGCCATAAGGTTAAGCCGTAACACTGTAAAGACAATCAGGCAAAACCTGTTCTGGGCATTTATCTATAATATCATCGGCATACCACTGGCTGCAGGTGTTCTATTCCCGGTTAACGGATTCCTTCTGAATCCAATGATTGCCGGATCTGCAATGGCTCTGAGCAGTGTGAGCGTTGTTACCAACAGTCTCAGGCTGAAATGGTCAAAATAACAGACTTTATAATACTCGTTGGTTCAAAAAGTACTTTTCAAAAATCTTTCTATATTTGTTCTGATTAATGCATGACAGACTTCTTTTGACAGTTCAACTATTATTAAAATACAATTATTATTATTTCTAAAATCATAAACTATGAAGAAAATTGTTCTGATAATTGCTGTTGTATTTGCCACATGCAGTTACTCATTTGCACAGGAGATTGGTATCCGCCTGGGAAACATCTCGGCTGGAAATGCGGCTGTTGATGGTGTTTTTAGCACCTCGAAATTCACCAGGATACATGCTGATCTTTCATTCGGGCATGGTGTTGGTATTGATGTATTATGGGATTTCCTCTATAAACCGATTGGCAGCTCGCCAGTAAACTGGTATGCAGGTGTCGGACCTTACATGCAGATCGCAGATCCATTTTATCTGGGTGCGGTTGGCGAGCTCGGTCTTGAATACAGATTCGCCAAAGCGCCGATTGCTCTGGGCGTCGACTGGAGACCAACATTCAGCATAATTGAGAGTACAAATTTTTATGCCGATGTATTTGGTTTTAACGCCCGATACGTTTTCGGAGGAGGTAAAAAGTAGTTTACGACTCAGCTAAAATTGCAGTATTATTTAAAAAAGAGGGTGTCTCAAAAGTGAAGAATCTTATATTCTAAGTTTTCTTAACCCATCCCCAACCCTTCCCTTAAACAATAAGGGAAGGGCGTAATAAACTCAAATTTAATTAATTACACCCCTTCCCTTAGTCTTAAGGGAAGGGGACGGGGGTTGGGTTCAGAACAAAAAGCAGAAGAGGATGTCCTTCTGAGACACCCTCTTTTTCTATTTTCATATGAAAAATCGGGGAATGAACCTTGGAACCTTCCTTTTATAATCGGCATAATCGGGGTATTTACTGCTGCTTATTCTTTCAGTAAGCTGAGAGCTGCCGATAAAGAGCAGAACGAGCAACAGAGGTCCTGCTAAGGTCCAGTTGATCCATTTGCCTGATGCTGCCACCCCGAAAAAGTAGAAAGAGACCCAGATGGCCTGTTCCGAGGCAAAGTTTGGATGACGGACAAACCTGAAAAATCCCTCTGTCATAAACCCTTTTTTCAGTGATTCAGAATAGATCCCTTCAGAAGGTACAATTCCTTTCTTCATTTTTTGGAATCTGAAGAGCTGGTTGTCAGAGATGGTTTCAATCACAATAAAAAGAAACATTAAAGATGCAGCGACAATATCAATGGGATTAAGAGCTGATTCACTGTTTTGGGCAGCCACTATCAGAGGGGATGAAAATAAGAGAATCAGAAAATGCTGATAAAATGAGATAAAGAAAAGATTGAAAAGTCCGAATCTGAATCTTCCCTTAAGGGCAGGATTATTTCTCATAACCTTCCACCTGTAATCTTCTTCACCTTTCCACGGGATAATATTATATCCTCCTTTCCTGTAGAAATTATAGCTGAGACGGAAGCCCCAGGCAGCAATTAGAACTGACATTATCCAAACCCTTGGAGTATGTGCTGATGATATGGCTATAACAGAATAAACTATGGGCATAATGCTCCATAGTTTATCAACCTGACTGTAGTTGCGGGTTATCTCACTTACAAAGAAACATACAAGTGCTGTAACCAGCATTACAGTGATCATTGAACCTGCAAGAGGGGAGATCATGTTTTTCGGTACGCATTGTTCCCTGCATTCTTTATTCTCATTTTCTCCCTTATCTCGGGGATAAGATTCTTATTTGAAATGGTATACTTTTCAGGATTTTCAGGCGGTACAATATAAACAGATACTCCTGGTTCAAGTCCTTTTTCGACGACTGTAAATTTGTCGTTGGAATCTCCGAGAAGCAGTACGTGTTTTGCCCTGTTTTTAAGATAAACAAATGGGATAGAGTCAGCTCCTGTCTGGATACACTCCGTAGGAATGAAAATTGCGTCATCTATTGTTTTAATGATGATCTTGTTGCCGGTTGTCATAGCAGGTCTCATAGCTGGATCTGCACCATCGATCTCTATCTGTGTCTCGAACATTTTCGCATCGGAGTTGGGCAGTGTCTCGCCGACATTTGCCACGGAGATGACCTTTCCGTGAAATGACTTACTGGGGAATGCATCGATAACAATGTTGACTTTCAGATCTTTCGTAACCTTTGCTACTTCTATTTCACTTACATACATTTTTGAGAGCATTGTTGAAAGGTCGGGGAGGGTTGCAACAATCATGTCAAATGCATTTATTGAAGATCCGGTTTTCCTTTTTGCACCGCCCCTGTCTTTTTTATATGTTACCATACCGTCTGCCGGTGCTGTAATAGTGAATTTGGAAAGGTAGTCTTCAAGGTCCTTAACAAGCTTCTGCCTTTTTTCCAGCGTAAATCTGGTGGTATTTATTTCTTTCAGGGTCTGCGCTTTCCTTAGCTGATAGGTCTTATTAAGTTGTTCAAGAGCGCGTTTTGCCTTGTCGAGATTTACCTCGCACATATGTATAGTTGCAGGCGGCTCATATTTAGACTGTTCAAGTGTTATCTGTGCATCTTCAACACTATATTTCTGGTTTTTTATCTGGTCCCTGAGTGAGGTAAGTGTTACTGCTGTATCAAGGATCTTCATGTCGAGATTTTGCTGATATGTCTGAAGATTCTGGTACTCATCCTTTAAAGTATTGTCATAGCTTGTCCTGTCAAGCTGGGCTACATAATCACCCTTCTTTACGATCGTTCCTTCAGGTACAATATCCTGTATTTTTAAATCTGCTATTCTGATATCACTACCGCGGCTCATGCCTCCGCCTCCGCCCATGCCACTTGCAGTTACTGTCATACCGCCACCGCTTCTTCCTCCTCCGCCACCGCCTGTTGTACTGGTTCTGTTACCCTGTCCGCTCTGAGGTCCCTGGTCTTCTGTTGTTTGCGCGAATGTAGGTCCGGAAATGTCAATGGAATTCAGAGGGATAAGCTCCCCTGCACCTGTGACTGTAATCTCAAATGTTCCTTTCTTGACCTCTGCAAACTGATTCACAGTTGATTTTTTTGATGTCATCCTGTTAAAGACGACCAGTGCAATTATTGCCATTATAACAACAACACCTGAAATGATAAGGGTCCGTTTCATATTTTTGGAGTAGATTTTTTACAGTTCAAAATTAAATCATTTACACTGTTAGACAACTATATCGTGTTGTTTATTCCTCATATTATTTAATAAAGAGCACTGGAAATTATTAAAGAATGTTAATTCGGGGTTTTTCCGTGCTTTTAAAAGCACTATTTTGGTTCTCAGAAATCTAATCGGAACTGTACTCTTACTCCTAACGAAGATACGTTCGGATGTTCGAGGTAGGTTATCCTCTTTATCACATCCACTCTGAATATTCTGAAGATATTGGAACACCCCAGACTTGCCTCAATATAAGGTTTCTTTTCGAGTGTAAAGGTAGTCGGGGTACCATCTGGTGAGACAGGGTAGTTAAAAAGATCGGGATTCAGGTCAGGATTATTACTGTCAGTCACTCCCCCGTACAATACCTTGAGAGTTGCGACCTCTCTGAACTTGAGTTTCTTAAGAAGCGGTATTTTGTTGAAAAAGAATCCATTAAATGAATGGTCTATGTTGAGAGAAACATACTGATCACTCACAAATTCAAGGAAATTCATCATGTTGTATGAATATCTCTGATATGCATACGACTGGTTGGCGTTATGGATGAAAAGGATAGGCCATGATGCCTTACCGAAGAGTTTTCCAGCTTCCACCGATACATCAGTATACCCGACGATTGAAAGATAAAACCTTCTGCTTGCAGAAAAGATTAGTTTGTTATAATTATAATCGTTACCCAGAGCCTGTGAACCCAGGGAATACTGGAATTGCAGAACAGGATAGCTTGAGGGCACCCTGTCGCGGTATAATTTACCCTGGTAAAATTCCTCCCTTGGTGCATATCTAAGCTTTACATAAGGTTCGAAAATATTTAAATATTCAGTTACAATTTCTGTTTGTACCGGGGGATCCACTGCATCCGTTACGAATTTCAGACTTCCGCCGGCGTATTGCCTTGTCATATTGAATCCGAGAGAATAAGAAAAATGGTTTTTGAATTCGTTTATATGCTCGATCAATAAGGTTCCGTTGTAAAAGAGCTTATCATTTACTCCCCTGGTGAAGGAGAGAAAGAAATTGTCAGCCTCTGAGTAATCGAGATCCTGCCCGGGCACCTGGGTATCGTATTTATAATTGATTTTTAATGATTTAACTGGGAAAGTGTATATTGATTTATTATTTAGAGCGTATGTCCCTGTCAGACTGTATTTTGGGAGCTTATCCCTGAATCCGTAAGCAATATAGGATTCGAAATAGAATTTTGTACTTAATGCATCCCTTGTTCTTCCACCGAACCTGAGCCTTGACCCTTCAACCGGATTATAGCTGTAAAATGAGCCTACAGGGCCTATCTCGAATTTTTCAAACTCCCAGAATGATGTCGTGATCAGCATTACTAAGTTCATTGAGCTTCTGAAACCAGGGACACTCTTCACACTGTCGACAATACTGTAAAGAGATTCCTCATGTTTATTGAGGGGAGGCTGTCTGACTCCATTCCAGTATTCCTGGCTCTCACCCCCGGTTCTTATTCTTCTCTCCACCACCGGTGCAGAAAATATTGTATCGGGAACAGGCTCATTTACTGTATAATCATAATAGGTAACCTTTCTCTGCCCGAGTGCCCCAGGGATTGCAGGTGTGATGCCGAAATCTATTGATACCTCATCACTTGAAAGCACCCAGGCCTTATTCTGTATTTTTTGAAATTCCTGGATTATCCTGACATCCTTGATCCAGTCAATGTTTATTCCTTTGTTGAAACTCATATCGATTCTGGTGATGGCGAGGGAAGAGTCTGTCGTAACAAAAAGGAATCCATGAAAAAGAAAATCTGCCGGATTCCGTGGTTCAAAAAAGATACGGGTGCAATTCACATCATTCACAACGGAAGTATCCATAATGAAGTACTTGTATTGCAGGGGTGCCCCCGCAGCGATCGGACTCAGAAACTTATTAGTTAGAAAGAATATCTCATTATCGTAAATATCGATATTCTGGTACAGGTAATTCAGATAAGAAGTAATGCCCTCATTATCAATGTATTCACTAAAATTAATTGTTTTTTCAGCTTTAATTATCTGTTTTGATGCAGGCGGGTCGCGGCGATAGTAATAATCTGAATGTGATTCGGTAATATATATGGGAAGAGTCTGTTTTCCGTCGAGTCTTGTAGTGTCAATATTGTCGAAAACAAACTGGTACTTTCTGAAAAGTGATGAATTTTTAAAATCCTCACTCAGATTGCTGAGTGAAAAAACAACTTTTTCATACTTATTATACCGGTACCATTCAAAGTTTTTAGTCCGGTTAAGGTCTTTATTATCTATTATCCTTCTGATGAGTTCGACTGAAGGATTATCCTTATTTGAATACTTTGATTTTTTTGGTTTTACTACTATTTCATCCAGCCCGATGTCTGCAGGAACCATGGCTGCATTGACAGTCTGTGTCTTGCCGGGGATGATAACGAATGATGCTGTTTCATAACCGATATAAGAAAATTTCACCTTGTAGGCTGCTTTCTCAGTCATTATCGTATACCTCCCGTCAGCGTCGGTGTTGACTCCCACCGTGGTATTTTCGAGTATGACGGAAACAAAGTGTAACGGTTCCTTTGTTTTGGCATCGGTCACCCTTCCGCTAATTACAGTATTGTAAACAGTTTGGCCATAACCTGTTGAGCATAAAAGGGAAATAATAATCAGGATAATAAACCTCTGTATCCTCACGCGCTGTACATTGTTGTTGTTGCGGCAAATGTACAATAAAATAGATGATCGGATTGCGGTAAATAATCTGAATCACACCGCTATCAAAAATCGGAATGCAGCAATAAATATTATTCTGGTTTTGTCCAGATGGCGAACCTTACCCCAACTTCTATTGAGGCAGATGAGAACGGGTATGATCTGAGAGGCTCAACTTTTGGCTTTGCAGGATCATAGGAGGCCTGAGGATCATAGGTTTTCTCAAAAAGTATTTGTTTATCAACAACATAAACATTTGGGAGCATATCATTACCATTATAGTTGTACTTTGTCATTTCACCCTTGTCGGGGTAATATGTCATGCCTATAAAATTTGCCTCGGTATAGATGTCGAGTTTTTCATTAAGTTTCCAGTTCATTCCAACACCTACGGAATACCCGAAAGCCATTCCCTTATTGTACACCCAGATTCTTTCATACTGATCTACCCCGTCGAGATCGTAGTAATAAGATTCATTATCGGTTATTGAAGGGGATGATAAGACCAGACCAATCCTGCCATACGGAGCTGCCTTGCCAAAACCGGCTGAAAAAATAAGTGCAGGATTAAACAAAAATCCTTTTCCACTTATTGCGTGAATTGATCTTTCTGTTCCTGGAAGAGAGCCTAAATCATTGTAAATATTACTGGTTTCAAACTTATGGCCAGAGAGATATTGAACATTCAGGTCGAAAATAAAATTATTGTTGAATTTATATCCGACAGCAAAATTGAAATTCAGTCCTGAACCAAATGACCCTACCACAACTGTTGACGAGGTGGTATTTGGGTTGGTATTATTACCCGGATCGTAGGTTTGAAGGTATTGTTCACCGATTGTAGCCGTTGCGACCGGCAAACCATAACCAGTACCGGCACGCAGGTAAATTCCCTGACTGAAGGTTGTTCCTGATAAGATAAAGAGAAGAAGAAATGGCAAAATAAATTTTTTCATGATGATCAGTTTTAGGTTTTATGACCTGAACAGGTGTCAGTTCTTTCATTTTGTCTGATCACCGGGCCGGCATATCAGTTCACAAACAAACTGTATCATGATTTGTTCATGAAAAAAATTATTAAACAACATATTTTCAGAGTGTGCATTGATGCGATTGCACGATTGCATGTTGAAGACCACAGGGAGGAAATCCCGCTCTGCAGGAATCGCACAATCCCGATCAGAAACCGTTAAGTTTCATTGTAACTGTGGGTATCAGCAGAAGAAAACCAATAATTACAAGGACAATCAGGATCGGCATTACCCATTTCAACCACTTAACATACGGTATCCTTGCCATTCCGAGCACACCGATGAGCACGCCCGAAGTGGGTGCGATCATATCGGTGAAACCAGCCCCAAACTGGAACGCCATAATTGTTGATTGTCGTGTAAGTC
>Ga0208980_10003089_pt1 | contig 10103 bp, 7 predicted proteins | sample WetSurMetagenome_3_FD_187993 | JGI IMG/M metagenome (GOLD analysis project Ga0208980, IMG submission 187993) | Wetland microbial communities from Twitchell Island in the Sacramento Delta, sample from surface sediment Aug2011 Site A1 Bulk (version 2) | ecosystem: Environmental > Aquatic > Marine...
CCATGTGCTGACGCCGGCATTTATCTGAGACAAAATTTTACGAAACAGCTCCAGATTCGAGTCATTGAACGCTGACAACACTTCCGGTTCGTCAGCGCTTGTTCCTTTCACTAGGCGAAGCTTTTCTCGCAGCACAGACAGTTTCACAAAGTTCAAACACGCATTAAGTAGTTTAGGAACGATCTTGTGTCTGTCCGCAATCAGCTTTGCTTGCCTCTCTTTCGCTCTAGTCGTTTCCCTGTCAATCTCTTTCATTAATCCTTGATCAATATCGCTTTGTCTTGCGAGCAGGCTTTGATTGAAATTGTCGTTCAAATAGCTCATCAGCAGGTTACTTTTCTGTGAAATCAGCAGATTTTCAAGATCGTTATCCTCGCAATAAAACCACAATACGATCTTTGGCTTCAAAAGAGGCAGGTATTCCTTATAAGTCGCCAGCATGAGCAAAGGGCCATCACCAGCAATGCCTAGATTCACGGTTGCAGGCACCCGTTTCTGGATCAGACCGGAGAAGCTTTTATCAGTTGGGACGCAATAGCCTTGCGCGAAAGAATCACCCAGAATTGCGATTTCAACGTGATCCAAATTCCATGTTCCTTTGGAATTCCTGAAGCCGTGCTCGTCACTTGGATAAGTAATCCACTGGCCATTCTCATTGCATAAAACCGTTACCTTATTGGAAACCGTGCCCAAGGGATACAATTCGGAGCCGTCGATGGTGATTGCCGCTTTGATGCTTCCGTCCGGCTGCTTGACGAACAGATTGTTGGCAAGACTAATAAACGGAACCGCATCGATGCCCTTTTCGTGTAAATCGGTGATTACTTCCTGGCTCTCTCTGGTGTCGATCTCGACCCCAAATTTCTTGGTAAGCTCCGCTGCCTCTTTTTGCTTTTCCTCCGAGTCTCTGATATCAAACATGACCGGCCTCTTCGACTTCGAAAGAGTGGAACCTGTCAGGCAAAGGAATGATTCAGCAAGATAGAATGAGGCGGTGATGGAAAGATAAAGAATAGCAAGATTCACCCTGTGAGCTGGTTTCAATTTCAAGGAAGCGATCAGTAGGATAGCCAGTCCAACTGGAAGCAAATAGTACAGTACTACACCCGATGAATCGGTAAAGCGCCTATCCTTGAGCCAGCCATAGTGATAGAGGAAGTAAAGGAATACGAAAATCCATAAAACACCTCCACCGGCCAAGATAATATTCGCGATCCTTGTCGCTCTTGCTGAAAATTCCTTCCTTTTTGTCATTTTCGCGTTTTTCCGTGAAACACCGGAGCGGTGTTAGAAACCTTATGGGTTCATCACTGCTGGGAAAATTGGAGATCGATTCCGTGGCGTGCTGGCGCTGCTTTAACCCCTAAAGCCTCCAACTTTGGCGTAATTGCGGACTTTTGGAGAAACTGTGAACATTCAAGAATATTAGAAAAGCAAAAGTTATCGCCAGAGATTTTGAATCCTTGGCCTACTTCGCCCCTTTTCAGCTCCTGAGCTAATCGGGAGGAATGAATTCGTTGGCGAATCTTACGGCCCACCAGTTTTCCAACCGCGGAGCGACTTAGTTGTACAAAGCTGTCTTTCTGATATCTAGACGAGGCTTTAGTCTCTCGTAATTCACGATCCAACGATGGATACTTACTGGAATATCTTAGTGTTTCGTCGATTTCAGCTGAGACATCCACACCGAGAGCTTGCCTCCTTCTCAGCTCATGCATCACCCCTCTCAGGTAATTTAATTCGTCAAATTCATAGGAGGCAAATTCACGCGGAAAAAGATGCTTGGCTGTCAATATGCCTTCGGCTATCAGATTAATTATCGTGAAGTTGTTCAGAGGCACATACTTATGAACGTGATCGACGTCCTTGATGAAGGCCTGGATTTTCTCTTTCCCCGGGTTGCATTGCACAATATTAGATCCCCAAGACTTTCCTGTCCGCCCCAGGATGGTTAGTGGCATATCCATATGAACAATGCGCTTAGCGAATGCTGCGGTGATTGGCCAGGCGGAGTACTCAACACCGTTGGTCCAAAAAAAACGACCGGTTCGGCTCGCGACGTAATCAGCAATCTTTTTCGGAAATGCGAATGCACTCGGATGCATATTGAATTTCTGACGGAACGAGAACAAAGGTCGAACGAATTCGTCGGTCGATACAACACGGCTTAATCCAGAAAATCCAGTGCAACTGACGCTATTCCTATCCTCCCCCGGATAGGTATTATCGCGATATTCCGCGATGCTGCTAAAGAGAAAGTCCCCGTCACAGTCTTGAACTTCGGCCGCAAAATGCTCAAGCGCAGTGCTCACCAAGACGTCGTCGTCCGATAACATGATGATCAACCCGCCGGACGCCTGCTTCCTGGCGAACTCCCAGCTGTCCCCAATCGTGAAGTGGCTTGACGTGCAAACGTACTTAAAGCGCGGATCTCCAAATTGCTGTGCTATTTGTGGCGTGTCATCGCCAGAGCAATTATCGGACAAAACAATTTCAAAGTCCCGAAAGGATTGATTGAGGATCGATTTGACCGCATAAGGAAACAAGTCGCTCCTGTTAAAAGTGGGGATGACAACGCTAAAGAGCGGCGGCATACGTTTTTTGCTCCGAAATTCACTGATATTTTTAAGATGCTATTGGTCTCGCAAAAGGTCACGGGTCCATCCAATTGATAACATCGACCAATCGCAGAGCAAACATTATTATTTGCCTTTTCTTCAACGGCTTTTCATGAGGAGTGGGACGATAATGTTCGTGGTGGGCGCAGGGGCATTGCTTCTTCACAATTGCAGTTTCCGGCAGTAAAAGGCCTCAGCGTACCGGCTGGGCGATCGCGCCTCTATACCTCGGATCCTGAGCAGAGATAGGAAAGTGTCCTCTGTAAACCAATACTTGCACTTTTGGGACTTAAAAACATCCAGAAGATACTGCACTTTTCTGCTGCAAATTGCGGGCTCCAGCGGGAAAAACAAGTTGGGCGATCCGAGATCCCCGTCATACTTGGGAATCTCGTACTCCAGAATCACATGATCGCGAAAACTGTTGTATGTCAGTTCCGAGATCAACCTGTGATCCTGATGCAAATCACGGCCATAATGGCTGAATATCAGATCAGGGAAAAAATCCTTCTCTAACCTCAGAAAAATTTCTTTGATCTCGCCTCCAATGTAGGGAAAGAAACCATCGCGGAAGTTGTGGAAAACCACTTGACTCTTTCGCGCTCCCTTAAGGAAAAGTTCGGCGCTCGCAACGCCTTCACGTTGCCGCTCCTCGTCTGATCCGAAAATCACCCAGCAAAACTCCAGGTCGGGTTGCTCTTTAATGAGGCGGAGGATAGTTCCACCGCATCCGATCTCGATGTCGTCGCAGTGGGCGCCCAGGCAGAGAACCCGCTGAGGGCCTCGTTGACCAATATCAAATTGAAGCCGCAACAAAATGGATTACCGAGTTAAAGGGGAGGTTACAGTAGGAGTCTGCGCGGCACGCCTTTTTGCTTTCGTTTTCGGACGCCCGCCATTCGCCCCGTTTTGCATGACACCTGATTTCCACACCTCCCAAGGTGCCTCCCGCCGTGCGTACAGATCGTCCAGCAACTGCTTGTCCTTAAATGTATCCATCGCCGCCCAGAAGCCATTGTAAGGATAGCAGATCAGCTGCCGTTCTGCGATCAGCCTCTGGAACGGAGCCTCTACAAGCTCTTCTCCCTCGTGGATGTAGTCGAAAATGCGGCGACTGAAAATAAAGTACCCTCCATTGATGCGAATATCCGAGTTCGCCAGATGCTGGATCGCCGTGACGCGCCCGTTCTCTTTCCACTTAACGACGTGAAAGCTGTGCGTCGGCTTGACCGAGACGAAACTGGCAATCTTCTGATTCTTATTGAAATCGTCAATCATTTCCGGCAGCGGAAGATCCGTCAGATCGTCGGTGTAGTTTGCCAGAAAAACATTGTCCTTATCGATAAACCTCTCGACTAGTTTCAGCCGCTGACCAATATTCGAGTGGAGGCCGGTATCGACAAACGTGATTTTCCAGTCCTTAATGTCGCTGTTAAGGAGGCGCAGCTTTCGGCCGCCGTTGTAGAGAACAAAATCATTGGAAACCGCTTCGTTATAGTTGACGAAGTAATTCTTAATTGCGTCGGCCTTGTATCCCAGGCAGAGTATGAAATCCTTGTGGCCGTAATGGGCGTAATACTTCATAACATGCCAAAGAATCGGCCTGTAGCCAATCGCCACCATCGGCTTCGGAATACTTTCCGAGTGCTCCCGCAACCGCATTCCCAAACCACCACAAAACAATACGACTTTCATTGCAGGCTCCTGTTTCGAGAATGGAGGCTATGACATCCTTATGGCCGCTATTGCCTCAAATGTAAGGTTGGGCCGGCCGGAGCCCGGCCCCACAAGTTCTAGGTTAAAGGAATTGCACCGTGACCCTCACATTTTCATGCGTCACCGGGTGCGCCACAGGCGCGTGAGGGGCTGTTCTGATTCTTGGAGGAATCGGGAACTTCTCTGAGAAGATCGTGCGCGGCCAGGGCGGCCGCGGCATTGCTAATTGCGTTGAATTCGATTCCCGAGCGCTCGGCGATGTCCAAAAGACTGGCCGATCCGTCGGAGAGATTCAATACCCAGAGGGCGGCAAGCTCGTGCAATTGCCCGTCGATCTTGCCGCCCTCCGAACGGTACAGTCCACGTTTGCCTAGTTGCGGCTCGCATTTCGGATTCAGATTGACATACGTGCGATTGTTCTCGAGCACGTTGATCACCTTAAGGAATATGGTCATGGACTCCGCCAGATACTCGGCGCGAACGAAACTGAGGTCGTCCGCCGACGTATGGTACTGCGGAAAGCAGTGGTTCGGACTTCGCGTGAGGGAACCGACCGCCAAATTGAATCCCGGCGAGCAGTATTGCCGTTCGTCATACCCATAGGGCGAGAATTCCATCACTTTGAAGGAAGGGCTGCTGTGTGAAAGGACGTGCGGAACTGCTCTGTCGATTTCAGCGTTCGACCTCCGGCTCTTCTTATAATTGAACTCTCCGGAATCGCCGACGCAGGCGACTACGAGACCATGTTTGATTCTATCAATATTCTCCTCATTCCGGCTTAACCAGGCTATGGACCCGATCGTGCCCGGTAGAAATAAAAACCTATGGGAGTATCGAAGCTCCAAGCGTGACAGGTATTCGGCAATGAACGTCATCAGCGCTATGCCCGAAAGGTTATCGTTGCATAGTGATGGGTGGCATACATGACAGGACAGGAGAATCTCCGAGTCCTCGCGGCCTTTGAGGCAGCATTCTCCGTAACTCATTGAGCCGTCTTTCAGGGTGGAATCGATGCAGACTTCGTAGATTCCATCCCGCATTTGTTCTAGTTGTCGCTGCGTCAAACAGAAGCCCCAATTTTCGGTGTAATAAGACGTACGGTACGGAATCCAGTCGGGATGCTCGGGCAGTGAATGAAGATGCGGCATCAGTTCCGCCAGGGCCATGGTTGCCTTCATCGGCACGCTGTAGTTGACAACGTGCAGGTTTGACCGCATGAAATCGACGACTCTACGCCCATGCTGGTCCTTGATGTATGCGTCGCGTATATTCCATTCCCGCGGCACAGTCCAATCGAAAACCTGAGTTCCACTTGGTACCTCGTTTATCTCTAAAGGGATGCGCTTACCGATTCGCTTCAGCGTTTCCCTCAGGCCATCGCCGGTAATGCTGCGGCAAATCGGATAGAGTTCGGCTATGAACTCATGCATCTCGTGGCCGACCGAATCCGGGGATAGACTGCTTAAGAGACTGGATATCGACATATGGATATCAAGGGGGCCGCCCTTGAGGTTAGTGAAAATCCGGGTAATTACAATCGCGGTCGACTATGATCCGAGTATCCTCGGGCCACGGGACGCCAAATGCCGGGTCATTCCAGCGCACACCACGCGAGTACTCCGGCATGTAGATCTGCGACATCTGGTACGAGACTTCGGTGTTATCGAGGAGCGTCTGAAATCCATGCGCGAACCCCTCAGGCACATAGAGCATTCTGCGGTTCTCGGCCGAGAGTATGGCGCGGAAGTGTTGCTTGAAGGTTGGAGACTCACGGCGAAGGTCGATTATTACGTCGAAAATAGCGCCCATGGTGCACCGAACCACTTTGGTTTCTTCGTAGGGAGTTGCCTGGTAATGCATGCCGCGCAGCGTTCCCTTGCGAATGTTGAAGGAGATGCTGCATTGAACGATCCTGCTATTGAGTCCCCTGGCTTCGGCCTCCTCGCAACACCACGTCCGAGCGAAAAATCCGCGAGAGTCTTCCTTTCGTTCCGGATCAACAATATAGGCGCCTTTCAGCGGTGTGGGTGTCACGATCATTAAAACACCTGAAGCGCAGGTATGGGCACAACGAAACGCCCTCCCCAGTCCCGAATAAAGAACATCTGAGTCACGATTTCGTCCCTGAGGTTCCACGGAAGAATGAGCACGTAATCGGGCCGCGTTTCCGCAATGGTTTCGGGCGGGAGGATTGGAATGTGAGTGCCGGGCAGGAACTTGCCCTGCTTGTAAGGATTACGATCGACTGTATAGCCGATGAAATCTGTCCGGATTCCACAGTAGTTCAGGAGCGTGTTTCCCTTTCCGGGCGCGCCATATCCGGCTATCGATTTGCCCTCCCTCCTGGCTTGTATCAGGAACTCGAGCAGCGAGCGTTTTACCTGCATGACCTTCTCATTGAAAGAGGCGTAATAGTCCAGCCGGCGCATGCCGCAGCGTTCCTCATGGGCCAGCAAAGTGGGAACGCATTTGGTGATGCGTTTAGTGGCGTCGGCGGCGTGCCGAGCATAAATTCGAAGAGATCCTCCATGAGTGGGGATTTCGTCGACGTCGAAAATCGTGAGATCGTGAGAACGAAAGATTTCCTCAACGGTCGTGAAAGAGAAATAGCTGAAATGCTCGTGATAAATAGTGTCGAACTGCACATCGTCAATGAGGCGCATCAGGTGAGGAAATTCCATCGTGATGACACCCCTTGGTTTCAGAATTATCCGAGCTCCCTCAAGGAAATCATTGATTGCCGGCACCTGTGCAAGCACGTTATTTCCGATAACGAGGTCGGCGTGCTTGCCGGCGGACGCAAGTTCCTGCGCCAGCCGCGTTCCAAAAAAGTCCACGATTGTCGGAATTCCTCGCCGCTCGGCTTCTGCGGCGACATTGGCGGCCGGTTCGATGCCCAGCACTGGGACTCCCCTGGCGACCAGATATTGCAGCAGGTAGCCATCGTTGCTAGCGAGCTCAATGACAAGGCTGCTGCGGTCTAGCCCAAGAGTGGTCACCATCTTCTCGACATAGACTCGCGCATGTTCCACCCAACTGCTCGAGTAGGAGGAGAAATACGCATATTCCCGGAAGATGTTTGTCGGATCGACATGAACCGGCAGCTGAACCAGGTAGCATTTGTGACAGACGAAGACATGAAGCGGGTAGAAAGCCTCCATCGATTGGAGATCTTCCCGGCTTACATAGCTTTCGCAGAGCGGAGACAATCCCAGATCGACGAACGTATGCTTGAGCGTCGTTCCGCAAAAAAGGCAGTCCGGGCCGGCGACGCGCATTGGAGTCCTGCCCTCGACGTCAATCTCTGTTTGGCTTTTGTACATTAGGTCGCGTGCCATTGTCATGTGTGGGGCTTCCAGCTGTGATCCATCGAAGATCCGTGTCGAGACAGCCTTGCTCTATGAGCTGCTGAATGTGATCGATGCGCTTGTACCTCGGGCCTTCAAAGTCCTCAAGTCTGATGCCGACGGATTGATAAGCATCGTAGAGCTGGCGAGCGCCTTTGCGCGCGTCCCACTCAGGTTTGAACGAGGGCAAAACCTTGTGGACCTTCGAAAAGTCCGCCCGATAGCAGCGCTGGTCCGGACCGGCATCCGGAGCGAAGGCGATGTGGCATCCCGGAACCGTGTCCTTGACAATTTCAGCGAGTTCGCGGATCCGGTAGTTCTCCTCGTTCCGGCCAATGTTGAACACCTGATTGTGAACAATTTCTCGGGGCGCTTTAATCGCGGCGATGAACGCACGCGAAATGTCTTCGACGTGGATAAGCGGCCGCCAGGGACTGCCGTCACTCTTCAGATAGATCAACCCGGAAGTCATCGCCCAAGCCACCAGGTTATTCAGCACCAAATCAAAACGCAGGCGCGGTGAGACTCCATAGGCCGTTGCGTTTCGGAGAAAGACCGGGCTAAAGTTGTCAGCCGCAAGCTTCGAAACGTCCCGCTCGACAAACACTTTGGATTTGCCATAGGGTGTTACAGGATTCAGCGGGGAGTTTTCCTGGACAAGATCATCTCCCGCCGAGCCGTAATTGCTGCACGACGAGGAGAAAATGAAGCGCCGGACTCCCGCCTGCCTGGCAATCTCCGCAAGTCGAACCGATGCCAGGTGGTTGATTTCATATGTCAACTGCGGATTAAGATTTCCCAGGGGGTCATTTGACAGCGCCGCCAGGTGAACGATGGCATCGATTCCATCGAGGTCAGCGGCTTCCGCATCGCGGATATCTTTCCTTAGCTCGGGCACTTCGGGCACACCGTCGCCGAACGTGCATGCGGCGAAAAGATCGCTGTCCAGTCCGAAGACCTCGAAACCCTGGTGCATGAGCATTTGAACGAGAACTGTACCAATGTACCCTTTATGACCGGTTACCAGTATTCGCACTCGATTTACTCCAATAATGTGGCCGCCGGTGTGGCCGTGCGTGCGGTTGCGACCGTTGCTATTACGCCGGCGGACATCATGTCATCCGCAATTTGCCGGCTGGCCATGACGCAGTCATGGGTCATCAGATAGTCCCACTCGGCATAGCGCCCAAGCCGGCGTACGCCTGTTTCATCCAGAAACCCATTGATCTTGTCCAGCGCGGGCTTCCGATTGTGATCAAAGATAACCTGAGCGTATGGGACGTGGCGCAGGTGGACTGAAGTGATGGACTTGAGACTCTCAATGAAGCCAATTTCGACCAATTCTGCCTTAACCGCACGCGCAACTTCATCATGATCCGTCGGAAGCGGGCGGTATGGCGATCCGTAGACTTCAGCCGCCACTCCCGTCATGTGCGGCGGCGCATTGTTGGGCGAGAAGCGCTCAGTAGTACATATGCGCGTCGAAAGCTTATCTTCGTCATAAATATAGAGGTACTGGTCGTCCCGTATCGTGGGGTGGTTGGCCGTCACTTCGATCAAAAGCATGGCAGTACAACGGAGTTGGGTCGCTGCTTCCTTGACCTCAGGGGGTGCGTCTTCGGAACACCCGATAAGCACAGGAAGCGGAATAGTCGAGACAAGCCCTTCATATCCGGTCTGGGATCCATCGGAAAACTCGAGTATCTTCTTTCTGAAATTGATGCGCGAGAGTTGTTTCCCGTATTGGATATTCGCCCCCTTCACCATTTTGCTGAGAAAGGACATGAAGCCGCCACGCATTGGATAGCGAAACGTAGTGGCATAATGGGTGTTGTGCGGTAAGGGCCCATAGTAGCCGCCCTTGACATCTTCAACACTCGGATAATAGATGCGTGTTTCATGCCTCGAGCGTCGCGGCAATTCTGCAGCGACAAACTCCAGCCAATCCGTTCCCAGGTTTCCCGGTTCCGTCGTCCAGTATTTTCGGGTGTATGCAGAGGGAAAGGTCGCCGCGAACACGGGGCCAAACGCCTGATTGAGCCATTCCTGGTAATCGCGGGGCGCGACGACATCCTTTCCGTTGGATCGTGCTGCCAGAAACGAGTCGCGGCACTGCGTGCGTAACGGCTCGGGAATCTGGTATAGGTTGCTCTGTGCAGGATGGTCGATGAAATGTCCCCGGAAATAATTGCGAATGATCGGAGCGAAGTCGAGAACTTCCTGATTGACACTCTCTACGAACAACTTGCGAACATATTCGTTTTTTCCATAGTTGACGTGAGGGCCCAAATCCCAGGTGAAGCCGTCTCGGACTTCGCTGTAGGTATGACCTCCGTAATGGCTGGACGCTTCGTAGATGACGCATCCGTCATGTCCGATGTGATAGGAAGTGCTCAAGCCGGATATGCCGGCTCCCAGAATC
>Ga0208980_10003090_pt1 | contig 10102 bp, 8 predicted proteins | sample WetSurMetagenome_3_FD_187993 | JGI IMG/M metagenome (GOLD analysis project Ga0208980, IMG submission 187993) | Wetland microbial communities from Twitchell Island in the Sacramento Delta, sample from surface sediment Aug2011 Site A1 Bulk (version 2) | ecosystem: Environmental > Aquatic > Marine...
AGGGAATTTGTAAGAATGTCTCCGTTTTTTACTTTAAATAACTGGCTCAATTCTATAGAAGTTGGCAATGCCCAGGGGATGATTTTTGCTTCAGAAGCTTCCGAGATAATAAAAAAACTCAGTCTTAAAACATTCGAATCGGACTTCAAGATAATGATCATCTGGCTCCCTGAAAAAATGCACCAGGCAACTGCAAACAAGCTTCTTAAAATGATTGAGGAACCTCCCGAAAAAACACTATTCCTTCTTGTATCGGAAGAGCCTGATAAGGTAATACCTACAATTCTTTCAAGATGTCAGATTGTAAAAATCCCGTCATTTGCCAGAAGCGATATAGAAAAATACCTCATTCAGAGATTCGGAATATCCGCTGAAAAAGCTTCTGATATTTCACGTGTTTCGGTTGGTAATATCATCAGTGCTATTGAGTTATGCGAAAATGAAGATTCGTCACTCGCTAATCTTGACAGGTTTAAAAGTCTTATGAGATTTGCCTGGAAACGCGATATCATTTCATTAATCAACTGGTCTGAGGATATAGCTTCCACGGGCAGGGAAGCCCAGAAGAACTTTATATCTTTTTCCCTGAGGATACTTCGAGAAAATCTTATGCTGTCGCTAAACCAGAAGAAAAATAACCTGGTTTTCCTTGCAGGAGAAGAAGCAGCATTCTCTGGTAACTTTCACCCGTTTATTAATCAGACAAATATTTACCCGCTCAATGAGGAGTTTAATCTCGTCTACTCACATATTGAAGCAAACGGGAATGCAAAAATTATTTTTCTTGACCTTGCATTAAAAGTTACGAGGCTCATCCGCTGACCATTAAGTCTGTTGTTGAAGTAATGCTTTTATTCACTATTTTTGCAGTGTGATTTCTATAGCTATAGAGTTTTATGACAGATAATGAAGATATTCAAGGGATAGCCGGGGATGAACCCCGGATGCCCGACATAACATATAAACCCGGATATAACAAACTGGATTCCTATAACTGGCTGAAAGATATTCCGGCTGTACCGGATGAAGATGATATTGTTGAAATCCGTTTTAAAAATACCAGAAAAGGGTTTTTCAGAAACGTAAACAGTCTGAGATTAGAGATAGGTGATGTTGTTGCGGTAGAGGCCTCCCCGGGTCACGATATCGGAAGAGTTTCAATGGTCGGCCATCTTGTGCAGGAACAATTGAAAAAACTCAAAGTGTATCCGTCAGCCGACGACATGAAAAAAGTTTACCGCAAGGCAAAAGCTGTCGATATTCAGAAGTGGGAAGAGGCAAAGAAACTTGAGACCATTACCATGTTGCGCTCAAGGAAAATCTCTGAGGAGCTCAGGCTTAATATGAAGATCGGAGATGTTGAATACCAGGGTGATAAAACAAAAGCAATTTTCTATTACATTGCTGATGAGAGAGTGGATTTCCGCCAGCTTATTAAAGTTCTGGCAGATGAATTCAGGGTCAGGATTGAGATGCGTCAGATCGGTGCACGCCAGGAGGCAGGAAGGATTGGAGGTATTGGCTCATGCGGAAGAGAACTCTGCTGTTCAACTCATATCACTAATTTTATTTCTGTTACAACAACACATGCAAAGTATCAGGAATTATCACTGAATCCACAGAAACTTGCAGGACAATGCAGTAAACTGAAGTGCTGCCTCAACTTTGAACTCGATTGCTATATTGATGCACAGAGATCATTCCCCCCAAGAGATGTTCCTCTTGAAGCACTCGACAGTACAGCATATTTCTTTAAAATGGAGGTTCATAAAGGAATTTACTGGTATTCAACTGACCAGCATTCCTCTGCAAATCTTATTGCGCTTCCGGTTCAGCGGGTAAAGGAAATTCAGGCATTTAACAGAAAAGGAAAGAAGGTAGATAAACTTAAACTGGTTGATGAATCGTGGGAAATAACACCTGTGTCTCAGGATCTGTTAAAAAATAACAGCCTTACCCGTTTCGATCCGCCTGACAATAAACCTCAGCAGAACAGGAACCAGAACAGAAGGAAAAACAGGAGATTTAATGATAAAAGGAATAAATAAATATTCATCAGGTCTGATACTGATCTCTCTGTTCCTGTTATCATCATGCAACAGTAATGTCATTTTCAGCGATTCGAAAGTAATGAAGGAAAAAACATGGTACCTCACTGATATACCTTCATTCAAAGTTAAAATTACTGATACCATCAACAGCAATAATGTACTTTTTACAATCAGAACGGGCTCTTCATATCCTTTTCGTAATATTTATCTTTTTGTTACAACAACATCACCTGACGGAAAGAGTATAACCGATACACTTCAATATAACATTGCCGACGAGAAGGGAAATTGGTTAGGCAAAGGATTTGGTGATATTCACGAACTTAATCTCCCCTATAAGTCAAATGTCTACTTCCCTGTTAAAGGGATATACCAGTTTAATATTCAGCATGGTATGCGTATTGAGAATCTCAAAGGGGTTTATGATTTAGGATTACGGGTAGAAAAGATCAGAAAATAATCTTTTAGCAGTGGGAAAGAATAAACTGGCCAGATGGAAAGAGCTGACATCATTTGATAATGTTATCCAACCCGAAATCGGGGATGTTTCCGGTAAAGATCATCCCATAAAAGGGAGATGGAATAAAGAAATCTTCAAAAACGATAATCCTGTTGTCCTGGAACTTGGCTGCGGCAAAGGCGAATATTCCGTAGGACTGGCAACTAGATTTTCGGATAAGAACTATATTGGTGTTGATATCAAAGGTGCCCGTATGTGGAGAGGAGCAAAAACATCAAATGAAAACAAACTGACCAACATAGCATTTCTGCGTACAAGAATTGAGTTTATCAATTCCTTCTTTAAAACAGATGAGGTCGATGAGATTTGGATCACTTTTCCTGATCCTCATCCGGGAGGCAGAAACTCAAATAAGAGACTCACTTCCCCATGGTATTTGAATTCCTATCGTCAGTTTTTGAAAAATAAGGGAACTATACATCTTAAAACGGATAATACAGATCTTTTTAACTATACGAAAACAATTGTAACCCAGAATAACCTCGAAATAATTTTCTCCACAAGCGATCTGTATGCAGAGTCCCTCCCTGACGATATTCTTTCAATAAAAACTCACTATGAGAAGATCTTTCTGAATGCAGGTTTAAAAATAAACTATATATGTTTCAGGCTCGATAAAGAAAAGATTGTAGGAGATGCCTCACGGAACGAAAAATTTAAATAACGATTTTTTCTCAAGGGTATATGAAGTAACAAAACTTATTCCTTACGGAAGAATAACTTCATACGGAGCTATTGCCAGATTTCTGGGCTCAGGAAGATCTGCACGCATGGTGGGTTGGGCACTCAATGCATGCCATAATAATCCTGATTTTATTCCGGCCCACAGGGTTGTGAACCGTAATGGACTTCTTTCAGGGAAACATCATTTCGGTAACTCCACCACTATGCAACAACTTCTCGAAAATGAAGGTATCATTATCGAAGATGACAGGATAATCAACTTCAAGGAAAAATTCTGGGATCCACTTAACGAACTTTAAGAAGTACTTGGAGTGAGCTAGAGTGTGGAGTACTTAAAGTTTGAATATCTTTTTCATTAAAATTTTATTAACTCTAAGTACTCCAGGCACTCAAAACTCTAGGCACTTATTTTGCTATATCCCGAAAATTTGTTAAAATTGCACCTTGTTTATATTTAAATTAAATAAAAATAACCACTCTGATCTGGTTATTCTATCCCAATCCCTCTCTTCTAAAGGTTGGTTTTGCCCCCCAACCCCCCTGAAGGGGGGCTAAAAAGCAAAATAAGTTAAGCCCCCCTGCCTACCGGCAGGCAGGCTTTTGGGGATTTAGGGGCAATAAAAACAAACTAAATAACTGTAATGCATTGTTATTTAAACTTTTGTAAAACAACTAAAAGATTTAATAAATGTCTTCAAAACAAAAAATCCTGGAAGCTCTCTCAAAAATAATCCACCCTGATAAAAAACAGGACATAGTTTCACTTGGGATGATTTCGGAAATTGAAACAGGTGAAAAAGGAATATCAATTACAATCACTCCTGAGAAATCAAATGATCCGTTTATTTCTTCCATTAAAAGCACAGTAGCAAGAACGGTAAAAGAGGTACTCGGACCTGACACTGTAATTAACGAAATCAAAGTTCAGCCAAAGATCGTTGTTGGTAAAACCAGGGAAAAGGAACGGGATATTTTGCCCGGGGTTACAAATATTGTTGCAGTATCATCAGGAAAGGGAGGTGTGGGGAAGACAACAATAGCTGTTAACCTGGCTATAGCTCTCGCCCGCAAAGGATTTGATGTCGGGCTTCTCGATGCTGACGTTTATGGACCTTCTGTACCTAAAATGTTCAATGAGGAAAAATACAGGCCAGAGGTAAGAAGAGAAAACAATGTTGATTCTATTATCCCTCTGACAAAATATGGAGTTAAAGTTCTCTCTACCGGATTTTTTGTAGATCCTGCAGATGCAGTTATTTGGAGAGGACCTATGGCGTCAAACTTTCTTAAGCAGCTTATTACACAGGGTGAATGGGGCCGCCTTGATTTCCTTCTGGTGGATCTTCCTCCGGGGACGAGTGATATACATCTGACTTTGGTACAGGAAGTTCCTGTTACAGGGGCAATTGTTGTAACTACTCCCCAGGAGGTAGCGCTTGCCGATGCAGTTAAAGGAATATCTATGTTCAGGAGCGATAAGATCGATGTTCCGGTACTTGGACTAGTCGAAAATATGTCGTGGTTTACTCCGGCTGAACTGCCTGAAAACAAATACTATATCTTCGGAAAAGATGGAGGGAAAAAACTCGCAGAAAAAATGAACGTTGCTCTGCTTGGACAAATACCCCTGGTGCAGAGTATCTGTGAGGGAAGTGATAATGGCCAGCCTGTAGTCCTCTCTGATTCTATAACCGGAAATGCATTTATGGAATTGGCCGTTGAACTTATTGAAAAGGTGGAGCAAAGAAACAAAGAATATAAACCAACTGTTAAACTACAGATAACTAAATAAAGCATAATATGACAGATACAAAAAGTATTAAGGACCGTGTTATTAAAGCACTTGAGAGAGTAAGACCTTATCTTCAATCCGACGGAGGAGATATTGACCTTATAGATGTAACTGACGATATGACTGTTAAGGTAAAACTTACCGGTGCCTGTCATGGGTGCCCGTATAGTATGCAGACTCTGAAAGCAGGAGTTGAACAGGCAATAATGAAAGAAGTGCCGGAAATAAAAAGAGTTATTTCAGCCTGAGAAAGTACTTACTCTCAATTTTATTTACCTTTGAAATACTATACACAAATTTAGTAAGTTATAGTATTAAAGGTCATCTATTGGCTTCACAAAAGACATCATATAAATATCTGGTGATAATGAGTTTGTCACTTATTGTGACAACCTGTTCGGTTGAAAAAAATACGGACACGTCCAGGTTTTATAATAGCATGACAGCCAAATACAATATATATTTTAATGGCTATGAGAGCTTTAAAGCCGGGCTTGATAAAATAACCAATAGTTACACAGATGATTATGCCGAAATATTGAAGGTGTTTGAATACAGCGATCCTTCAACAGCAGCTCTCTGCTCCTCCGATATGGAACGGGCTATTCAAAAAGCCTCTAAATTAATTTCATTAAAATCAATAACTGCCAAACCTGAACTCAAGGCAAACAGCCAGATCACTGAAAAAGAGAGAGAGCTGCTTGAAAGAAAAGAGTACAATGAGTGGGTTGACGATAGTTACCTTTTAATTGGAAAAGCACGCTTCTATAAACACGAGTTCAATGAGGCTCAGGCATTATTCAACCACTCAATTACTGAGGCTAACGATCCTGACATTAAAACCGAAGCGTCCATCTGGCTTGCCAGAGTCTATAATGAAACTAAAAACTATAATGAATCATTCAGGCTAATTAATGAATTTAAGATCACGGACGATTTTCCAAACGTTCTAAAATCAATGTACTATACGACACTGGCGGATCTGTTCATTAAACAAAAAAGATATTCTGAAGCAATCGATCCGCTCAGTAAATCAATTGAACTTGTGTCAGGAAAGAGGAACAGGTACAGATTTACTTATCTCCTTGCACAGCTATATGAGCAGGTAGGCAATGGGGCTAAAGCATCATATTATTATCGTGAAGTTATTAAAATGAACCCTCCTTATGATATTGAATTTAATGCCAGGATAAACATTGCCGGGGTTTTTGATGTTAACTCGGATGATCCTCAGAAAATAAGGAAAGATCTTGATAAAATGCTGAAAAATCCAAAGAATAAGGATTATCTGGACCAGATCTATTTTGCCCTCGGAAATATGTCAATGAAAGAGGGAAGAAAGGATGAGGCTCTGGAATTCTTCAGAAAATCAGCAACTGCCAGCACGCAGAATCAGAATCAGAAAGGAAGGTCATACCTTGCCATGGCTGATCATTATTTCAAAAAACCTGATTATTTAAAGGCAGGAATGTATTATGACAGTGTTGTTTACTTTCTCGATCAGAAACACCCCGATTATCTGACGTTGAAAGCTAAATCACAAAATCTGAATGCGTTGGTATCACAACTTGTTATAATTCAGCGTGAGGACAGTCTGCAGAGAGTGGCAATGATGTCTGAAACTGAAAGAAATAATCTGATTTCATCAATTATTGATAAAATAGTCAAAGATGAAAGCGAGGGGAAAACTTCTATTTATAACGACCAATATAATATCGGCCAGTATTATGAGAATGAGAGACGCTTTCAGGGGAATATTAATCAGGAAGGGCGGTGGTATTTTTATAATCAGGCAGCTCTCGCTTTTGGACGTACCGAATTCCGAAGAAGATGGGGAGACAGAAAACCTGAAGACAACTGGAGAAGGTCTAACAAGACAAGGCTCGCTACAATTCAACCTGCGGCAAACCAGAAAGAAAATTCACAATCTGGACCTGATTCTACAGCGGTAGTAGCCGATTACAAAAAACCGGAATTTTATCTAAAAGATCTTCCTCTGACTGACTCATTGATAAATATTTCAAACGAAAAGATTGCGAATGCACTACTAAATGCCGGTAGGGCATATTCCGAACGGATTTCTGACCAGGTAAAAGCGACTGAAACGTATGAATCTCTTATCAGCCGATTCCCATCAGGCGATCTGGTTCCGGAAGCACTTTATAATCTATACAATATAAACAAAGAAGGAAATAGCGCCAGGGCTGAAGCATACAGGCAACGGCTTCTTCTTAAGTTTCCTGAAAGTGAGTTTGCAAGGATCCTGTCCGATCCGGCATATTACGAAAAGAAGATCGCTGACCTGAAAATGAATGAAAATTTATATGAAGGGGCATACAATGCCTTTACGGGTGAAAAATTCAATGATGCAATTTCTCTTTGCAACGAGGCATTGAAAAAAGATCCTCAGAACAGTCTGGCTCCAAAATTCATGCTCCTACGCGCTTACTGTGTGGCACGAATAAATGACGAAAGAAGTTTTAAAGATGAATTGAATACCCTTATAAAAGCATGGCCTGGTACAGAAGAGAGCAGAAAAGCTGAGGAACTAATTGCATTCCTTAACCAGAAGGTCCCTGAACTGAAAGTTGAAGAGGATAAAGAGATTGCCAAAGAGTTATACCTTGCAGATACAACGGCTGTTCATCTATTTGTATTGATTATTTCCGATCCAACTTTCAATATTAACCAGGCAACTTTTGATGTTATCAGCTACAATATCGATAATTTCACAAATAAGAATTACAGGACAGAAGGTACACTCATTGATAATAAATATTTTATGATAACCGTTTCAGGTTTCCGGGATTATTCACAAGCCTACAGCTATTACAGTTTATTTAAACCGGAAAATCAGATCAGAAATCCCAAAGCAGCAAAGATGATGACCTTTATAATAAGTAATGAGAATCTGAAGGTTCTGAACAATGATAAAAATCCGGGACGATATCAGCTTTTCTTTATGGAAAAATATTTAAAATGAGAACTATAAAAATACTATGGACTGACGATGAGGTTGAAGCTCTGAAACCTCATATATTTTTCCTTCAGGAGAAAGGTTATGAGATTGATACTTGTTCAAATGGCAATGATACGATTGATCTGGTCAGACAGAATAGGTACGATCTTATATTTCTTGACGAAAATATGCCTGGATTAAGTGGAATAGAAACTCTCAGACTTATAAGGGAGGTTAGGACCGATATTCCGGTTGTGATGATCACCAAAAGTGAGGAAGAGGACCTAATGGAGACTGCAATCGGCTCTGAAATAGCCGATTACCTTATTAAACCAGTTAAGCCAAAACAGGTCCTTCTTGCAATAAAAAAAATTCTCGACCAGAGACGCCTTGTAACAGAAAAAACAACAACCGATTACAGGCAGGAATTTAGCAGGATCACCAACATGATCTCTTCAGCCTCAACTTTCAGTGACTGGTCAGAATTGTATAAGAAGATAGTATTCTGGGAGTCAGAACTTGAGAAATCGACCGATTCAGGTATGGATGAGATACTCAGAACGCAGGAGAACGAAGCCAACAATTCTTTCTCGAAATTTATGATCAATAATTATCTCAACTGGCTCAAGCCTGAAAATCACAAAAAACCTCTGTTGTCGCCAGCCCTTTTTTCAAATAAAATATTCCCCCTGGTAGAGAAACATAAACCAGTTTTTTTTATACTTATCGATAATATGAGGTATGATCAGTGGAGAACGATTTCTGCTGAGCTTTCAGGCCTTTACCGGATAATTGACGATGATATTTATTTCAGCATTTTACCAACAGCCACTCAATTCAGCCGGAATTCAATCTTCGCCGGATTAATGCCTTCCCAGATTGCAGATACAATGCCTGATTTCTGGATTAACGATGATGAAGAGGAAGGTAAAAACAATTATGAAGAAAATTTATTTAACAGCCAGCTGAAACGGAAGGGGCTGAAATACAAATATTCATATCATAAAATCAGCAGTAGTCTGGAGGGTAAAAAGGCCAATGATAAACTAAGCCTGATGCTCGAAAATGATATAAATATTCTGGTTTTCAATTTTGTTGATATGCTTTCTCATGCCAGAACCGACATTGGAGTGATACGCGACCTTGCCAGTGATGAACGTGCCTATAGAAGCCTTACCCGCTCATGGTTTGTCCATTCCTCCCTCTTCGAATTGCTGAAAACACTTGCTTCACATCCTGTTAAGGTAATTTTCAGCACCGACCATGGAACTATAAGGGTCCAGAATCCTGTAAAAATTGTCGGTGACAAGAAAACATCATCCAATCTCAGGTATAAAATGGGAAGGAATCTCGATTACGATCCGAAAAAGGTATTTGAACTTACTAATCCAGAAAAAGCAATGCTGCCAAAAACCAATATCAGTTCCAGATATATCTTTGCTCTTAATAAAGACTATCTGGTATATCAGAATAATTACAACTATTATGCAGGCTATTATAAAGATACATTCCAGCATGGAGGCATCTCGATGCAGGAAGTTATGTTACCTGTTGCTGTACTTGAACCTGTCTGAATTGATTTGTTCTAATGTACTCACCCCTTTCTTTTCCCCCTCTCTACTCCGTAAAGAGGGGGAATGAACTAAATGAGAGGCTATTACACCCCCTCTTTGCAAAGCAGAGAGGGGGATGGGGGTGAGTTCATGGGAGAAAAGACATACTTAAGCCTCTTTAAAATATATATGGAGATAGTAATTAAGGATAAAAAACATTTGCACTCTGCAGCCAGCCATCTTCTGAAACATTACGGAGATAATAGAATATTTGCTTTTTATGGATCAATGGGAGCAGGTAAGACAACCATTATCAAGGCAATTTGTGAACAGCTCGGCGCAGTAGATATTATAAGCAGCCCGACTTTTACGCTGGTAAATGAATACCGGACTTCAGTGGGGGAAGCTTTATTTCATATCGATTTTTACAGAATAAAAAAGCAGGAAGAGGTGTTTGACTTTGGAATTGAAGAATATCTCACAGGCGATTCCTACTGCTTTATGGAGTGGCCGGAACTTATTGAGGCAATCCTTCCGCCTGAA
>Ga0208980_10003091_pt1 | contig 10100 bp, 8 predicted proteins | sample WetSurMetagenome_3_FD_187993 | JGI IMG/M metagenome (GOLD analysis project Ga0208980, IMG submission 187993) | Wetland microbial communities from Twitchell Island in the Sacramento Delta, sample from surface sediment Aug2011 Site A1 Bulk (version 2) | ecosystem: Environmental > Aquatic > Marine...
TTCATCGCCATGGTTATTCTCTCCTTCTTTGTTTGATATAGATTTGCAGTCTGATCTACAAATCCATTCAGTATAGATTACTAAAACTCGAACAATTGGTCAAATGACAAATATCATGATTTCTAATGATGGATGTGACGCTGAGCCAGGTGTTTTAGGGTTTTATAGTAATTAGTCTCGTAAAAAATTGGAATCGACTAATTGGAATTCGATTTTACTTTCTGTGATTTAGACAGGGTTAACTCACTTCCGCGAATAATTGAATTTCTTCCAAAACGTTCATGTAAGCCGTCAACTGCGATCAATAATTTTTCGTCTTTTTCGCTTGAACTATCCCATAGTGATAACTGTCTCTCAGGTTTTGAAAAATGATTCACACCAACTCCCAAGAGGCGAACTGGTTTCCCTTTTTGCCATACATTGTTGAATAGAACCTTAACAGCATTATATATTTCACGGTCATCATTTGTTGGATGTGGTAATGTAGTCTGTCTTGAAAGTGTAACAAAATTATGCCATCGCAATTTGAGTTTCACTGTATTCCCGGCCAGGTTTTTTTTTCTTAATCTACGACCGACGCTTTCAGATAGTTTATGAAGAGTTTCATGTAGTAATTGCAGATCACTCACATCTTGAGCAAAAGTTGTTTCATTGCTTACTGACTTTACTTTATGGCTGGTATGGACACTGCTGTTATCTATACCCAATGATATTTTTGTAAGCTCATCACCAAATTTCCCAAAGTGTTTAACAAGTTCGTTGACCGGGAATCGGGAAATATCGCCAACGGTCTGGATGCCGAGTTCAGCCAAGCGTTCGGCAGATTTTGGGCCAATTCCCCAAAGCGCTTCAGTTGGTAAAGGCGCTAAGAATTCTGCCTCTTTTCCAGGAGGAACAACGAGGATAGCATTAGGTGGTCTTGACGAACGTTTTGATACCTTACCAGTGTTTGTGGCAATTTTTGCTACTAATTTATTTGTGGCTGCTCCAATTGAACATGGGAGATTGAAATGTACCCAAATATATTGTTGAATAGTTCTTGCGAGAGATTCCTCAGATTCTGGGAGATCACTTAAGTCCAGGAATGCTTCATCAATTGAGACTTGTTCAACGAGAGGTGTTAATGAATCGAAATAATCCATCACCTGTTTTGAAATCTTGCCATAACTGCTATGCCTCCCTGATACTATGATCAAATCGGGACATAACTTTATTGCGCGTGCTGTAGCCATTGCCGAGTGAATACCGTAAACTCTAGCTGCATATGAGCAAGAGGCAACCACTCCGCGCTCATCTGGTCGACCGCCAACTACAAAAGGTTTCTCACGTAGCGAGGGATTATTATTTTCTTCAACAGAACAGAAAAAAGCATCCAAATCAATATGTAGAATTTTTCTGGCCATTTATTCGTATTTTAAAGCTGTCACTGGAACCATTGTCGCTGCTCGTAAAGCTGGGTATAAACCTGAGAGTAGCCCAATCAGGGTGGCGAATATTAATGCGAATATGGGTAACCATAATGGAGTATAAACTGCTGTACTGGGAGGCGGTCCTCCTTGTTGCGCAGATTGCCCTGCTAGATAGGATAAAGCAAATACATTTATTACCTGTCCTGCACTCCATCCTAATAAAACGCCCCCTAAACCACCAATAAATCCAATGCCTGCTGCTTCACCAAGAAAAATCGATAAAACATCACGGTTGGTCGCACCGACTGCTTTCATTAAACCAATCTCGCGAGTTCTTTCCAGGATAGCCATTGCCATGGTATTGGCAATCCCAATCGCAGCAACGAGAAGGGCAATCGCCCCAACTCCACCAAAAATTACCTGAAGGATAAGGAAAAAGCTATTAATACCTTGAACAAAGGATTGAGGTGTATATGCTTGAAATCCCAATTGGGTGATTTGGTCACTTATATCCAATACTTGATCCACATTTTCAACATTGACTACAAGCTGATTATAGCCATCACGGTTTCGATTTATCCGTCGTCCCAAAATCCATTCATTGAATGAAGTTACATCATCCAATGATAAATAAACTGAGTAATCTGGCTCACCTTTTGTTTCTTGTAATATTCCACCGATACGGATTGGTAATGACTTACGAATTTCATTACCTTCCTGGTCGTATTTTAACAACACTAGCTTGACTGTCTGGCCTAATAACTCAGGGGGAGTTGGTTGTTCCTGACCGGGACGCCATTGAGGATTATAAAATTGGCTTGCTACCATCGAACCTATAACAGCAGTTCCTTTATCCAAAGAATATTCACCTTCTTGAAGATCTACACCAAGATAACTTAAGTCTTGTGTACCGACACCGATTATTCCTGGATAAGCCTCTAAACGATTATATTTTAAGATCGTTCCTCCTTGGATGTAATCTCTTGGTACAACAGATTTTACACCTGGTATTGAGGATAGCTGATCAATTATTTCATCTGTAATTAAAGTCTGAACTGATGGCATTCCATATGCTCCGCCTCCACCTCCACCACCATATGGTGAAGCCATTGCTACTTCCTCGTAATTTGGATATACATCTATTTGAGTTAAATTACCAATTCCATAGAGCTGCTGTGTTGCATTTTTTTGCAAGCCAATAGCCAGGGAAACGAGAACCACAACAGCTGCAGTGCCAATAATCACCCCGACTGCTGTGAGAGCAACGCGGGTTTTACGCCTTCCTAGATTGTCGAGAATGATCGACAATAAATCTAAAATACTCATCAGAACTTTAATTTCAGATCACAAGAAGTATTACGGACCTTTTAAGGGTGGTTTGGCTGGTACAGTGACAGGTTGTTCGCTTGGTATACCTGTCTCGATAGGTTGATTTGTGCTTGATGATTGTGATTCATATATACCACTGTCCAGACCGATTAATCCCAATACGAATCGCCATATTTTTTGTAAGAGGGTTTCAGGCTGTTCTGGAATGATTTCTTCATTTCGGTTTTGTCCATCGGTGATAGATGGTTCGATCATGGATTGTTCCGTCGCCTCAACAGTGAGCGTCTCAGTGATGACTTCTGGTTGATTGAAATCGTTCGTATAGTCAATTGTCACAAGAAGGTCAACAGATCCAGGTTGATCTGGTATATAGCTGGCATCCAAAGTGAAATAACCACCCGATTCAAGTGTCCCGACAAGTATAGAATTATTGTTGAGCTCGCCGGAATCAACACTTACTTCCATTGTTCCAAGTACAACACTGGTTTTTCCCAAATTAACTACCTGCAATGGAAGTATATTCGGTTGCCCTACGAATATGGATGAAACTTCTTGATAAAAACCGATATCCACTATTGGTATACGATAAACCAAAAGCGTGATAACCTGATCATCCGTATAAGAATGATTGGATGCGTCATTATAAACAAACGAAATTTGAAGAGGATATGCGCCGGGTGCGGTAGAAGTATTAACAATCAGAGATTGATTGGTATTGAGGCTGGCTCCTGAAGTTAAGTCTCCCAATGATTGAATATTGGATGCTCCGATCGGCGCAAAATTCGTAAATTCTCCACTACCGCCAGATATTCCTCCTGGTTGTTGTGTGCCTGAATCAACACCCGCTCCACTAGATCCACCGCCAACAATCATGGTGATACTCTGTGCGGTGGAATTTCCCATGTTTTTTACAGTTACAGATAGATTAAATTGAGTACCAGATTGAAGTGGGCTGGTGTCGGTTGTATACGTGGTTATCACCAACTGTGGTTTAACCGACGGTGTTGAGGTCAGTGTTGGTGTAGTAGTTGCCGTGACCCACGAGGAATAGGATTGATAAACTGGCAATGTAATAACAAATGCTTCACTATATAAAATACCAGATTCATCTGCATATGAAAGAATCATATTTATTGACGCTAATGTTCCCCATACATTTGTACTAACCAGTAATGGTTGAGAAAAATCATGATGATTACTCGGCGCGATCTCTCCAACCGCAACAACACCACCGGTTTCTCGAGGAATTAAATCTCCAGGTACGAAGGTAGCTACGATATTCTTTGCGTATTGCTGACCTGCGTTATATAAAGTTATATAGAGGGTAAAGTTATTCCCAGGTGAAATTTTTTCCTGACTTATACTATAAGAATCAACAACCACTACTGGACGTTCATATCCAATCGGAGGCTCAACTGTTTGAGTAGCCGCTGCTGTTGGAGCAGCTTGTATTACAGTGAGTGAATTCGGAAGTGAGGCAGCAGAGGCATCAGGATTTGTAACCGTCACTGTATAAGTTCCAACTGGTATACCGGCAGGTACTGCTGCGCGTAATGTAGTATTTGAAAAAAAAGAAGTACTTAAAGAGCTATAACCATCCAGTGATACTACTGCTCCCAGTACAAAATCCGTTCCAGAAACGGTGATGGTATTCACTTGTTGATTTGAGATGGTATTTGGATTTACTCCCGTGATCAATAATGCCGCTTTGGCCTTTGTGGGGAGATATAGAAGTCCTATTATTGTAATCATCATCAATAAGAGATTAATATATCGAGAAAAAATACTTTTTTCCATGATTAATCCTTTAGATAATCCTGTAAAGCGTGTAAATCAGGATTTCATACCTTTTGTTACGAGTAGTATAGATGCTTTATTGTATTCTTCTTCTGACACAATTTTCCCATCTAGTAAATAATATTGGTGTGTAGCAAATTGTTTCATTCTCGAATCATGGGTAACGACAAGTACAGAATGGCCTGTTTGGTGCAATTCTGACAGTAACTGCATGATGTTCGCTCCACTGGAAGTATCCAAATTTCCAGTAGGTTCATCTGCTAAAATTAATAAAGGATCATTTATCAATGCACGCGCAATCGCAACTCTTTGTTGCTGCCCACCGGATAATTCTGTCGGTCGATGGGTCATTCTATCTTCCAATCCAACCTGTTTAAGTACTTCCATGGAACGTTGAATACGTTGGGATTTTGTCGAACGACTAAATCGTAATGGAAAAGCGGCATTTAATAATGCATTCATGCTAGGAATAAGGTTAAATGATTGAAAAATGAACCCCACCGTTTTACGACGATAGATCGCAAGCTCATTTTCGTCCAAGTTTTCTAATAGCTGTCCATTGACCTCAATATTACCCTTTGTGGGTCTATCCAAGCCGCCTAATAAGTACAATAAAGTGGACTTTCCAGAACCAGATGGGCCCATTAAAACTGTAAAGGAATTTGGTTCCAAGCCCAGGTTAATTCCTGCCAATGCATGGACTACAGTATGACCAATATTGAAATCTTTATCTAATTGAGATATTTTAACCAGTGAATCTGTCATTAATTATGAATAGCAATTCTTCTAATGTGTTAAAAGAAAAATGGTCTCGTAATATTTAAATTACCAAGAGCTTGAATAATATATGCAACCCCTGATTGAAGAAGGATGATGATTAGAACAGTGATAAATACACTCAAAATTGACTTTGATGGATTTAAACCACTCGATATTCTAGTGCCTATAACTAGCAATACTAGTTGCCATATCCAATAGATATCTATCACCGAAAGTATATGAGATAAAAAGATTGAAAGATTGGAAGCACTGGAAGGAGTAAAACCTGACAAACCTGGATTGACGATTAATTTATGAAATATCAATATATAAATAAGCTGAATTATTTCTCTTAAAAATAATGGCAAACTTGACCATGCAACGATATTCAGGGATAAAGCTGTACTTCCTCGACCGCCAAACAGCGTAGTGACTAAGTGTAATATTCCTCCAAGAATTAACCAGCCAAACCAAATACTTACTAAAGTTGTGATAGAAGGTAGCACATAAATAAAAACTGGGCCTTGCGTGGATTGGACAGCTTGCATATATTGAGCTTGTTGTTCTGCAGAATAATACTCAAAGTCAGGAGGGTAAGTGATTTCACCCATGGTTGCTGCCTGACTTTTTATTCTCCCAGTTACCAAAACATTAATCACTGTGACAAAAGATAATATGAGCAAAGGCGTAAGCCAAACTGAAACTGTTAATGAAGCTATCTGTTGAAAACCACGACGTGGGTGAAACAATATTTCCGGTACCCAGGCGAAGTTCAGGCGCTTTGTTTGTTGTGTATATGAGATATCGGTCATAATTTATTACCTGTTGCAGGAAAAATGATTATTTTATTTATATTTGATATTTATTATTTTTCTGGTTCTTCCATAATTCCATCGACATGATATGGTAAACGCATACTGAGCCAAACAACCATTAAACTTATCTTATCAATGCTTGATTCTGAATCAGGAAATAGTCCAGTAAAATTATTATAGATTATTTCGAAATCCTCCCCTTTAGGCCAATGTGTGAAAAAGCCAGGTAACTTGGTTCTGTTAAATGAAATTGGAAATACCGGCCATTCCTTTATAAATTCAGCCGTAAAATTCTCTATATCCATTACATCAGTTTCTTCAAGAACCTTCCAATTTCGAGATTTAAGCAGTTGAAAAATTTGGTTTCGTAATTCTGATTGGTTTTCTGCCCAACATGATAGGATAGTTGCAACTAGATCTGGATTTTTCTCAAAAGCCTTCGATGTAGGTAATACTTTCACTAATGCTGGTGCCTTATCGCTAGATCGAAAACCAGGTACCGTAACTCTTTTTTTAATTTTTTCATTTATATCATTTTGTAACGATTCGGGTAAATTAGATTGGGTTGTTAATGTGTCGCGGATGATCATCAATCTGAAATCAGGTCGCATAAATTCGTTGATTGCATGAAATGGTAAAAATTCTGTGTTTTCTGGCATTTTTTACCCTTTGTTTTTAATTTATCGATAGTATACCAAATCATTTTGTTTCACAGACGATTTTTTACTTTTATGTACTTTAAGCCAACACGTAAGTACTGTACTAACAAAGCGATTTGGATTATAGAATTGAATAAAAACAGAGGAAGGTAGTTAATGAAAACCATAAATACGGAAATAAAGATACTTCTATTGGATTAGGATCGATACCATAAGTTGATATTCAGAAATCTTTCAGATCATAAACCATTTGTAAAGATTAACTCTGACAAATATATTATGACTACTTGGATAGAGGATTATCTCTTTTCGGCAAATTAATTTTATTCATATGAATCCTTCGAATTGTATTCGGAATAATTATTTATAAATATAGAGATCTTAACGAGAAAGTATATAAATCGTAATCTATCTAATAGTTACAGGTTATAGCGGTATAATCGAACCCATCTAAAAAAAGCTATATCAATTAAATGAATTTCTTGATTTTAGTTTGTATCATGAACGAGACGCCATTCAGGCAGGTAGTATTGAATTGGTTTCAATAATTAGAATAATTACGATACTTGATGGTAATAGTGTATCTAAAGCTACGAGTATGATAATTAGATAGAATGGATATTAATCCATCAGGAGGCATAAGTCAGATAAAATCAGCAGCGAAACACATGGATAATAAGATACACTATATATGTGGAGGATTTTATGCTAAACATTGAAAAGATTGATACCAATAATAAGTCTCTCGTAAAAAGATTTGTACGTATACCATATCGCCTGTATGCTAATCATCCCCAGTGGGTAGCACCCCTTTTTATCGATGCTGAAACGCAACTGAACCGCTCAAAACACCCGTTTTACGAACATAGTGATGCAGATTTCTTCATTGCAACAAAAGATGGTCGGGATGTGGGCAGGATTGCCGCGCTTGAAAATAAGCGTTTTAATGATTATCATAAAACAAAACAAGCACAATTCTATTTATTTGAATGCGAAGATGACCAGGAAGTTGCTAACGCTCTTTTTGAAAGAGTATTCGATTGGGCAAAAGCTAGAGGTCTTGACAATATAGTTGGTCCTAAAGGGTTCGGTGCACTGGACGGATATGGGATTCAGGTTGAAGGATATGATCATCGCCAAATGATGACGATGATGAATTATAACTATCCTTATTATGTTAGTTTGGTCGAGAATATTGGATTTTTAAAAGAAGTTGATTTTGTGTCATGTTATTTGAGTAAAGAAGCATTTCACCTACCCGAACGAGTCTATCGAATTGTTGATCGGGTAATAACGCACAGCAACCTTGGCGTACAACGATTTGAGACTAAAAAAGACTTAAGGTCATGGGCAAAAAGAATTGGTAAGCTCTACAATGATTCGTTTATAAATAATTGGGAATATTATCCCTTAACTGATCGCGAAATTCAATTTCTCCTAGAAAATATCCTTACCGTTGCTGATCCGCGGTTAATCAAGATAATTACGCACAATGAAGTTGATGCGATCGGTTTCTTATTTGGTTTTCCGGATTTGTCGGCTGCATTACAAAGAGCAAAAGGGAAATTATTACCATTTGGTATTATTGATTTGATGATGGAAATGAAACGCACGAAATGGGTTTCTTTAAATGGAGCGGGTGTTTTGCCAGAATTTCAAGGTGTAGGTGGTAATGCATTATTATATGTAGAAATGGAAAAGACTTTACATGAATTTAATTTTGAACATGCTGATCTAACACAGGTTGCAGAAACCGCGGTTCAAATGCGGCACGATTTGGAAAATGTCGGCGGTAGAGCGTACAAAAATCATCGAGTTTACCATAAGCATATTTAGTTAAATCATATTTTGTTGGTAATTAATGGATAAAATCTATAAAATCACCACAAATTTCCTTCCTGGAGTAAATCGGGAAGGAATTCTTTATGAGATATTTAAATTGCTTGCCTTAATAATGATAGTCATTTATAAATATTGAGAAATAAGTATTTATGCAACCAATCCTTTTTATTAATCTAACTACTGGAGTTATCGATAGAGTCGAAGTTCCTTACCAATGGGAGGTTGAATACCTAGGAGGAGCATCTTTAGCTTGTAGATTGTTATATAAAGATTTGATTTCAACGCTTAATCCACTCTCTCCAGAAGCACCTTTGCTGTTTATAACAGGCCCGTTGACCGGAACATATGGTCCCGCTGTCGGGCGCTTTGTAATTTGTGCTAAATCACCAGCAACTGGTTTGTGGGGAGAATCAAATTGTGGGGGATTTTGGGGACCAGAATTACGTATGGCTGGGTTTGATGGGTTATGGATAACTGGGAAAGCAGAAAATCCAGTTTATATAAGCATTGTCGACAACAAAATTCAGTTACATTCAGCTGTTCACATTTGGGGAATGGATACTTACTCAACCCAAACAGCAGTAAAAGCGGAATTGAATGTGAAGAACGCGAGAGTTGCTGTAATTGGTCCGGCTGGAGAATCACGGATTCCTTTTGCACTTGTTCTGACTGACCATGGAAGAGTGGCTGGTCGCACAGGAATGGGCGCTGTGATGGGTTCAAAAAATCTTAAGGCTATCGCAGTGAAAGGGCATCGATTATTAATACCTGTGGCGAATGAGGATCTTTATTCACGTATAAGGTCTAAAGTAAATCAAGAATTAAAATCAGACTCGTATACCGAAGTTCTTCACGAACTTGGTTCTGCGGGAGCTGCTGATTATTTTGATTATCTAGCTGATATGCCGAAACGGTATTTTCAAAAAGGTGTATTTTCGGGCGCGACAAAAATATCGGGATCAAATATTGCTGAAAGTATTTTGGTAGGAACCAGTGCATGTCATGCATGTGTTATTGCATGTGGTAGGGTTGTGAAATTAGGGGATGGTATAAAAAGAAAGGGACCGGAATATGAGACTTTGGCTGGTTTTGGTCCTAATTTATTGGTAGATGATCCCACCAAGATTACAAAATTGGGCGAACTCTGTGATCGATACGGTATGGATACTATTAGTCTAAGCAATACAATTGGACTTGTTTTTACCTTATACGAGCTAGGGTTTATATCACCAAGTGAAGCCAATGATATTGCATTACAATGGGGAAAAACTGAGTCAATCGAAAAATTAATACATTTGACATTGAGTAAAGTGGGTATTGGTGAATGGATAGCAATGGGCTCGAAAGAATTGGCAAAACATTATGGATGTGAAGATGACGCAATCCAGATAAACGGACTAGAGGTCCCATATCATGATCCACGAGGTACTAGTGGGATGGCTTTGGTATATGCTACGTCACCCCGTGGTGCGTGCCATAATCAATCGGAT
>Ga0208980_10003092_pt1 | contig 10100 bp, 11 predicted proteins | sample WetSurMetagenome_3_FD_187993 | JGI IMG/M metagenome (GOLD analysis project Ga0208980, IMG submission 187993) | Wetland microbial communities from Twitchell Island in the Sacramento Delta, sample from surface sediment Aug2011 Site A1 Bulk (version 2) | ecosystem: Environmental > Aquatic > Marine...
ATCCCCGGCTACTCCGCCTGAACTACGAACGACTCGATTTCCCCAAGCAGCTCGTCAACATCTTCAGGCCTGATATGCGTATGGAATTGCCCTCCCGGCGCCAGCTTCAAATTGGGGCCATCTTCGCAACGACCAAGGCAATGGAACCGCTCCAGGGTAACTGAGACGCCACGCAGACTGAGTTCACGCTCCAGCCGATCCGCCAGCGCCACCCCGCCGCGCGCCGCGCATGAGGGCTGCTCAGGGTTGCTGCGGCGATTGACGCAAACGATGACTTTCTTCACGTTTCCGCGCCGAAAACGGTATGGCGGCTACAGCCATCGGCATCGAGGCGCAGATAGTCGCCGCGAGCTCCCCAGTCGCCTAGCACCCAGCGCGCGCAATGGTGGCCATCCAGTTCGATCGAATGTTCCGCTGGGCGATGTGTGTGGCCGTGGATAAACAGATCAGGATAGTTGTAACTGCGCAGCAGTTCTGCCACTGCCTGCGGGTTGACGTCCATGATGTAGGCCGGTTTCGCGCTTTTCTCCGTTTCGCTTTGCCTCCGAAAACCCCGAACGATCGTCCTGCGCAGGTTCATCGGCAAGATCAGGAAGAAGCCCTGGCATAGTGGGTTGCGCACCTTGCGGCGAAACTGCTGGTAGGCCAAGTCATCCGTACAGAGCGCATCGGCATGAGAAAGCAACACACGCCAGCCATGCAAATTCGCCTCATATGGGTCCTGCAGCAAGATGGCGCCACTGCGCTCACAAAACTCGCGCCCCAACAACAAGTCGCGGTTGCCATGCATCAAATATACGGCAGTCCCGCTTTGCGAGAGCGCCCGCAACGCATCTGCGACCGACTGGTGATGCGGATCGGCCAGATCGTCGTCACCCAGCCAGTATTCGAAGAGGTCACCAAGCACGTAAAGCGCCTGCGCGCCCCGCGCGGTGGTAGCCAGAAAATCAAGCAGCAGCCGCGTGGTGTGCGGTCGCGTCGCGTGCAGGTGCAGGTCGGAGATCAACAGCGTATACGCTTGACCCACCATGCGCTTATGCCTGTTCGGCGCGCTGAATCACTACGTCTTCTACGGGTACGTCCTGATGGCCGGCTTTACTTCCAGTCTTCACTTTTTTGATGCGATCGACGACATCGGTGCCGGCAACCACCTTGCCGAACACGCAATAGCCCCAACCTTGGGCAGTGGGCGAGGAAAAATTGAGGAAATCGTTATCCGCCACATTGATGAAAAACTGGCTGCTGGCTGAATGCGGATTGGGAGTACGCGCCATCGCGATGGTATAAGTCTTGTTCTTCAGGCCATTATCAGCCTCGTTCTTGATCTCGTCACGGGTAGATTTCTGCTTCATGCCGGCCTCGAATCCTCCCCCCTGGATCATGAATCCGTCGATGACACGGTGGAAAACGGTGCCATTGTAAAACCCGCTATCGACGTACTGGAGAAAATTGGCGACCGTGACTGGCGCATTTGCCGCATCCAGTTCCAAGGTAATTTCACCAAAATTGGTGTGCAATTTGACCACGTTAATTTCCTTTTTTAGCAGAAGTTGATTGTTTCTTGACAGTTGATTTCTTGACGGACTCCTGTTCCGGGATCTTTTGCGGTTCAAGTTCTGCGACGACCAGCGTTTCTGGCACGACGGCCTTTTCGATCACGACCGGGGTCTCAGGCACATCTTTAACCCTGCCTTGTGTCCTGGTCGGTACCTTGCTGATTTTTTCCACGACATCCATGCCTTTGATCACCCGGCCAAACACGCAGTAGCCCATATGGGCGGCATCAGACTGATAATAGTCCAGAATTTTGTTATTCGACAGGTTGACAAAGAACTGTGAGGTCGCCGAATGCGGATCATACTTGCGCGACATAGCCAATGTGCCCCGCTCGTTTTTCAGCCCATTGTTGGCTTCGTTGAGGATCGGCGCCGCGGTTTTCTTGTGTTCCATGTCGACCGTCATGCCGCCGCCCTGCACAACGTACTGATTCACCACGCGATGAAAAATGGTGCCGTCGTAAAAACCGCTCTTGACGTACTCCATGAAGTTGGCCACGGTTTTGGGCGCCTTGTCGGGATAAAGTTCGACCACAAAATTGCCCATATTGGTACGAAACTCGACCTGGGGATTGTCCGCCAGCGCGGACAGGCTGAATAACATTCCAAACATAACGAGAAAGAATCTGGCAGATTTCATTCAGGGATCCTCCAACAGGGCTATCAGCAACCGGGATGTGAAAGCCGGGATAAGAATTGGCGTAGAACCGGTATGCTATACTTAGCTGCTGTTTCCATCAACCAGAACAAGCAATTTTCAATAGTATCAAATTCTTACAGAACGCAATCCACCCCCGCCCAATGCTCAAGATCTATAACTCCATCGCCCGCGAAAAACAGGAATTCCACCCGATCACGCCCGGTTCGGTACGTATGTACGTCTGTGGCATGACCGTTTACGACTACTGCCATCTGGGCCATGCGCGCGTAATGGTGGTGTTCGACATGGTGGCGCGCTGGTTGCGGTCTTCGGGTTATAACCTGACCTACGTACGCAACATCACCGACATTGACGACAAGATCATAAAACGTGCGGCAGACAATGGTGAAACCATCGAAGTGCTGACACAGCGCTTCATCGAGGCCATGGACGAGGATGCAGCCGCGCTGGGCGTGATCAAGCCCGATCTCGAGCCACGCGCCACCCGCCACATCCCGGATATGCTGTCGCTGATCGCGACGCTGGTAGCCAAGGGATTGGCCTACCGTGCCGACAATGGTGACGTGTTCTACGCCGTGCGTGGCTTCGATGGCTACGGCAAGCTCTCCGGCAAGTCTCTGGAAGACCTGCGTGCAGGCGAGCGGGTGGAAGTAGACGCCTACAAGCGTGACCCGCTGGACTTCGTGCTGTGGAAGGCCGCAAAACCCGGCGAACCGGCATGGGATTCGCCGTGGGGGCCGGGGCGTCCCGGCTGGCACATTGAGTGCTCGGCCATGAGCGAGCACCATCTGGGCCATCATTTCGACATTCACGGCGGCGGCCAGGATTTGCAGTTCCCGCACCACGAGAACGAGATCGCCCAGTCCGAGGGTGCGCACGACTGCACCTATGTCAATTACTGGATGCACAACGGCTTCGTGCGAGTAGACGAGGAGAAGATGTCTAAGTCATTGGGCAACTTTTTCAGCATTCGCGAAGTACTCAAACAATACGACCCGGAGGTGCTGCGCTTCTTTATCCTGCGCGCACATTATCGAAGCCCATTGAACTACTCCGACCAGCATCTGGATGATGCGAAGCAAGCGCTCACACGGCTCTATACAGCCCTGCGCGGTTTGGTTGTCCCAACCGTCGCAACAGACTGGAATGCGGCCATGCCGGCGCGCTTCAAGGCTGCGATGGATGACGACTTCAATACGCCGGAGGCCTTGGCCGTGCTGTTTGACCTGGCCAACGAAGTGAACAAAACCAACGACCCGCAGGCGGCCGCCACACTCAAGGCGCTGGCCGGCCTGTTGGGTTTGCTACAGCGCGACCCCGACCAGTTGCTGCAGGGCAACGCCAGCGCGGGCAGCCTCATTAACGAGGAAATTGAAACCATGATTGGACATCGCGCCGTGGCCAAGAAAGAAAAAAACTTTGCTGAGGCCGATCGCATCCGTCAGGAGTTGCTGCTTCAAGGCATCGTGCTCGAAGACACTCCTCATGGCACCACCTGGCGCCGGCAATGATCTACGAAGCGCTACGCCCATTGCTGTTCCGGCTCGATGCTGAGCGTGCCCATCATCTGACGCTGCAAGCGTTGCAGGCTGCTTACCTGGCAGGTTTATCCAGACTGCTGTTTTCTGCCCCCCCACCGTGTCGTCCACGGCAAGTGATGGGGCTGGAATTCACCAACCCGGTTGGCCTCGCCGCCGGAATGGACAAGAACGGCGCCTGCATAGACGCGCTGGCGACGATGGGGTTCGGCTTCATCGAGGTCGGCACAGTCACGCCGCGCCCACAACCGGGCAACCCAAAACCACGTCTGTTCCGCATCCCACAGGCCCGCGGTATCATCAACCGCTTCGGCTTCAACAACGACGGGGTAGATGCTCTTGTGGAAAATGCCAGAAAAGCACGTTACCGCGGCATTCTTGGCATCAATATCGGCAAGAATTTCGATACGCCGATCAAAGGCGCGACCGAGGACTACCTGATCTGCTTGCGCAAAGTCTACGTCCACGCCAGCTATGTTGCCGTCAACATCTCCTCTCCCAACACCAAAAACCTGAGACAGTTACAGGACAGTGAAGCACTGACAGGATTGCTCGCGGCGCTCAAGCAGGAACAGACAAAACTCGCCGATGCCCATGGCAAGTATGTTCCTATCGCATTAAAAATTGCCCCAGACCTGGAAACTTCACAGATCGTCGAAATCGCCGACCTGCTGCTTGAACACAAAATGGATGCGGTAATCGCTACCAACACCACTCTCTCGCGGGAGGGCGTGGAGGGCTTGCCTAATGCGCAAGAGGCCGGCGGACTATCTGGTGCACCCGTGCGCTTGAAGTCCACGGCAGTCATCAAGCAGTTGAGTATGGCGCTAGGCGGAGCCATTCCCATCATCGGCGTCGGCGGCATCATCGAAGGGCTGGATGCCGAGGAAAAGATCAAGGCCGGCGCCAGCCTAGTGCAAGTCTATAGCGGCCTGGTCTATCGCGGCCAGGCGCTGGTGCCGGAAATCTGCCAGGCCCTGGGCTAGCCGCCGTCGATAGCCGTTATGCCAGGCCGGCTGGCTTATGCTCCACTTGCCAGTTAGGCTTCCACCCGCTTGGCGGCACCCTGTTCCAGGCGCTCGCAGTCGATAATGGCGCGGGTATGCTCCCCGTCACCAATCATTCCGCCAGCATCGTGGGCCTCGATGCGAAATCGGTAAAGCTTGCCTTCCATGCCAAGAAAAGTAGCCGTGGCGGTCACTTCATTCTGGCAGGGGGTTGCGGCAAAGTGCCGGATATTGACGCGCACGCCGACCGAGAGCTGTCCCTCCTGCAGCTGGGATCGCATGGCCCGCGCAGCGGCAATTTCCATCAGGGCGATCATGCGCGACGTGGAAAACACCTGCGGGAATTGATCGTCTGGGGACAAGGCCAGCGCGCTGGCCAAATCACGCGTTCCGACGACGAGCGATGCGGTTGCGCTGTCTCCCGGCTGCATCATCGCGACTAATCTCGTCCAGAACGCCAGATCGAAATAATGAGCCAGATGCCGAAGAGCGAGGCGAGGAAGAAGCCAAGGAAACCAAATAGCACTGTGCCGCCCTGCACCGTCATAACGATTGAAGAGCCGATGATGAGCGCGGAGGTGATGATGCCCAGCGTCAGCCGGTTGGTACTCTGATCAAGCTGGTGCCCGAAGTGGTCGAGACGCTTGAGATCGAGATCGATCTTGACGCGGCCGCGTCGTGCCTCTCGCAGCAGCCGCGAAAGATCGCGCGGAAGATCAGTAGCCAGCGTCAGCAGGCTGGAAACATTGCGCCAGCCACGCTTGGCAATGGCCTGTGGCATGTAGCGATCGACAATAATCTTTTTCACAAACGGCGTCAGGTGGTGCACGATCTGGAAATCCGGGTCGAGCTGGCGGCCCAATCCCTCCAGCGTGATCAGCGCCTTGAACAGCATGGTCAAGTCCGGCGGCACGACCAGGTGGTTCTCGCGCATCACCGTAGTCAGATCGTTGAGCAGGACGCTGAACCTAACGTGCTTCAATGGCGCGCTTTCGTAGTTGAAGATCAGTTCGTCCACATCGGCGGACAGCTTGGCCTCGTCAATCGGCGCATCCCCTGCCCAGGCAATCAGGATATTGCGTAGCGCGTCGATATCCTTGGCCACCAGCGCCGCCAGCAGGTCGGCGATCTGGTCGCGGCGCTCGGGGCTGATGCGCCCCACCATGCCACAGTCAATGATGGCAAGCCGGTTCCCCGGCAGGTAGAACACATTGCCGGGGTGCGGGTCGGCGTGGAAGAAGCCATCCACCAGTACCATCTTGAGCACGGCATCGGCGCCGCGCGCACCCAGTGTCTTGAGGTCGAGTCCGGACAGCAGCGCACTGTCGAGATCGTTGCCGGGAATGCCGTCGATGTATTCCATCACCATCAGATATTCGCTGGTGTACTCCCAATGCACCTTGGCGAAGACAATGTCGGGATCGTCGGCGAAGTTTTGGGCGAAGCGGTCGGTGTTGCGCGCTTCCATCGCCAGATCCAGCTCACGCCGCAACGACTTGGCAAACTGCCCGACAATCTTGCCCGGCTGGAAGCGACGCGACTCCGGTATCTCCGATTCCAGCAACCGCGCAAGGTGGGACAGCAAACGCAAATCGGCATCAATGCGGCCCTGCACATTGGGCCGACGCACCTTGAGTACCACCTTGGTACCATCCTGCAATTTCGCCAGGTGCACCTGCGCGATGGAAGCACCGGCGATCGCCTCGGCTTGCAAATCCCTGAACACCTCGAACGGGGAACGCCCCAGTGCTTTTTCCAGTTCTGGCATCAGCGCTTCGAAAGGCTCTGGCGGCACCTTGTCCTGCAATTTGGCGAATTCGGCAATCCAGTCCGGCGGAAAAATGTCCGGCCTGGTCGCCAGGACTTGACCGAGTTTGACGAAAGTAGGCCCAAGCTCCTGAATCGCCAGTCGCACCCGAACCGCCGGCTCCAGATGCATGATCTCCTCGGACTGATGACGGTTGAGCATGTTGCCGGCACGCTCGGTGATGTTGCCCAAGCCGAGCTGCTTGACGAAATCGCCCAAGCCGTAGTGGATCATGATGCCAGCGATTTCGCGCATACGCCCGAAATCACGGATGACAGAGATGGTTTCGCGGATCATGGGGCGTAGAGCTGAAAGGCCTCGTTTATTTTTGCTTGAGCTGCTCTGCCTTGTCGGCGATGCGAGCGGAGATTTCGGACAACTTCCGGCTGGCAAGCGTTGCCACGCGCGCGCCGACCTCGCGGGCAGCGTTCTTGCCGGCATCGCCCGCTTGCTGCGCAGTAGCCCGCAGACGATTACCCAAGTCTTCCACCACTACCTTGACGCGGGCAGCACTCGCAGTGCCGGACGACTGGGCATGCTCAGCCAACGCCGCCATCTCCTGCTTCACCAGACCGTTGGCGCCCTGCCCAACACGGCGAACCGTTTCCAGAAATACCTGTTCCACATTCTTTAATTCGCTGATGCCCTGCTTCAAATCCTGTTCAGCGAAATCCTGGGCGTGCGAAGACACCTCGCCCCAAGCCAACTGCATTGCCTCCGCTGCATGGCCGAGGGCATCGTCCATCCCGTTCAGCGCATCGCCCAGCGCTGCTCGCACATCCTCAGCACGCTCCGCCGCACCAAGACTGATACCTTCGGTAATGGCGCCGATCACTTCACGGATTTCCTGTTCCGCCAGTTGGCGCTGGGTCAGCGCACGCACCGTCAGTTCATGCAGTTTTGCCCGCACATCTTCACCGCTGTGCAGCAGGCTGCGTGCACTGTCCTTGATTTGTTCCAGTGAAAACATTTTACTGTCGCTCATGGCATGTCTCCTGTTGTTGGTGTCACCTGTTTAATTTTACACCTCTGGCAAGAAGCAAGGCTGGACATTTAACCCAGCCAGTCCTTGCCAATCAGGAAATCCGTGTATAGCCTCGCCTCTGCCGATCCTGATTCAGGCCTCCAGTCATAACGCCATTTGACGATCGGCGGTAACGACATCAGGATAGACTCGGTTCGACCGCCGGACTGCAGGCCGAACAAGGTGCCGCGGTCGAATACCAGATTGAATTCGACGTAGCGCCCGCGACGATACGCCTGGAAATCGCGCTCTTGCTCACCGTACGCAATCTCCTTGCGCCGTTGCAAGATGGGCAAATAGGCGTGCAGAAAGGCATCGCCCACGGCTTTCAGCATGGCAAAGCTCTGCTCGAAACCCAGGTCGTTGAAGTCATCGAAGAAAATGCCACCGATGCCTCGCGGTTCCTTGCGATGCTTGAGGTAGAAGTAATCGTCGCACCAGTGCTTGAACCGCGGGTAAAGTTCAGTTCCATAGGGATCAAGCGCCTGCTTGCAAGTGCGGTGAAAATGGATGGCGTCCTCCTCGAAGCCGTAATAGGGCGTCAAGTCCATGCCGCCGCCGAACCACCATACCGGCGCCTCACCAGCTTTCTTCGCCATGAAGCAGCGCACGTTCAAGTGCACTGTCGGCGCATAAGGGTTACGCGGGTGCAGCACCAGCGACACGCCGGCAGCCTCGAAACTTCGGCCAGTCAACTCCGGCCGCCCTGCACTGGCGGAAGGCGGCAGTCTGTCGCCCATGACATGCGAAAAATTGACTCCGCCGCGCTCCAGTACATTGCCCTCCTCAATCACGCAGCTCATGCCGCCGCCGCCCTCGGGACGCTGCCAAGAATCGTGCAGGAATTGCTTGCCGTCGGCGACCTGCAGCGCCTCGACAATGCGGTTCTGCAGATCGGTGAAATAGTCTTTTACGGCATCGAAGTCCATGGTTTACTTTCTGATGATCTGACCGGTCACGAGGTGTTGGATAGTAGAAGGTCGGCGGCGTGCGCCGATAAGGCCAGGGATGGGCATTACGCGCCTGCCGAACAGCCGACGGCATTCGGCAGCTGTTTTGGCTGGTTTGCCACCAGTCAGGTTGGCGCTGGTGGAAACCAGCGCCATGCCAGCCAGTTCGCACAATCGTGCGGCCCCACGATGGGCGGTTACACGCACGGCAACAGTATCATGGCCCCCACGCAGCCAAGGCGGGCAAGTACGCGAGGCAGGCACCAACCAGGTATGCGGGCCAGGCCAGGCGGCGCGCATCTGGCTTTCCAGCACTGGGGGCAACTTGGCCAAGTAAGGCCTTAGCTGGCGCACATGGGCGGCAATCAGGATCAACCCCTTGCTCGCGCTGCGACGCTTCAACTGCAGCAGGCGCTTCAAGGCCACGGCATTGCGCGGATCGCAACCCAGACCATAGCAGGATTCCGTCGGGTAGGCGATGACGCCACCGCGCCTCAGGAACAGACGAACGCGCTGCGCGTCCATCCGCGCTTCAGCCCTTGATGGCGCGATAGCCGATGTCGCGGCGCATCTGGCTGCCATCGAAATGGATGGTTTCCGCGAGCTGGTAAGCGCGGCTTTGTGCTTGCCTGACCGTCTCACCCAGTGCGGTAACACACAGCACGCGGCCACCGCTGGTAACGGGCTGGCCATTGACAAGCGTGGTGCCGGCGTGGAACACGTGGGCATCCTGCAAGTCCCTGGGCAAGCCGCTGATAACATCGCCCTTGCGTGGCTTGTCCGGGTAGCCAGATGAGGCCATGACCACACCGAGCGCCACGCGTCTATCCCATTCGGCCTCCACCTGATCAAGCGTGCCGTTGACAGCTTGTTCCACCAGCGTCACAAGGTCGCTCTTCAGGCGCAGCATGATGGGCTGGGTTTCCGGGTCGCCCATGCGGCAGTTGAATTCCAGCGTTTTCAGGTTGCCGTGCTGGTCTATCATCAGGCCGGCGTAGAGGAAACCGGTGTAGCGGATGCGGTCCTTGGCCATGCCCTGGATGGTGGGGCGGATGATTTCGCGCATCGCCTTGGCGTGGATTTCAGGAGTGACCACGGGGGCAGGCGAGTATGCGCCCATGCCGCCGGTGTTCGGCCCTTGGTCGCCGTCCAGCAGGCGCTTGTGGTCCTGGCTGGTGGCCAGCGGCAGGATGTGCTCGCCGTCGCACATGACGATGAAGCTGGCTTCCTCGCCTTGCAGAAATTCCTCGATCACCACCTTCGCGCCGGCATCGCCCAGCTTGTTGTCGGACAGCATGAAATCGATCGCTTCGTGCGCCTCGACTTCGCTCATCGCCACCACTACGCCCTTGCCAGCGGCAAGGCCGTCAGCCTTGATGACGATGGGAGCGCCCTGCTGCCTCACATAGTCATGCGCGGCAGCGGCCTCGGAGAAGGTGGCATAGGCGGCGGTGGGGATGCCGTGGCGCAGCATGAAGGCCTTGGCGAAATCTTTGGAGCTTTCCAACTGTGCAGCGGCCTTGGTCGGTCCAAAAATCTTCAGCCCGGCCGCCATAA
>Ga0208980_10003093_pt1 | contig 10099 bp, 8 predicted proteins | sample WetSurMetagenome_3_FD_187993 | JGI IMG/M metagenome (GOLD analysis project Ga0208980, IMG submission 187993) | Wetland microbial communities from Twitchell Island in the Sacramento Delta, sample from surface sediment Aug2011 Site A1 Bulk (version 2) | ecosystem: Environmental > Aquatic > Marine...
AGATGCAAACAACCCGCTTGGATACAAATTCTCATGGAGCCCGAAAGGTGTCGTTCTCGCCAGCCGCAATGGCGCAACATACCTTAAACACGGAAAGATCGTGAATATTGAACCCATTAATCTCTTTAAAGACAGGTTCACGTTTGATTTCCCGGGCGTCGGAGAGCTTGAGGTCTATCCGAACCGCGATTCTGTAAGTTATGTCGATATATACGGATTAAAAGGCGTCAGCACGATGTACCGCGGTACTTTCAGATTCAAAGGCTGGTGTGAGACACTCGACCTGATGAAGGCTATCGGACTGGTCGATGACGGTGATCATGATTATTCAGGAAAAACATACAGTCAGTTTGTTGCTGAAAGGGCAGGGCTGCCCGGAATAGATCTCCGCAATGAGCTGAAAAATAAACTGGGTCCTGGTGCTACTGAAAAAGCGCTTGATGCGTTTGAATGGCTGGGACTTTTCAGCAACAGGGTGATGGGATATGATGTCACCTCACCCTATGAGATCACCTCTGACCTGATGATAAAGATGATGTGGCTCGGCGACAGGGAACGCGATATGGTAGTGATGCAGCATCTCTTCCTTGCCACTTATCCGGACAGCCGCCGGGAGGTCGTAAGCTCAAGGATGCTCGATTTCGGCAGCCCCGCAACAGATACGTCAATTGCCCGGACAGTGGCTTTGCCCGCAGCCATGGCGGTTAAAATGATACTTACCGGCAGAATAAAGCTGACCGGGGTTTACCGGCCCGTTCTCCCCGAGTTGTATAACCCTATCCTTGATGAGCTGGCCCTTAATGGAATCACGATGGAGGAAGAGTACGGACTGCCTGTGGAGATGATGATAAAATAAGATCTCAGAATTTAAGGTAGAAATCTTTTGTGAGGGAGACATACTCATCAGAGTAGTGGTGTCTCCCTTCTATTTCAATTACAATTGTTGATTCATCGATTTCCGATTTTGAATGACCGAGTGTCATGAGCACCCGCGAAGAAGGTGTCAAGGGTGTCGGTTTGATATAGAGTCTCCTTTGACAATATAATCCGATGGGTGCTGCCATTTCAATGACCCTGCCTGCCTCGTTTACCGACAGTACAAGGTGCAGAGAACCTGACGGCTCCAGAAGCCGCAGGACTGCTTCAAGTAGCTCATGATGGCCCAGGGTGTGCGAATGCCTGGCTCTCGCCTTCCCCGCGTCCGGATTAAGCAGGGAGTTGATGAAAAAAGGCGGATTGGTTATTATGGCATCGAACAAAAGATCACCGCCAGGAAAATAACTCTGAAGATCAATGTTAATGAGAGTGATCCTGTCATGCCATTTGCTGTCGGCGATATTCAGTCCGGCCTGCATAAAAGAGCTTGGTTCAGGCTCAATTGCAACAATATCTGCATCGGTACGCTGGGCAACCATCAGGGCCAGTATTCCTGTACCGGTACCGATGTCCAGAATTCTCTTTGCCCCTTCAATCCTGGCCCATGCCCCAAGAAGCACGCTGTCAGTGGTGACTTTAAACGGAGCATGCTCCTGGTGAACAGTAAACTCCTTGAATTCAAAGTAATTATTAGCCATAATAATTTCCCCGGAGAACAGGTCAATTTTGTCATAAAGATAACAATGTGTAAATTAGATGGTGGTTATGTCTCAATTCTGAGCTGCCTCGCTGCGGTTTCTTACTGATTTTATTATGAATCAGAAATCCAGAGCCCCGTAGGGGCGACCTGTCTGCAGGCCCATAGGGCCGTCCTGTTTGTAGCCCCGTAGGGGCACCCAGTTTGTTTGATGAACCAAAAAATCAAAATCATGGCAAACACATACACACAATTATATATTCATATTGTTTTCACCCCATGGGGCAGCGCAAGCATGATCCCCCAAAACACAAGGAAGAACTGCATAGGTATGCAACCGGAATAATCCAGAATCGAAAACACAAGCTACTGGCAATTGATTTTATGGCTGACCATGTTCATATATTAATAGGATATAATTCCTGACAGTTGCTCACCGACCTGGTAAGGGATATTAACGCATGCACATCCAAACTGATAAATGAACGGCGGTGGATTTTCGGCAAATTCGAATGGCAGGCAGGGTATGGATCTTTTTCGTATTCAAGATCAGACTTAGATACAGCAATCAGATATATTAACAATCAGGAGGCGCATCACAAGAAAGGATCTTTTAAGGAAGAATTTCTTGAATTGTTGAGGAGGTTTGAAATTGATTATGATGAACGATACCTTTTTAAATAGATCGAATAAAAAATATACAGGCCGCCCCGATGGGGCTGAATGGGTTGCCGTTATTATTCATTCGTCAATCAGGGCGCCCTACCGGGCTGGATGGGTTGCCATTATTCTACAGACTGGCCGCCCATGCGTGTTAAAATCTTTACCCGAAAATGTGTTAACTTCGGATTTGATTTAAATAAATTACAATTTGCAGTTTTTCCGGATACGGGCTTCATAAACACATCAAAAAGAAATGACGAATTATATTATTCTGGCATTATGTGTTCTCATATTGCTCGCCTATTTTTTTGACATTACCAGCAGGTTTTCAAAAATACCCGGAGTCATTCTGCTTATAGCTCTTGGAATAGCGATACGGCTCATCTCAGAAACCGCAGGATTGTCACTCCCGAATCTTAAACCCCTGTTGCCTGTAATCGGGACTTTTGGCCTTATCATGATAGTAATGGAGGCGAGTCTTGACATTGAACTAAAGAAAAATAAACAAGGCCTGATTGTCAAATCCATATCATCGGCCTTTATTCTTTTCGGTGTCTTTGTGGCATTATTTTCGTTTATACTGGTAAAGTTTATGGAACTCTCATGGAGGGACGCGTTGCTTAATTCCATCCCTCTTGGCATAATCAGCAGCTCAGTTGCCATACCCTCGGCTTCAGGACTGGATCCCAGAGAAAAAGAGTTCGTTGTTTATGAAAGTTCCTTTTCTGACATTTTTGGTATAATGATCTTTGACTTTATCCTGTTGAACCAAAGCTCAATAGGATTGGGGATCTTTACGTTTGCGCGTGACAGCATTTTTACATTAATAATAGCCCTGATCTCCACTGCCGGATTGGGTTACCTTCTGCACAGAACCAGCTACCATGTGAATTATGTCATAATATTAACGTCCATAGTCCTTATCTACAGCCTTGCTAAACTCATTCACCTTCCTGCCCTGCTGCTGGTTCTCGTATTTGGACTGGTACTGGCAAATAACAGATTTCTTGAAAAGGATTTTTTTAAAAGATTTATTGATTTTGCAAAATTCCGTAATGACATAAGTTCATTTAAAAAAATTCTGGGAGAACTTACTTTTCTTGTCAGATCATTTTTCTTTATCATGTTTGGTTACTATACTCAAATCGAAAATCTCTTCAATCCGAAGAATATTTTGATCAGCATAATAATCTGTATTGGTATTTTTCTTTTAAGATGGTTGTTTTTCAAACAGGCACTTCGTATGCCGGCTATCCCAATGGTTTTCTTTGCACCACGCGGTCTGATAACAATATTGCTGTTCATCAGCATTCCGGATGAGTCCAGATTCTATATTATATCAGAAGAAGTTGTCACTCTTGTGATATTAATTTCAATAATTTTTATGTCTATCGGAAATTTCTTTAAGAGAAAGGAGCTTCCTGCCCCTGCTCAGGAAAATAACGGTAATAAGAAGGAAGCTTTAGTTTGAACATTTTTGGATAATCAGTAGGGAGATAACTAATAATTGAATAAATAACTCAATGGAAAAACCCAAAAACCAGACGATGGTCATCTTCGGCGCCACAGGCGACCTGACATATCGCAAATTGGTGCCGGCACTTTACGCGCTCTTTAACCAGCAGATGCTACCTGAAAAGTATCAGATACTGGGGGTAGGCAGGACATTTCTTTCCGTTGAAGCTTTTCGGGAGAAAATGAATGATGGAATTCGTAAGTTTACCGAAAACATCCACCTCAATGAACGGCAGATTGCGGACTTCATTTCCATGTTGTCCTATTTTCAGATGGATATGAGTGCACCTGAAGAATATTCCAGACTAAAAGCCACACTGAATGAAATTGACAGGAAAAGTGACACCGGCAATAATTATTTGTTTTACCTCTCCATGCCTCCCAGCATGTTTGGTGTAATATCGGAAAATCTTGGAAGAGCAGGACTAAGCACTCCATCAAATGGATTCAAGCGTATTATTGCTGAAAAACCTTTTGGATACGATCTGGAATCCTGTCTTGAACTTAACCGTCAATTGCATGAAGTATTCGATGAAAGTCAGATATTCCGCATTGACCATTACCTTGGCAAAGAAACCGTCCAGAATCTTCTCGTCATGAGGTTTGCCAATGGTATTTTTGAACCTTTATGGAACCGGAATTATGTACACCATATAGAGATCACTGCTGCTGAAAGTATAGGTGTTGAAGGCCGCGGTGGTTATTACGATGGAGCAGGCGCTCTTCGCGATATGCTTCAGAATCATTTATTGCAGATGGCAGCCCTGACTGCCATGGAGCCACCCTCATCGATGGAGGCAGATTCAATACGTAATGAAACCGTGAAAGTGTTACATTCACTAAAACCCATTGAAATAGAAGATGTTCCCAGACAGGTAATTCGCGGACAATACACCGCCTCTACTGTCACTGGTGAATTAATCCCGGGATACCGTGAAGAAAAGGGGGTAAATCCTGATTCAAGAACAGAAACATATGTCGCGCTGAAATTTTACATTGATAACTGGAGGTGGGGTGGCGTACCCTTTTATATCCGTACGGGAAAAAGACTTCCGGCAAGAGTCACAGAAATAGTTGTTCATTTCAAGCCTTCTCCTCAGGGGCTGTTTCAGAAGGACGAGACATGTAGAAAATGCAACCAGTTGATTATACGGATTCAGCCTGATGAAGGGATTCTGCTGAAATTTGGCATGAAACAGCCCGGGCCCGGATTTAATGTTAAAATAGTCAACCTGGATTTTCACTATTCAGATCTTTCTGATATTCATCTTCCTTCAGCATATGAACGGTTGTTACATGATGCCATGACAGGTGATACGACCCTTTATGCCAGGGCAGATGCTGTTGAAGCTGCATGGAAATTCCTGGCTCCGGTTCAGGCGTTCTGGAAAAACGACCCGGAACAGAAAATACACGGATATCCGGCAGGTACCTGGGGCCCTGAGAATGCTGATGATCTTATTGAAGATAAGGAAATAACATGGCGCTATCCATGTAAAAACCTCACAGATGACGGCATCTATTGCGAACTTTAAATAATAAATCGATATATCATCATGTCAGAAATCATTCGTTTGCACTGATCATCATCAAGGATTTTCTGTTAATAATTTCTATCCTTTTTCCTGCGAACCTCAGTATCCCGTCCTTTTCAAATTCAGTCATTGCGCGACTTACACTATCCCGGCTTGAGTCAACAAGATTCCCGATATCTTTCTGAGTGAGTGGAAGTACAAAACTTTCGGAATTATTGATTCTTCCGGGAAACTCCAGTATTACATCCGCAATCTTCTGCCTGACCTGTTTTTGAGTCCTGTTGGCACATCTGTGCAAGACATCCAGCTCATTTATGCATAATTCAATCATGATTTCATAGGAAAAATAAGGACTGGAATTCAACAAGTCCCTATAGGCTCTGATATCTATAAAACAGACTTCTGCTTCTTTAATCACTGTGACCGATTACTGATTTATTTTATCACCAAATGTTGTGGGCAATCCCAAATATGACGGAGCATTTACTGTTTACTGTAAGTGTGGACAAACTGACAGATACAATACTGGTCTGACTTAACTTTCATACTCATAAATTTCATACAAATACATTTTGTTTCATAGAATAATCTAAATTTGTGGAATGATTGAACAATTGTTCATATATAACAATCAATGAAAAAGCATAATCGAGATCGCTCTGAAATATCGTATATCGAAAAAGAAAAAGTGTCATCGGTCATAAATAAAATGAAAACCGAAAGATTCTTTCACCACCTGGCAGAGACATTCAAGGCAATGAGTGACCCTACAAGAACAAAAATAATATATGCCCTGTGCCAGGAAAACGAACTGTGCGTACATGATATTGCTTCAATAATCGGGACCACTAATTCAGCCATTTCACATCAGCTCAGAACATTAAGAAATATGAAGCTTGTCAAATACAATAAAGTTGGCAGGATAACTTATTATTCCCTCGATGATATACATATCAATAATCTTTTTGCAGAAGGATTAAGGCACGTGGAGGAAAAATAATTTTTTATAATACAGTTGAATATATGATCACATATCGATTTAAATAAATAATATGTACAATGTAAAAGATAATACATTTTTGACTGACCTGGAAGATGGTCAGACCGGGGTTATTGTTTCCATAGTCGGCGGCAGAGCGGCATCAAAAAGACTGGCCGACCTTGGACTGAACCCGGGAACGGCAATAAAGGTGATAGGCAGGATAATGTTCTCCGGCCCGGTGCAGGTAGAAGTATGTGGTTCAAAACTGGTACTGGGCAGAGGTTTGGCTTCTAAAATAGGGGTAGAATTAAAATGATTGATGGGGGTAAAATCAATATTGTGCTTGCCGGACAGGGTAATTCAGGGAAATCTGCTGTATTTAATTATTTAACCGGGCTGCATCAGCATATAGGCAACTGGGCTGGGAAGACAATTGAAAAGCGCGAAGGAACATTATATTATAAGGATTATACGATAGATGTACTTGACCTACCCGGTATTTATTCACTTACGACATATTCTGTCGAAGAAGTAATAGCGAGGGAATACATCATACACCATCATCCGGATTGCGTAATAAACATAATTGATTCCACAAATCTTGAGAGGAACCTTATTTTTACACTTCAGCTGATGGAGCTTGAATGTCCTGTCATTCTCGCCCTGAACATGATTGACCTGGCAAAAAAGAAAGGCCTTACAATTGATTTCAGGAAACTCCGGGAGATATTAAATGCAACAGTAATACCAACAATAGCTTCACGTGGTTCAGGACTAACCAGGATTATGGACAAAGTTATTGAACTGAGAGGGGAAAAAACTGATTATAGAGTTCACAGGTACGGAAAAGAAATAGAAAATTGTATTAAACAACTGTCAGAACTACTGCAAGATATCGATCTTCCTTATCCTGTAAGATGGATAGCAATCAAGCTCCTTGAAAAGGATAATGATATAACAGGATTGATCCGGGATAAAAGACCTGAAGTCCTTGAGAGGGTAAAACAACTAAGCCAGGCTCTGGAGGAAATTCACGGGCATGATTCTTCAATTGTCATTGCTGATGAAAGAAGCCATCTTGCTTCCCGGATTACAAGAGAAATTGTAAAAATCACCCCGCACAGGAAAGCATCATTAAACGACAGGCTGGATGCAATCACTACTCATAAGTTCACGGGTTATCTCGTGATGATATTAATACTCGGCGGAATGTTTATTAGCGTGTTCAGTTTTGGCAACTGGCTTTCAGGGTGGTTTGAATCACTTTTTAAGGACTGGCATATCTGGTGGAACATTAATCTGGGTACTACATTCCTCGCAGCTCTCGGGTGGTCGGCAATAGAAAGTGTTCTTGCCCTGGTTCAAATTGCCTTTCCGTATATTTTACCCTTCTATATCATATTGCACCTTTTGGAGGATTGGGGTTATATATCCAGAATTTCTTTCCTGATGGACAACCTGATGCATAAAATGGGTATCCACGGCAAAGGTTGTATTTCTTTTATTATTGGATTTGGATGTAATGTTCCCGGTTGCCTTTCATGCCGGATAATGGAAACAAAACGTGAAAGATTTATTACTGCTGTGCTGGTAACGCTTGTGCCATGCTCAGCAGTTTCTGTTATTGTTTTTGGACTTGTCGGAAAATATGTCGGACTTTTATGGGCACTGGGCTTATATCTTTTTGCGGTTATCATTATATTCATTGTGGGTAAAATATCTTCAAAATTACTGCTCGGAGAGCCTGTGGAGCTGATTATGCCGATGCCTGATTACAAAACACCCCAGTTAAAAACAATATTCTACCAGACATGGGACTCACTTAAGGAATTCGTCTTTATTGCAGCTCCTATAGTTATAATTTCAGGAGTTGTAATACAAGCAATCAATTTAGCAGGTTGGATGCCGTATATCTCCTCGTCTCTAAGCCCGATAACCGTGACCTGGCTGGGGCTTCCGGCAATTACCGGTATCCTTCTTATCTTTGGGATTCTCAGAAAAGAACTGATCCTTGTCATGCTAGCCGCTTATCTTGGAACGACTAACTTTGGCGAAGTGCTTAGCCAGCAACAAATGATCACCCTTGCCGTTGTCAGTATGTTTTATATACCCTGCGTTGCTACAATTTCCGTCCTGTGGAAAGAATACGGATGGAAGAAAGCCCTTGCGATCTGTATCCTTGAAATCCTGTTTGCCATAATATTGGCCGGTGTTTTAAAGAGAATTCTGGATCTTGTTTTTTGACAGGGATTCAAAGTTTTTATAACGCTACTTATTCTTTTTAGTAATTATCTGTTAATGAAAGTATTGTGTTATTAAACCTGTCTTTCCTCCGGTAATGATTTATCTTGGCCGATTTCGCATTTCAGGTAATACAATTATAAGTTTGCCACCAGTATTTTTCCTAATTACCCGAATTTATAACAGGGCATCAAGGATTATCGTAAAATCATTTGCATAGGTGTGGCAATTGAAATAGAAGAGGATGTTCTCTATTTAAGAAAGACTGGTATCAATGCAGAACAGGTTAAAATTTTTTCATGGGATTGAAATGTTAGGATTGAACTGCTAATGGAGAAAGCGACCTGATAAAGATTATTTGATTTCCCAAAAAAATATTCCCCTCATCACCATGTGAAAATCAAAACTTCATAAAATTTCAAATTAGAAGATTCCAAAATTTTCCGAAACTCCCAGACCGAACAATGCAAAGTCGTATTTGACCGGATCCTGCCTGTCGAAAGTTCTCAGAACAGTATCTAATTCCTCCACAGCCTTAGCGTCATTCTGTTTCCTTTTAAGAATGCCCAGTTTTCTAGCAACGTTTCCGGAATGGACGTCGAGCGGGCAGGAAAGTACAGATGGCGGAATAGAGTTCCATAAACCGAAATCAACCCCCTTGTTATCGTTCCTTATCATCCATCTCAGGAACATATTTATCTTCTTCGCGGCTGACCCCTTGACAGGATCAGAAATATGTTTCCCTGTCCGGGCATTGTGAGGTAGTTCGAAAAAAATCCTTCTGAACTCGTGAATGGCAGGCTGAAGGGAGTCCCCGGCCAGGTAATGCAAAAAAATGTTTTCCATCCCGCCCTTTTCCGCATAAATATATTTAAGCGCCTCGATGAAATATATAAAATCCTCAGCATGGAATGTCCTGTGCATTGCCCCATCTATTCCCTTCAGGTCACTTTCCTTATGGTTAAGAACAAAATCATAAGGTGCATTGCTCATTAGCTTCATCATGCAGTCGGCACTTCTAAGTATTGCAGTACGGTTTCCCCACGCTATTGTCGCCGTCAGGAAACCTGCAATCTCTATATCTTCCTTTGCAGAAAAACGATGCGGAATACTAATAGGGTCAGTCCCGATAAACTCGGGCCTGTTGTACAATTCCACCATTGCATCCAGGAAATCTTTCAGCTCTGCCTTTTTCAGCTTCATCTTGACGGCAGAGGCATTATGACGTGATCAGGCCGTCCTTGATCCTGATGGTTCTGTCAGACATCGAAGCCAGCTGAGGATCATGTGTGACAATGATGAAAGTATGACCGAAGGTGTCACGGAGCTTGAAAAAAAGATTATGAAGCTCTTTTTTGTTCTCCGTATCGAGGTTGCCTGAAGGTTCATCTGCCAGTATCACTGACGGGCTGTTGACGATAGCCCTGGCGACGGCCACGCGTTGCTGTTCGCCGCCGCTGAGCTGTGATGGTTTATGCTCGAGCCTGTCACCCAGGCCCAGGAATGTAAGGAGGGAAGTGGCTTTCTCTTCCGCTTCACCGCGCGATTTTCCTGCTATGAGGGCAGGTATACACACATTTTCAAGGGCAG
>Ga0208980_10003094_pt1 | contig 10098 bp, 7 predicted proteins | sample WetSurMetagenome_3_FD_187993 | JGI IMG/M metagenome (GOLD analysis project Ga0208980, IMG submission 187993) | Wetland microbial communities from Twitchell Island in the Sacramento Delta, sample from surface sediment Aug2011 Site A1 Bulk (version 2) | ecosystem: Environmental > Aquatic > Marine...
CTGAAGCCCATGTAAAAGGATTTGACGGTTGCAATTTTATTGCTTTAATTTGTAACAAGTAATCGGCAATCTTCTTAGAAATGTTTTCCATATGATTATGTATAAAGTTCATTTTGAAAACAGGTTCGTAATAATTAGCCCTGAACCCGATCGGCTACAAAAATACGGCTTATTCCATAAATTCTACGACACGAATGAACTTTACAGGTTAATTTCCAGATTCCAGGATGACAAGTCCATTCCTTCATTAAATATTTACGGTACTGACATCAAGTATCTCTGGAAATTATTCAGGATCTATTTCACAGAAGTTGAGGCTGCCGGCGGCCTTGTGAAACACACTACCGGACGGTATCTTTTTATTGAACGAAGAGGTAAATGGGATCTTCCCAAGGGACACATGGAAAGTGGAGAAAGTGCTGAAGAATGCGCACTGAGAGAGGTGAGCGAGGAATGCGGGATTACAGGTCATGTGATCGAAAAACCACTCGAACCAAGTTACCATACTTACGCGTGGGAAGGGATATCTTACCTGAAAAAAACAAACTGGTTCTTAATGAAATACGAAGGGGAATTGACATTCGTTCCTCAAACAGATGAGGGCATTACAAAAGGACAGTGGCTCCTACCTGATGATATCTGTATTATAAAACCTGGTGCCTGGCTTTCACTAACTGACCTTATAAACACCTCCGTCCTTAAAGTCTGAACAGAATTACCTTGGGGTGATTTTTGCTGAAAGTATTTTTTCGAGATTCTCGGAAGGAAACGAACAACTCTCTGTAACTGTTTTCCCGTCGGGACCAATAAGTATGAATGCCGGATACATTTTTATATTATACGAATATTCCAGCATATCCTGTTTTGATCCATCAAGCATCGTCCAGCCAAAACCGGCACTTTTCATCCTTGTGCAGGCAGGGGTAAAGCTACTGTCGGTAAGTATGGTAATAACCTGAAGATTTACGGAATACTTCTTATACCACGAATTCAAAATGCCATACTCTGCCAGTGCAGCGGCATTATCCGACCTGGCAAAGCTTAGCAGGATGTATTTACCTCTGAATGAGGCAATTGATCTTTCATTACCCGATTCATCCTTCAAATTAAAGCCCGGAGCAGGCAATCCGGAATGATTTGTGAGAAATCTTTCACTGATCATTCCTGCAAGATCTCTTATATAACCTGAATTTCCCTCATCCCTTATTGAGGTAATAAGTTTCATAATAATATCCGGAGGGATTGTACCATCATACCAGGCAGGAAAAAGGTTAAGAAGGATGATATAATCGCCTAATTCGGTATTCGAGACTTTACCATCATTATATATAATTTCCCTGAGACCTGAAAGCGAAGATGAAGCGATTGCGTTAATAAATTCATTCTTCAGTGAACCATTCAGAACAGAACTAAAATACCTGCTGAATCTCTGTTCAATAAGATCGGTGTAGGCAGGATTCCCGGGAACAAATTCCCTGTTTATCATAACTGAATCTTCAATTCTTCCAGAGTACTCCCCCGATCCGACCATGTTGATCATTATCATCCTGAATTTTACAAAATCGGTGAACAAATCCGGCATCCCTGGATTTGAGAGGGAGTTAAGTTTTTCGATTATTCCCGGTATACCACCACGATCTATATTGTATGCCACCCTGTCGGCGATCCTGTTGTATGCCTGATTATATTCCGCATCGAACTTCCTGACGAGATTGTTGAAATCGAGGCTGTCGTTTATAATTTCCGGTATCATCCTCACCTCTTCAAAAAAGGGATTTTGCTCTTCCTCCCGAGGTTTCGGTATATAATCACTCATTTTTATCCTATACTCCCTGCCTTCGGTTACAAAGAGGTGATAGTTAAAAACTCCTGTCCTGATAAAAACAGTTCCTGTTCCCTTTACAGGGATATCTACTGAAAATGAGCCTGTTTTGTCGCAGGTGATACGTGAAAAGGGTCTGAGTGATTTTGTAACAGGATCTGTGAGGGTGAGTATCCTCATTTCTGTGCCGGCATAGCCTTTACCCGATCCGCTTATCTTAACATCCTGACCTGATAAAACCTGAGATAACATCAGGATGGCAGGCAAAGCCGACAGACTGAATTTATTCATCCCCCTTGTAATCCTTAAGGCTGATCGCTTTGGGAACAAACATTGATGCATCCCCGCCGCTGCGGATTATATCACGGATAATTGTGGAATTTACATGAGAATGTTCGGGTATTGTGAGGATAAAGACCGATTCAACTTCCGGTGCCATCACCTTGTTGACCTGTGCGATAGCTCTCTCAAACTCAAAATCTGCAGCTGTTCTCAATCCCCTTAGAATGAATTTTGCCTTGTTACTTCTACAAAAATCAACGGTAAGTCCCTCGTAGTGAACAACCTTTACCCTGGGTTCCTTACTGAAGACTTTACTGATCATTTTCTTCCTCGTGCCTACGGAATAAAAGCTCTTTTTAAGGGCATTTGCCCCGACAGCTATAATTATCTCATCGAAAATATCAAGGGCCCGATTCACAATGCCCTCATGACCAATTGTAAATGGATCGAATGAACCCGGGAAAACTGCTATTTTTTTCATACCTGGGATTTATTGTGAGAATGATCACTCAAATGATATATTCTTCCGATTCTTAACTTTCTGTTTCAGCAGTGAAATTTCAAGCATATCCATTATTGTTGAGACATAATGGAATTTCAGCCCTCTGATATAGATCTCCTTGATCTCTTCCACATCCTTCCGGTTCTCTTCCGAAAGTACTATTTCCCGTATACTTGCCCGTTTGGCTGCAAGAATTTTTTCCTTTATTCCTCCAACCGGTAAGATCTTTCCTCTCAGGGTTATCTCTCCTGTCATCGCAACATATTTACGTACCTTTCTCTGGGTAAAAGCCGAAGCAATTGAGGCGGCCATGGTTATCCCGGCTGAGGGTCCGTCCTTCGGAATTGCACCTTCAGGAACATGGATATGTATATTCCATTTCTCAGAGAAGTTATCGGGAATTGAAAGTACGTCGGCATTGGCTTTCAGATATTCCAGGGCGATTACTGCTGATTCCTTCATTACTTCTCCAAGGTTTCCGGTGAGAGTAAGCTTTCCGGTACCCCGGCTCAGGCTGGTCTCAACAAAAAGTATCTCACCCCCGGCAGCGGTCCATGCCAGACCGGTCACCACACCTGCCTGTTCATTGTCGGTATAGAGGTCGCGGTTATATTTTGGTGCACCGAGTATCTCTGTAATCAGGGTATCGGTAAGCTCTCTCTTGTATTTTGATCCAGAGGCAATATCCTTTGCCCTGACTCTTACAATTTTTGCAAGCCGTTTATCAAGTTCTCTCACACCCGATTCGCGGGTGTATTTTTCGATAATATACTCCATCACACTGCTCCCGATCTTCAGTTCTGATGGTTTAACGCCATGGTTTTCCAACTGTTTGGGAAGCTGATGCCGGGCAGCAATTTCGATCTTCTCCTCAACAAGGTATCCTGTTATCTCAATAAGTTCCATCCTGTCGCGAAGGGCAGGACTTATAGTTGAGAGTGTGTTGGCTGTTGCAATGAACATAACTTTCGAAAGGTCATATTCCATCTCGAGGAAGTTATCGAAGAAGGTACTGTTCTGTTCAGGGTCGAGCACCTCGAGCAGTGCTGATGAGGGATCTCCCCTGAAATCCTGCCCAACCTTGTCTATCTCGTCGAGGATGAAAACCGGATTTGAGGATGCAGCTCTCTTGATATTCTGCACTATTCTGCCGGGCATGGCCCCGATATATGTTTTTCTGTGACCGCGAATCTCAGATTCATCGTGCAATCCGCCGAGTGACATTCTGACATATTTTCTGCCAAGTGCCTTGGCTACCGATCTGCCAAGCGATGTTTTCCCGACACCCGGAGGACCATAAAGGCAGAGAATGGGTGATTTAAGATCTCCTTTGAGCTTTAGTACAGCAAGATGTTCGAGTATGCGTTCCTTTACCTCTTCTAGTCCAAAATGGTCATTATCAAGAACCTGCCTTGCATTTCCAAGATCGAGATTATCCTCTGTAAATTCACCCCATGGCAGATCGAGAAGTGTCTGGATATAGTTTACCTGGACTGAATATTCAGCAGCGGCAGGGTTAAGGCGGTGCAGTTTATCGAGCTCCTTATCAAAAGTCTTCTTGACATCAGCTGTCCATTTTTTCGACTCGGCTTTCCGGCGGTATTCCTCTATCTCTTTTTCTATCGGGTTACCACCAAGTTCGTTCTGAATCGTCTTCATCTGCTGATGAAGAAGGAACTCCCTCTGCTGTTGTTCAAGGTCGCTCTTTACCTTCATCTGCAGCTCACTCTTGAGTTCAAGCACCTGTATCTCCTGTACGAGGTATTCGAGTAGCATATATCCGCGGTCGCGCATATTACTAACCTCGAGGAGGCGCTGCTTATCCTGAATCTTTATATCGGTATTTGAACAGATAAAATTTATAAGGTAAACACTGTTCTCAATATTCTTTATTGCAAAAGAAGCTTCGGGACTGATGTTCGGGTTCAGCTTAATGATCTTGAGTGACAGATCCTTAAGGGAGCCTACTATCGTTTCGAAATCCTTGCTTGGCGGATCAGGTCTTGTTTCCGGGATCGGGCTCACCCTTGCAAGAAAATAGGGATCATCCGAAACCATATCTCCAAGGATCATACGTTTTCTTCCCTGTATGATTGCGGTTGTCGAACCGTCGGGCATTTCAAGGAGCTTGACTATCTGTCCGATGGTTCCGATGCTATGGAGATCCCTGAAGGCAGGATTTTCAACCTCAGGATCTTTCTGTGCAACTGTTCCGACCATTTTGTCAGTACGGTAGGCATCCTTGATAAGCTGAATAGACTTTGGCCTGGCTATAGAGATTGGAAGAACGACACCCGGGAAGAGAACCGTATTCCGGAGTGAAAGTACCGGGATCACCTCGGGTACCTCAATATCCTCAAGATCACCATCATCACCATCGGTTATAATGGGAATTATCTCACCATCTCCGTCGAGTATATCCGGAATTAAAAAATCTCCCGACTGTCTCCTGAACTTCCTCTCCATATCTCTTTTTAAGTGGTCTAAAAATACATAATATTTTAAACTTAACCTGAGTCAATAAGTGTACCAAAAGTTTAAAAATTAAAAAGGACGTTGCATGCAACGTCCCCGGAACTATTTTCCATTGTACCTTATTTCTTCTTATCGATGTGGGATTTGTACCTTGTATTGAATTTATCAACTCGTCCTGCGGTATCAACAAGTTTCATCTTGCCAGTGTAGAAAGGATGTGAAGTGTTTGATATCTCAAGCTTGATAAGAGGATACTCATTTCCATCTTCCCATTTGATCGTCTCCTTCGATGGTGCAGTTGTTTTACTCAGGAAAGAGTAACCATTTGACATATCCTGAAACACCACTGGTCTGTAATTCTTAGGATGTATTTCCTTTTTCATTGCCTGTCTTTGTTTAATCTGTTCTTCAAAAAAATACCCTGAAAGCGGGCTTGCAAAAGTAATCAACATTTTCAAATTTTCAAACGGAAACCTGAAATTATTGCATCCGATTAAAGATCATTGCTTTGCACGAGCCTTTTCAGCTGTTTCCTCTTTGTAACTTTTATTTGGCAAATTACTGTTAATCATGTACCTGTAAGTATAATGAGTCTTTGCTTTTTTTGCACCGAGTGCTTCGTAGATTGCTATCATTTTCTGATTAAAATCACCGACCCACGATAATTCAAGTTCCCTGTACCATTTTTTTCTGCTGAAGACATTGTAGAGTTGCAGGAATATGGCTGATTCAATCCCGCTGTTCTGGTATGCCGGATTTACGCCGCCTACCACAGCCCTCATCCTTGTCATTTTATGGGTTGTTTTAAACCAGAGGAACCTTACAACATTCAATGGATTAAGCGCTCCCCTGAAATACTTTAATATCTGGTTAAGGTCGGGGTATAGAATGAAGAATGCAATTGGTTTCTCATTAAAGTAGGCAAACCATATAAGCTCCTCATCGAGGAAAATTTTTGTCTTTTTTATAGACTCCCTGAGAAATTGAGGATCGAGCGGTTTGAAATCATCCTTGTATACCGACCAGGTTGCATTATATACCTCTACCAGGTCGTTTATGTAACGATCACTGTTGCTGAACTCAAAGTGACGGAAAGTGTAACCTGGTCTTTTTGACAGCCACTCGGCTATCTTTACCATGCGTTCAGGGAACATTTCAATGCGGTTATCCGCCCCTCTTACCGTACGGTGGTATGAGTACTGTTCAAAATATTTCCTGAACCCGTACTCCTCAAAATAGGTTTTGTAATATTTCTTATTGTAGGGCATGCCGAAACCCTGCTGCATAAATCCATCAACGAGCAAACCCCAGTTAACGTCATTTTCACCGAAATTTATCGGCCCGTCCATCGCTTCGATTCCCCTGGCGGCAAGCCAGTTCTTAGCAGTATCGAAAAGAAGAAAAGCCGCCTCCCTGTTCTCAATGACCTCGAAATAGCCCATGCCTCCTGTTGGCTGCCTGTATGCCTTTGATCGTATATGGTCGATAAAAGCAGCTATTCTTCCGATAGTCCTGTTGTTTTCATCCTTAAGTATCCACCTTATTGCTTCACCGTGCCTGAAAGCATGGTTCCGCCTGGGATCGAAAACAGACTCTGTTTCTGAATGAAGCGGACATACCCAGAAGGGATCGTTGCGATAGAGCTCCACCGGGAATCGCAGAAAAGATCTTTTGTCAGATATGGTTATGACTTCTGTTACCTTCATTTTAAAACTAGTGAATATCAATTATCCTGTGGTCGATAAGTACGAACAATACTATTATCAGGAAGCTGTATATGGCATATATCTTAACTGGTATATATTCAGTTGGTTTGATCTTCATTTTTATCCAGACATATCCGGCCAGGAAAATTTTCTCAACTGTATATACAATTAGAGTTGCCAGGGCAACACCAACAGTACCGTAATCTCTTATAAGGTAAAGGCTGAGCGGAACATTTATCGCCAGCTCAATAATTGCCGCGATTAAAGTAATACGGGTTTTCTTTCTGCCAATTACTATTGTTTGTGGAAAAACCAGCCTTGGAATTATCAGAAGGAGATATATCAGGAAGATGTCGGCACTTCGGATATACTCGGGTGTGAAGATCCTTGGGAACAGCCATCGGGTAAATAGCATCATAACCATCGATGCCGGGAACAGAAGATGCATTAGTCTTACCGATTTCGCCTTTATCTTTGCAAGTGATTCCCTCATTCTCAGCCTGGTTGAAAATTCAGGAAGCATGGCGTTACTCAGACCGTTGGCAAGCATGAGCACAAGGGGGAACTCTTTCGCACCGTAACGGAAATGTGCAAATGTCTCAGGATTGTTATAAAACCCTGAAATGATCAAACCGTCAATATATTGGGCAGATCCGCTGATCATTGAAGTAATAATCAATGGTGCACCCAGGTAGAGATGTTCCTTCATGAACTCAATTGAGATCCTTATCTCTGTATACCTTCGCAACAGGATAATAAGCCAGACCCACCTGGCCCCTGTTACCACCAGAAGTCCATAAAATGACCACATCAGGTCTTTCCCCAGAATGATCGGAACTATAACCAGAAGCAACTGTGCGGAGAATGTATATATCCCGTATTGAAAAATCCGATACGACCTGTTATTAAGAAGGTAGATATATTCGATCAGACAAACCGGGTTGCTGAGAAGTATGTAGAGCAGCAGAAGGTTTATGTATGGAACATCACCTGAAAAATTAAAGATTGTTATATGCCCCTTGAATGCCTGACCGACAACAAAGAATAGGAGACTGAAGAACGAAAGTAATAGGAATGCATTGAATATCTCGGGCGATTTCGCCCCTACATTCTCGCCCATTCTCCTGTAGGTTTTATTCCTGTGATAAAGGGGAAGAAGTGACTGGATTATACCTGTAACCCAGAAAAAACTTGCAAGGCTAGCAACAAAAAGGAACATCTCCCACGAACCGATCTCGGCTTTGGTAAGATGACTTTTGGTAAATACAATACTGATTATAAAGAAGACACCAAAACGCAGCAACTGGAAAAGCTGAAGGCCGGAGATGTTATCTATTAATTTTATCCTTTTCAATCGGGTTAAGAAATCTATTCTCCTGCTTGATAACTCCCAACCGGTAGATAAATTGCACCGTGCCGGTTCATTTTTTTACAAACCGTGCAAATATAGCAATTGTGTGCTATTAAGAGAAAATAAATTCAAAATTTTGTTTAATGAAATTTTTGGGCTTATTTTGCAAACCGAAAACGGTGGATGTAGTTCAGTTGGTTAGAACGTCGGATTGTGGTTCCGAAGGTCGTGGGTTCGAATCCCATCTTCCACCCTTCAAAAAAGGCTGCCCCGATGGGGCGGCCTAATTTTTTTGGCAAGCGATCAAAGCTTGCTTTGAGAAGCTGAACAAAAAAATAAGGCCTGTATTGCCCCCTGGGCAATACAGCCTTTTTTGAAGGAGGTGCCCCCAAAGGGATCGCTATCCGAACAAAGTGAGGATAGCAATCCTTTTTTACCCCAAAACCCCCAAGTGGGGGCTTTAAGAAGTGCACCATAATTGCGACGAGCCCCGCGAGGAAGCAATCTACTTCACCTTTTCCCTGCTCCACCGACTGTACCTTAAATACGCAAGAAGCGATACAGCTCCAAGCATTATTACCGCCACATACACGAACGACGGAACCGGTATCGGATCTCCCGATGCATAAGAGTGCATACCCGACAGATAATAGTTTACTCCGAAATAGGTCATAAGCACTGTTGAAAATCCAAAAAGTGAAAGAATATTGAAGGAATAAATATCCTTGAGACCCGGGATCATTTTCGAATGAATTACAAGGCTGTAAATTACGATGGTAATAAGTGACCACGTCTCCTTCGGATCCCATCCCCAATAGCGCCCCCACGATTCATTGGCCCAGACCGCACCAAGGAAAGTCCCGATTGTAAGGAAATATAGACCAAGTGTAAGGGTTTTATAGTTTATAACCGTCAGTTCATCAACGGTTGCACTTATCCTTGAAAGATTCCGTGAATTAGACAATGCAAGGAGGATCATATTTATCAGGCCCAGAATAGCTCCGAGTCCGAGAAAACCGTAACTGCCGGTAATGACAGATACATGGAGAGTGAGCCAGTAGGATTTAAGTACAGGGACCAGGTTCGTAATTTCAGGATCCATGAAACTCAGATGTGCCACCATCAGTGTCATGGAACCGAGAACCGCGGTTGCCGAAAGGGCAAAAGATGATTTCCTGCTGAAGATAAAACCTGCCAGAAGCGTTACCCATGAGATGAATATCATCGACTCATAACCGTTACTCATTGGAGAGTGCCCGGCAATGTACCATCTCAGACTGAGACCGATAGTATGGAAAATGAATCCTGCAAAAAGGATCCAGCTAAGTATCCTCACCATCACCGATCTCTCCTGCCTTCCCCTTATTACCATCGTTATAAGGCTAATAAGCATTACGAGGCCGATGGTTGCATAAAAGGGAAAAAGGCGCTCAAATATCTTTGCCTTGTAATAAAAAAGTTCAGCTGATGTTTTTCCTGCAGACGGGAGATCATATTCTGCAAATCGTGTCTGATATTCAGTTATTGAAGCAGATATCCTGTTTGCATTCTTAATGTCGTTTCCGGTGATGGTTTCAGCAAAAAGAGTCATAATTCTTGAAAGGTATAACGAATCCTCTTTACTGACAGCATTTTTAAGGGCCTCCTCTGCCTGGCCCCAGTCGTGAGTATTATTTTTCAGCGGAAAGAGTTTCATCTTTTCGATTTCTTTCGACCACTGAGGAACATTTTGTTTCTGGTAACTATTCAGATCATCCATCGCCTTCCTGAGCGAGGTCAGTTCCGGGGTCGCCCATATCTCAATGGTGTTTCCTCCCTGTGTGAGAATGACCTGTTCACATGTGTAATCGAGAAATTGCTGATGTTTCCCCGTTCTCGTTACACTGACCGGTGTTTGATCCTTTGGAACATCTTTTGTCAACTCCTCGAGCGTTTTTTTTGAATACTCTATGTATTTCTT
>Ga0208980_10003095_pt1 | contig 10097 bp, 8 predicted proteins | sample WetSurMetagenome_3_FD_187993 | JGI IMG/M metagenome (GOLD analysis project Ga0208980, IMG submission 187993) | Wetland microbial communities from Twitchell Island in the Sacramento Delta, sample from surface sediment Aug2011 Site A1 Bulk (version 2) | ecosystem: Environmental > Aquatic > Marine...
GGAGGAATCGAGAACAAGCGGGGCAATAAGCCAGTTCGATCTCTCTGGGATAGACGTGTCCGTTCTGAAGCAGGGCCGATACGATCTCTTGAGTGCGGTGGTGGCTTTCCGGGTCGTCAGTATCGCCGAAGAAATCGAAGTTCACGTTCATATCCTTAAATATTTGATCGAAGTGAGCATGATATTTGGACACCAACTCCTTGGGCGTGATCCCCGACGCCTCAGCATTGACAACAATTGGAGTTCCGTGTGCATCAGTGCCGCAAACGAACAGCACATCTCGGCCCATCTTTCGCAGGCCTCTGACGAAAATGTCCGCCGGCACATAGGTCCTGAGGTGGCCTATATGACAAGGCCCGTTGGCATAGGGGAGGCCGCAGGTGACAAGGATACGATCGCTTTCTGGAGACAATGAAAACACCGCCTGCTGGTATGCATAAGGGAGAGATATAGGTTTCCCAGAAGACAAATGATAAATATTATCTCCATTCGGCTGAGCCAAATCAAGAAAATGGCAAGACAGCTAAGATGCACCTCTCAAAGCCTGCCAGAGCAAGATAATGAAAACAACAGCTGGAAATGCCAAAGTTATGATCAACGTCCAGGAGCCGAATCTCTCCGCCACTATGCACCATGGCTCGCATAGCTTGCCCCCGGTGCATCCTCCACAGACCAGCTTGCACCACCATCGGGTGAGCGGCCAATTGGCCACCCTCCAGTTTCGGCATTTTTCCGGAATAGCGCCCATGATATATTCTTCAACATCTGGATGCTATTTAAGGACGCTGGAAATTGGGAATGCTTTGAAAAAGCCAAGCTACTTCAGATTCATCGGTTGATGCTTTCGGGCTTCCAGCCACATGCCTTCCTCAGGATGCAGCCATGAATACTGCATGCTCGTGTTGTACATTATGCCGTAGTAGTATTCATCGTCCCAGGTTACTTTTCCAAGATGCATCAGGTCGCGGTTCCCATTGGTATTGGTGGCTTCTATAGCCACATAACTCTCCTCCTCAAGTGGAGATCGAACCACAACCCACATATGCTGCCCCAGCGGATGGTCCTTATAGCTGAACATGAGCCTGGCATCATATCCTTTGGCTTCCAGCAAAGCCCAGCAGATTTGAGATGCGTTTGAGCAGTCGAAGACGTTCTCCTGGTATTTCTGGTGGTAGCTATAGCTGTCCAATGTAGCCTGCAGCTCATCAGCCCAGCTATTGTTCAAATGATCCGGATGCACAAGCAGCACATATCGAGAAGAATTGACATCCTTCTGAGCATACGAATCAAGATTCTGGGGCGGATTTACTCTTGGAAAATTATCATCTGTCAGTTCCCTTATGTCTTTGTACATCAAGCCCCGATATCCCTCCGATTTATTGGTGAGAACGCCTATCATTCGCCAGGGCTCCGAGGGATTCAACGACACGGCTTGCCATTTATTTGAGGGGTCCAGTACAAGTATCCAGATCTCCCCGCCTTTCTGGATAATTCTGACATCATAACCAGAATTTCGCAGGAGATTTTGGAGGGCAGCCGCCCTGATGATTATCTTATCTGGCATTTCTGTGCGAATCATATCTTCCGATAAAAGATTGTATGACCCATTATCTGGAGTCAAGGAATGGACCGACTCTGCATAAATTGACATCGATTCAAGTGCCATTTGGTCATTATAATGGTAGCTGGCTAAAAGGTCGCCCAGGATAATAGCCCAAACATCATCCTGGACGAATCTGGGCTCCAATGAGACTTCTTCATTCTCCTCGTCTTTAAAACTGGCAAGAATTTGATTGAACATCTCAATGCTGTGGCTTTGTTTTTCTTCGCAACTGGACATTGAAGCAAAGAATAGTCGATCTGATTCATTTGAGATCCAAACTGCGAAATGTTTTTTAGCGCTATAATTTTTAAATTTGTATAATAACTCTAGGGTTTTTGCACTCTTTCCTTGGACCGAGATTCCTCCTTTGTTAAGAGAGGCAACTTCGACTTCACCCTGATCATAAGTCTTTATGATTTGATCCAATATCGATTCCGGGGCTAATCCGGGATCCCTTATCCATATAATATTCATTCGGGAGCAGAAGTCCATAATGCTGAGGTTTCCTGCTATCGGGCCTCCTGACTCAGAAATCGTACAGGTTGCAGGATATTGGAACTGAAAACCATTCCCCTGATAGTCCAAGAATTGTCCGCTTGTTGATCCGCACGACAATGAAATCAACGATCCCAACAAAATCAGCGAGATTAATGAATTCAATGATTTTGATAAAATCGGTATGCATAATAAATTCCGCGAAACAACGAAAATATTGATAAAATGCCTCAATGGCAAGTGGAGAATTTGCAGAACTTTCAAGGCGCAAACCTCACAACACGATCTCCATCATATCGTGACCCAAAGGCCACTTCATCAGAGCTGCCTCGTGCGGAGGAAACAAGTGGCTGAGGTGGGTCAGGGTTAATTGTCTGGCGCCTATTTCTTTTGCCAGGTTCATAGCCTCCTCTGCATTCATATGTTTGTTTATGTTGTATCCGGGAGGCATAATGGCGTCCGCCAGCATCAGATCTGCATTCTTCATCAAATCAAGGCTTTGCTGCGGTATCTGCAGATTAGTATCGCTGGTTATGATGGCCTTATTTCTTCCCTCCCGTATCATCACTCCAGCAGTTTCCGTAGGAGGATGGTTAACCAAGAAGAGAGTGAATTCCAGCCCTATCAGATTGAACGGCTCATATGGCGTTATGTCATGCCGCGAGGGCTTGAGGAAATAGAGATAGTTCAATATGTAATCCATGGTCCCATTTAGGGCATAGACAGGGACGCGATTTTGAATTCTATGAAAATCGCCAAAACCGGCATAGTGGTCGTAGTGGGCATGAGTCCAGATCACACCATCTACTTTGCTAATATTCTTCTTCAGCATCTGCCATCGCAAGTCCGGGCTGGTGTCAACCAAAACTCTGCCTCCGGCGTTGGATTCCACCAGAATGGAGAACCTCATCCGCCTGGAAAGTCCGCCGGACAGCGCATCCAGACAGGATGGGCAATGGCAACCGATCTTGGGAGTGCCTATGGCATCGCCGGTGCCCAGAAGCGTAAGCTTCATGCGGCTATGCTCCGTTTATAGTCGGATATCCTCCTGCCAAAGTCGTTAATAGATCTGAGCAGATCATCCTGGGTGATCTTCTTCCTATCCTCCAAGAGCGCGTCCAGCACAGCTTCGCGGATGACTAGGCGCAGATCCGATCCTGAATATCCATCCGTAAGTTCGGCCAGCTCATATGTATCCACATCCGCGTCAATCCTGGACAAAACCTTGTCCATGATGCTGCGCCTCATCTCTGAATTTGGCAGCGGGAAATTGAGCACCTTGTCAAACCGTCTCCATGCAGCATAATCCAGTAGCTGGGGATGGTTGGTGGCAGCGATCAAGAGGACTCCATGCTCTACCAGGCTTATTTCATCTATAGCCTTGAGGAGCGTATTTACAGCCCGCTTTATTGCTCCGTGATCCTCTGAAGTCCTGGTCCTAGCCACGAAGTCGAACTCGTCTATGAATAGAATGCATGGGCTCAATTTTTTGGCTAGTTCAAAGGCCTTATCGATATTCTTGGAAGTCTCCCCCAGGTACTGGCTGGTGATCATGGAAAGCTTCACTTCGATAATTGGTAGACTCAGCCATTTGGACAATGCCCGAGCTGTAGAAGTCTTGCCTGTGCCGGGAGGACCTATGAAGAGAAGCTTGCCTATCTCATAAAGCCCAATCTCTCTGAGGTAGCTCCTATAAGCTTGAGCTTTGGCCGTCTTTTCTATCTCCGCCTTTTGCTCCGGAGTGAGTATCAGGTCATCCAAATTGTCTCTGGCATCTTCGGGTGCCTTGATCTGAACCAACTTCAAAAGATCTTCCGACTCCTTCACATCGGTGACCAGCTCCTTGATCTTGGACTCAATCCATTCTCGATCGGAGCATAAGGGTTTATTCCTCTGCCTGGCCTCGGCATAACTGACCTGAATGGAGTTGTAGTTTTCATAAAAATAGGCTAATGTCGGATTGGATTGGATTCGCTCCATTGTATCTTGATTGGAGAACCACTTAGCACCAAGATCGAAGACGGTAAGCTTAATTTGGGATCCGAACTCTTCAAAGTCCACAAAGGGCAATCCCTTTATGACGCTTTTGATATTTTCTATCCCATAGATGTTCGAGACATCTGAACTATTCACATATATCGGACGCTTGACGCTCCTGGTAGCCAAATCAAAGTAATGCTTCCGAATTTTGGGGGGCAGGTCGTCTTCGGTAAGCTTCTCTGATCGGTTGTAGATATCCGCAGTGAGCAAGAGCTCTGCAACATCAATCACCTCAGATTTTTCCGAACCCATCATTTAAACTCCATGGAATTGGACTACGTAGTTGGACTATAAAATGAGATAAAGCTTTCCCATCACTAAATTCTGTTTTGAGATTGAAGCCGTTTGAAATAGAAGTCCCATAACACTTGAAGTGCTATCCGAATAGGAACGACAAAAATATGACAAGAATAGTAGAATAGATGCCTCAAATAACAGTCATCAGCGGTCGGACGTCGTTAGGTTTATCAATCATTAAGGTATACAACGCTGAACCGGCCCAAGACGGGCCAATGGTGATGGAAATGAATGCGTGGGATCGCTTTATCGGGTAATATTCGTTTTCTTGATACGACGCTACGTGATGGTGAACAGACTCCTGGAGTTTCCCTGGATACAGATGAGAAGCTGGCCATTGCCCAGGCACTCGATGCTCTAGGCGTTCAAGTGATCGAAGCTGGCTCGGCAATAACTTCAGAGGGAGAGCGCAAATCGATAAAGGCCGTGGCAGACCAAGGCCTTAAGGCAGAGATTTGCAGCTTCGTTCGCGTGAGCGAAAAGGATGTCAATTTAGCCCTGGAATGCAATGTAGACTCCATACATTTGGTGGTCCCTGTCTCAGATCTGCATATAGAATGTAAGCTGAAATCTGACCGAAAGACGGTGATTCAAAAAGCAGTGCAGGTCACGCAGTATGCCAAAGATCATGGGCTTATAGTAGAACTGAGCGGAGAAGACGCCAGCCGGGCAGACCTGGACTTTTTAACCAGCCTTTATGCTGCAGGAATTGAAGCTGGGGCGGATAGGCTTTGCTTTTGCGATACCGTGGGAGTGCTGACTCCAGAAACTTCTTCGAGCATTTTTGGCAGGCTCTCAAATCTCGGAGCGCCCATTAGCATCCACTGCCACAATGATTTCGGAATGGCCACTGCCAATACCATATCTGCCCTCCGCGGCGGCGCTTCGCAGGCTCATGTAACTGTAAACGGCATAGGTGAGCGCGCTGGGAACACCAGTTTGGAAGAAGTAGTAATGACGCTAGAGTCATTGTATGAGATTGAGACGGGCATCAAGTGCGAGGATCTATATCAACTCTCCAGGCTTGTATCACGCTTGACAGGAATAATTGTAGCGCCAAACAAAGCCCTAGTGGGAGAAAATGCGTTTACTCATGAGGCGGGAATCCACGTCCACGGACTATTGGCCAATACTTCGACTTATGAGCCGCTGCGTCCAGAGCAGGTGGGAAGAAAGAGGCGAATAGTTCTGGGAAAACACGCAGGACGAACTTCTGTGGAGCTGGCGCTCAAGGAGTTTGGGATGGCCGTGAGTGAAGGCCAGCTGGCGGCCATAGTGCAGCGTGTAAAAGAGCTTGGCGATAAAGGCAAGCGGATCTCGGACGCAGATTTGCAAACTATCGCCGAGATTGTGCTCTCCATACAAAAGGAGCCCAAGGTAAGGCTATCTGAGCTTACAGTAGTTGCTGGAAATACCGTGACCCCCACCGCTTCCGTGAAGTTGCAGCTAAATGGACAGGAAAAGCTGGAAGCTGGAACAGGTGTAGGTCCCGTTGACGCGGCTGTAAATGCCGTAAAGCGAGCGCTATCCGGCGTGGCAGATGTGCGTCTGGAAGAATATCATGTGGACGCCATAACGGGTGGAACAAGTGCGCTGGTTGAGGTTTGGGTGACCATGGCGCTGGCTGATAGAAAGATCACTGCTCGGGGAGCAGGAGCGGACATCATTATGGCCTCGGTGGAGGCTGTGCTGGAAGGAATCAATAGGCTAATGCAGCGGGAGGAGGAGGAAAAAAGGAATGCCGCCGACAGAATTCATTGAAAGTCTAGACCAGAGTAGAAACACGCTTAAAATGACCGGGGCCCAGGCAGTATTGGAATGCCTGAAAAGAGAAGGCGTAGATGTAGTATTTGGCCTTCCTGGCGGAGTGCTGCTGCCCTTGTACGATGCCATCTACCAATCCGACATTAGGCACATCCTAGTTCGCCACGAGCAAGGTGCGGCACATATGGCAGACGGTTATGCCAGAGCTACAGGCAAAGTAGGTGTGTGCATTGCTACATCCGGACCGGGAGCTACCAACTTGGTAACCGGCATTGCCACGGCCTACATGGATTCTGTTCCTATGGTGGCCATCACCGGCCAGGTAAACACATTCCTGATAGGAAAGGATGCTTTTCAAGAAGCTGATATCACCGGCATTACCCTCCCCATTACCAAGCATAACTACTTGCTGCGCAGCGCCAAAGACATACCGCAGGTATTTCGAGAGGCCTTTTACATCGCAAGAAGCGGCAGGCCGGGTCCAGTGTTGATTGACCTGCCTCGAGATGTGACCGTAGATAATTTGGAATTTAGCTGGCCAAAGGTCCATCTGCCTGGTTACAATCCCTCCCTCAAGGTACACGAGATGCAGATCAAGAAGGCTGCCAAAGCGCTAATGGAGGCCGAGCGGCCCGTTATCTATGTGGGAGGAGGAGTCAAGTTCGCCAATGCCCATCAGGAGCTTTTCGAACTGGCGGTCAAGATCAATGCGCCGGTGACGACAACGCTCATGGGCGTAGGGTGCTTCCCTGAGGATCATCCGCTATCATTGGGAATGCTGGGCATGCATGGAACCAGGTATGCCAACTATGCCATCCAGGAGTCGGATCTGATAATGGCCGTGGGAGCCAGGTTTGACGATAGAGTTACCGGCAAGATAGCCAGCTTTGCCCCCAAGGCCAAGATTATTCACATGGATGTGGATCCGGCGGAGATAGGCAAGAACGTGCGGGTGGACATCCCTGTGGTGGGCGATGCCAAGAACGCACTGACTGCCCTTATCAAGGAGGTCAAGCCGAAAGCCAGAGGGGCATGGAACGACAAGATCGCTCAATGGAAGAGCGATTACCCTCTGAAGTATATCCCGGATATGAACATAATAAAGCCCCAGTACATTATAGAGAAACTGTGCGAGCTGGCACCGGATGCCATTATTACTACTGAAGTCGGCCAAAATCAGATGTGGGCTGCTCAGTTCTTTATCCACAAGGATCCACGCAAGTTCATATCATCGGGAGGCTTGGGAACCATGGGCTATGGATTCCCAGCGGCTATCGGGGCCAAGGTGGGAAGGCCGGATTGCGAGGTCATCGATATTGCCGGGGACGGCAGTTTCCTAATGAACAGCCAGGAACTGGCCACAGCAGTGGTCAACGACATACCGGTTAAAGTGGCCATCATGAACAACGGCTGCCTTGGCATGGTCAGGCAGTGGCAAGAGCTATTCTTCGAGAAGAGATATTCCGCTACCATCCTCGGAAGAGGCAGCCCTGACTTCGTCAAGCTGGCCGAGGCATATGGGGCAGTAGGGCTTCGGGCTACAAAGCCAGCGGAGGTTGAGCCTGTTATAAGGGCGGCACTGGCATCAGATAAGCCTACGCTCATGGATTTCATTATCAGCCCCCTGGAAAAAGTCTCTCCAATGGTGCCGGCAGGAGCGGCTCTAAGCGAGATTTTAGAGCTGGAATGGTGCGAGGAATCAGACGTTTGCTCCCTGCAAAAGATCATTTCCGAGACTTGCAGCAGTATCCCCGAGAAGGAGGCTTCATTATGAAGCATACCATTGCAGTCATCGTGGAGAACAGATCAGGCGTGCTTACCAGGATTGCCGGGCTGTTCAGCCGCAGAAGTTTCAATATCGAGAGCCTCTCGGTAGGAGCAACAGATAATCCCGATTACTCTCGGATGACGCTTTCGGTTCAGGGAGATGAGGTAGTCCTAGAGCAGGTCATAAAGCAGCTTTCCAAGCTGATAAATGTAATTAGGGTCTCAGAGCTTTCGCCCGATGAATCGATAGAGCGGGAACTGGCCATAATCAAGGTCAGCGCCGATAAGGAGAACCGGGCTGAGATAATGCAGCTGGTTTCGGTCTTCCGAGCCAGCATAATAGACGTATCGTCCAGGTCCATGATAATAGAAGTGACAGGAGACGAGCAAAAAATTGACGCGCTAGTGCTGCTGCTTCGGCAGTTCGGGATAAAGGAGCTGGCCAGGACGGGGAAAGTCTCCATGGTACGAGGGGCCAGAGTAATCAAGGCCTAATAATTTGTCCTGATGCTCCTGTAATTTGGGCTTTTGCAGATGAGATTTGGCCTAGGATTTGAGGAACCCTGGCCAATGACTAGACGCAAAGTCTTAAAGCAAAGCCCATCTTTTCAGGCTTACATCTTCAAGTTTAGATCAGAGAATTAGCGATTTAGGAGGAATAAAATGGCAAAAATATATCACGATAAGGATGCGGATCTACGAGCACTGAAGGACAAGACCATCGCCATCGTGGGATGGGGAAACCAGGGTCACGCCCAGGGAGAGAACCTTAAGGACTCCGGGCTGGATGTCATAGCGGCCGACCTGCCCGGCTCTGCGGGATGGAAGAGGGCAGAGAAGGACGGCGTGAAGGTCATGGGCGTGGCTGATGCGGCCAAGGCCGCGGACTACATCCAGATTTTGCTGCCGGATGAGTATCAGGGCAAGATCTATCGGGAAGAGATCGCCCCCCAACTGGAGGAGGGCAAGATACTGGGGTTCTCCCATGGATTCAACATCCGCTACTTCCAGATTGTGCCGCCCCAAAACGTGGACGTGGTCATGGTGGCTCCCAAAGGTCCAGGCGACCTGGTCAGGAGAACTTATCAGGAAGGCATTGGAGTGCCCTGTCTGGTGGCTGTGGAGCAGAATCCATCCGGCTATGCCCTGAAGTATGCCCTAGCTTATGCTAAGGGAATAGGTGGAACGCGGGCAGGCGTGATTGAGACCACTTTTACCGAGGAGACTGAGACCGACCTGTTCGGCGAGCAGGTGGACCTGTGCGGCGGTGTCACAGAGATGATCAAGGCAGCCTTCGAGACGTTGGTTGACGCGGGCTACCAGCCGGAGATAGCCTACTTCGAGGCTTGCCATGAGCTGAAGCTGATTGTGGACCTCATTTACGAGGGCGGTTTCATGCGCATGTGGAACAATGTGTCCAACACAGCGGAGTACGGCGGCATGACCCGTGGGCAGAGGATCATCAACGAGCAGTCGCGGGCAGAGATGGAACAGATCCTCATGGAGATCCAGACCGGCCAGTTCGCTAACGAGTGGATATTGGAAGGCCAGGCCGGGCTGCCGGTGAAGAAGTCGCTGGAGAAGCTGGAGGCCGAGCATCCCATTGAGAAGGTGGGAGCGGAGCTGCGCAAGATGATGCCTTGGCTGCAGAAGAAGTAAAGCTCATATGCAATGATGTGTTAGGATTGGGCGGGACGAGCGCCAAAGACTTGGGCGCTTGACCGTTGCTGCAACGAATTGCGGCTCACAATTATAACACAACAACCACTACCAAAAAGGAGGGGCGGCTCCAGAAGCGCGGGCTAAATGCGGCTCGCGCTTCGGGGGCTGTTTAAGGTTTTGCTTTTATAGTTTTGGCTTTATAATCGTTGATCTCTTGATATCAATGAAAAACAAAATTCTGTTTTAATGTTCATTAGCCTATTTCGATATTCGTATGCAATGTGTAGTCCCGCAAGTATTTCGCAGTCAGTCTAAGTCCGGCCATACATGCCGGAGTATGAAATTGAATAAAAGACGAGTTCATTGGCTAATTCTTCAAAAGCGGAAGGGGGTGGCATCAAAAGATCTGGCAGCTATCATGAAATTATCTCGTCGAAGGGTGGAACAAGTCTGGAAGTATTATCTTGAT
>Ga0208980_10003096_pt1 | contig 10096 bp, 12 predicted proteins | sample WetSurMetagenome_3_FD_187993 | JGI IMG/M metagenome (GOLD analysis project Ga0208980, IMG submission 187993) | Wetland microbial communities from Twitchell Island in the Sacramento Delta, sample from surface sediment Aug2011 Site A1 Bulk (version 2) | ecosystem: Environmental > Aquatic > Marine...
AGGCTTGATGTAACTTTGAATTAAGAAAAAGAAATTCCAAAATACTTAATAAAATAAATCATTAATAAATTGAAAGGAGCGAATATGAAATACATAGTTCATCGTATAGACGTTAATAAGAACGACATACAGGAAAAACTGGAACAGTTTTTAAATACTCTTAATGGAGAAGTGATATCGGTACTACCTAATGTCCGTCCAACTTTCCAACTTATGGGACCAACTGCCAAAATTGACTTTCTTCTCATAGTTGAAAGAAAGGTGTATTGAGAATAGAATTTAGAAAACTCCGTACGGGGTCATGCAAAGAATATATTTGACTTCCGATTATTTATGGCATAACTTGGATGTTATTTCTAATTACTAACTTAAAAAAAGGAGGGCTTATGAAACTGAGCACTTATTTAATAGTGAAAGCTATTGTCTGTTTTGTATTCGCTATTGGATATATTGTAGTTCCGGTTGCGACAGGTTCAATCTATGAGATCACGCTTGATCCTGATGGAATAATCATGGCACGATTCTTTGGAGCACTCTTAATTGGAATCGGTCTCATCCTTTGGTTTTGTAGAAATGCTGACTGGAATGTATTGAAAAATATTACACTTTCACTTTTTATTGCTGATACAATTGGATTCATCATAGCCTTGGTCGCTCAATTGGCTGGCGTTATGAACTCATTAGGCTGGATTATTGTCGTAATCTGGCTGCTATTAGCGTTAGGATTAGGATACTTTCGTTTCTTAAAGCCAGCTAATACCTGACCAAGATCAATTGTTTAATTATTCCATATAATTTTCTGAATCCAGAGAGCACGGTTTTACTATGTCCTGAAATATTTCGTTGTTCAAATAAAATCCATCCACCAGGATCTTGAAGACCTGAAGCATTGATTTACTTTAATTAACTAAGGAAAGTATCCCAACTGATAATTACCCATTATAAAACCCCCGGGATCCATGGACTGGTGATGATTCAAGAAGCCAGTACCTCAACTCGGGTCATTTAAAAGGCTTTAAGACAACCAGACCTAAACGATGGTGATATTTAAATTAGCCTCTGGAGGAGCTTGGAACGCATTAAAAGTTGCATGAGAGAGAAAGTACATGAATAATCAAGATTTAAAATTATAAAACCTGGTAATCTTATGCTCCCTTTATTTGTTTTAGCATTACTAGCTGGTATGGATTGGAGATCTTGTGAGAGAATAAAATGTTCTACTAAAACTAAGCCCCCGGAGCTGATTTCCGAGGGCAAGAGATGAGTAATTGTAAAATGAGTAAATTTTCTTAATAAGAAATTAGTCAAGTCTCTTATATTCCTCAAAATTTCCAAACTCCTCTTCTTTACCATCCTCAGAGCAAGGGGAAATAAAGAGTTTATCATCTTCAACTTTTGCTTTAAAAGTCAATTCCATCCCTATTTGACTATTAGATATTGAACTATGAGTATAATACTCTTTATAAATGCCATCAATATATGTGTATGTTCCTCCATTAAAACCAGTTGATAAGAATTTGTTTGACGCAGTGTCTTGATAAATTGTTGCGAAGTGTGAATCAGTTAATATTTTCCAATGATTCCCATTAAAATTGCCAGGATAATTAATTGAAGTATCTGAAGATAAATACCTCCCATTTACTAACTGCCATGTTCCTTCAATAGGGGACCTGGCTTCTTTCTGAGTACAACTTCCGATTATTAACGAAAAGATCATGCTGAAATAGACGATTTCTTTCATAGTCACAGGTTTTGGTCATTAGTTAATAATTAGTTATTTGGTTATCAAAGTTACACCAGCAAAAAGCCAAAGTCAATTTTATTTTCCCAGGCAATTGTTCTGTTGAGAATATTCACAGGTGATCAGTGCTGGTTGGAAGTGAGGATACTAAAAAAGCCCCCGATCTGAGGGCTTAACAAAGAGATTTATTTGAACATTACCACATGAACTTTGTTTTCAGAACATAAAGAGACTTACTATGAAAAGTTATGAATCATTTAATCAATCTGGTTTCTCAAAATTCCTCAATAGTCTGACAGGCAGAATCTTACGTTTGGTCATCGGTATAGGATTCCTTTTGGTCGGTTATATGTATAGTGACCATGTACTCGGTGTGATATCAATGGTATGGGGTGTTCTGCCATTGAGCGCCGGAGCATTTGACATTTGCTACGTAAGTGCTGCACTCGGTGGTCCGCTTTCTGGCAAAAAGATACGTGGTGAGAGGTAATAAAAATGAATAAGTAACTGGATTGCATCGCCTTCCATGAAGCCGGTCATGCTATTGCATATATACTTGCAGACATTCCATTTGAATATGTAACTATAAAGGAAGAAAAGGAAAAGGACGAGTTTGGATATAGATCACTTGGTCAAGTGGTAAATGAAAATCCGATGACACCAAAAGAATGGGAGAAACATTCCATAATGGATCCTGCTGAGTTCAATGTCTTCTTCAAAGATGACTTCACCAAATTAGCCGGGCTGGTAGCAGAAGGGATATATCGTCGTAGATTCAATTATAAGGCTTCTAAGGGAGACTTCAGGCAATGGGTAGGCACAACACTCTTAAACTGGGTACAAATAGAATCACATATCTTTGATACAACGAACACTCAATCCATCTCCATTTGAATTTTCGGATATTCCGATTGAAGTATTATCATTGTAAAGTAAGATAGATAATGAATGAAATTCATTCTTTGAAGTACTTGTCCACCAGAAACCACGATCACCGATAAAGTGAAACCCTCCCATAATATGCGACCTTATCCTTATGCCTCCGGGTAATGCAGAAAATCCGTAACTATTTGCAAAACAAATGTTGGGACTATTCCAGTAGATTGTATAATAATCTTTTAGCTTACCACCCGCTTTTCTTTCGCCTCCGAGAAAGTTGACCAGTATCGTCCACTCATAATCTTCAGGAACATGCCAGCCTACGGGACAAAGCGTTTTAGAATTGATGGCATAGTAACTATACAAGGCACCATAAATCCTGCCGTTAATGGAATCGTTATTATACCAACAATACCCAATTTGCGGATAATAATTCCAGACAGAATCAGACTTTATTTGTGGAATTAAAGTTCCATCATTTAGCTTGGTTGTCCTCAGATTTTGTGCCATCCAGATTTGTGAACCGATACCAACTGTCTTATAGATGTTCTCTTCGATGTCCGTAATCTGTCCGGTTTGTCCGGTATAGTCCGGATTCAAACTCACCTCCGGACTTTCGCATGAAGTCGCCATGAAAATGAGAAAGTACAGGACTGTTATATTTAGTGAAATGGTTGATTTTGGTTCCACTGTGTATTAGATTCCATTTGCGACCGTTATTTTCCTCTTAATCCGTATCTGATATATTCCCTATTTATAAGGTTCAATGCTAAGTCAAACTCAACAGAATGCCTATAAATTTACAGTTAAATACGGTTATTTCGAAATTTTGTTACACTGTTCACAATTGATTAACCAACGACCAGGAAGGTGCTGGCGGAGACTAAGCGATCAAATCAATAAAACCTGACTTTATCTGACTGACGACGATTACTAAATGTCAATTTTTATGCTTCTGAAAACAAGTTAGCAAACATATATGTAGATACTACTAATTTTAGTATAATTAGTAATAAATAGTTTTGAAATATTATTAATATTATAAATATTACTAATTTTACAATAATTAGTAATTCATATAATGAAAAAACCAGAATTGCCCCCAACATTAGCAAAACTAGACTTAGAAAGAATATTTAAACTACTAGGAGAACGAGAATATTCAGATCTAATAAAATCATATAATGATGATTATTTGCATTGGACAGAACTAAAATATAAACCAAAACCAGAAAATCTAGATATAAAAGATGTTTGGCTTTTATTAAAGTTAAGCCGTCGTTTAAACTCACAAATTATTCGAATAAGCGATATTGAGGGATTCGAATTTCAATACTCATTAACCTCGCAAATTCAGCAAAAATTGCATGAATTTGATTTGAATTTACGAGGGAGACTTGAAAGTGATAAATTAATTCCAAAAGAGGAGAAAGTTAGATTCCTTCTTAGTTCAATCATGGAAGAGGCAATAGCATCAAGTCAAATTGAAGGTGCAGTAACAACCAGAAGGGTTGCGAAAGAAATGCTTAGGAATGAAAGAAAACCAAAATCTAAATCCGAGCAGATGATAATGAATAATTATCACACGATTAAAAGAATTAGTGAATTACGAGGTACCACATTAACACCTACAATCATTCAAGAAATACACAAGTTTATTGCATATGATACTCTAGAAGATAAGGAGGATGAAGGAAGATTCAGAACAAATAATGAAATAAATGTTGTTGATGGTATAACAGGTGAGTCAGTTTATTATCCACCCGATTATAAAAAAATAGAACAACTTATTAATGATTTTTGTGCTTTTGCAAATGAAAAAAATGATAACAACTTTATTCATCCTATAATTAGGGCTTCAATCTTGCATTTCTTAATTGGGTATATACATCCATTCGTTGATGGAAATGGACGCACAGCGAGAGCAATTTTCTATTGGTACTTATTATCTCAGGATTATTGGCTAATTGAATATATGTCCATATCAAGACTAATTATTAAATCAAAAGTGCAATATGCTAATGCTTATCTATTTACGGAGTTGGATGAGAACGACTTAACCTATTTTATCAAATATCACCTTCGGACTATTGATCTTGCCTTTGGTAGTTTAAAAGATTATATAAACAGAAAACTTAAAGAAAAGACTCAGTTATATAATTACAGAAGAATTAAAGGCCTAAATGATAGACAATTACATCTGTTAAGGTTATTTCATGACGATTCAGAGAGAGTTCTTTCTATCAAGGAAGTCCAAAATAGATATGGAGTTGTATATCAAACTGCAAGGACAGACCTTATGTCATTAGAAAATCTGGGACTAATTAAGTCTTCAACCTCGGGGAAAAAGAAATTAATCTTCGTTAGGACAACTGATTTTGAGAGTATCCTAAAGAATCTTTGTAAATAATACTTTTGCTAACACGGTCAATATGGGTAAGTTGTTTGTCACGCTTTTTGCTTTGCTCCTACACCCAAGATAAATTTGTAATGGCAGTTGCACCCGGACACGCGCACCAACCAGTAATTAAAATCTTGCACCGTGACAGTTTTCTGGCCCCGCTGGCGCGGGGTACCTGGATGTTGCCCGGTTCTCGCGTCGGGTAACACGCCCTCGCGGTAGGCTGGCTCTTTCGCTTCCTCCGCTTCGGTCCGGCTCTTCGCTAAAAACACCCACAGGGTGTTTTATTATCGCTCAGCCCTCCACCTGGCAATTTTTATACGCTCGGCCCTATTGCCGGGCAGTTAGCTGTCACCCGGCATTATGCCTGGTTCTGGATCGATACTGTAACGTGCTTAATAATTGAAATATGAGAAAGAAATTTGTTTATTTCTTCACTTGCCATTCGGCCGGATGTTTTTTTATTTTGGTAAAAATGTATTATTTAATCCAATATATATAGGTTTTAACTGTCCTAATACTGTGATGTTTTAATTTTATTTTTTCCTCGAATCTGATCCAATTATTTTGGTTTTGCCATTTTTTATCATATATTTATGTAAGGAAATAGCGAATAATCTGCATTGCAGTATTTTTGCAATAATAACTTTAATAATCAATTAAATATAAATTAGTCTAACAAAAGTCTATCGAGTGATGGACTGCGATATTGCAGTCCATTTAGTAGTTATCGGCAGCCACAGGAGATACGCTGGGATGATGCCGGCGATGCGCATACCTACAGGCGGCACGATTCGGAGGTGAATTACATGCATGCAGACATTGTTATGATACACGGCATGTGGTCAGGCGCATGGGTCTGGAGCGACTACCTCTCTGTTCTTGAGGGGCGGGATTATCGTTGCCTTACGCCCACCTTGAGGGGACATGACGCACCGCCTCTGCAACCACCTGCCTCACTGGGCCGCACCAGCCTTCGCGATTACGCATACGACCTGCAAAGAGAGATTGGAAAGATGCCCCAGCCTCCAGTACTCCTGGGTCATTCAATGGGTGGGATTCTCGCACAAATGCTCGGGGCGCGAGGACTTGCGAGGGCGCTCATACTTTTGAGTCCGATGCCACCTCAGGGTTTCAACGTCCTTTCATTTGCGAGCTTGCGCATGTTCCGAGAAACGCTTATGCGATGGGGCTTCTGGCGAATACCCACGCGCCCAACGTTTCGGGATGCCACAGCTGTCATGCTGGAGCACCTCCCGGAAGAGGCGCAAAGGAGCACTTACGAACGGCTTGTTCATGAGTCCGGCCGTGTGGCGTGCGAGGCCGGGTTCTGGTTCCTCGACTCACACAAGACCAAGTACGTGGACACGACCCGTATCACTTGTCCAGTTCTTTTGGTTTCGGGATCCGAGGACCTGCTTCATCCGCCAGCGATGATGCGCAGACTCGCCCGACGATACGAGCCCTATGCGACCTATATCGAGTTGCCTGGCCATGGCCACTGGCTGACTGGAGAGCCTGGTGCGCAAGAGATAGCGAACCGGATTGCAGACTGGCTTGATGAACTGGTCTGAAGCATGCGATGCTGGATGGCATTCGCTACCCAGTGCATCCAGCGGACTTCGCTACTTATACCGCTGATGCCTAGCGTTCTACACAAATATTAGGTATGAATTCACTTTTAATGCCATTGATCGTATTGAAATTACAATTAAAATAGGCCGTAGATTTAAAAAAATGGAAAACAAAACTTGATTAGATATTAGTTTTACAAAAGAAGAATAAAAAGGGCAACAGCCAACACGGACCATATGGGTAAGTTGTGTCCCGCTTTTTCGATAAAAAAGCGGGACACTTTTTGCCCCGCCAGGGCGGGGTTTGGCCCCGCATAGCGGGATTTCCTCACTTCGTTCGTCAACTTCGCCGAGCTCCGCCTCGCTCCGGTTCATCGCGGAGTTTATCCAGCAAAGCGGGACTCCTCAACTTTTGCTCCTGCACCTAAGACAAATTTGTAATAATTTAAACCGCGACCGCGCCAGTGCACCCAATAAAAATCCTGTACCGTAATAATTTTCCGACTCCGATCAAACTTATACCGCGACACTCGTATAGTTCAGCCACCTCCTACCCGGACGACAAAAACCGCGCCCCCGCTTTCGCTACGCTACCGCGGGGCAGGCTCTCCCTATTGCCTGGCCGTTATATTTTGGCCAATTCGCGACTGATAGAGAGACACTTACACCTCAATGACCTAAATATAATGCTCAAAGCTTTGAATAATTATAATTCTTATTTGGCTTTCATTTTAGAAAATCAGGCACATATTAATCATTCCCAAAGTGCATTAAAATAGATGATGAACATTATCTTGATAAAAATGTTAATATACAATCAGTTAACTCTGACTGAAAATAATAAAATAAATTTCATCGCTAATAACAAAAAAAATGGATGACAACAAAAAGGTTTCTGGAATACCAGACATGAAAGTCAGACTCTCAGCATTATGGTTATTTGCTATGCTCACTTATACTTATGGTGATGTTGTAACATTAATGGATCCTGTTAAACACGGTTCGATTCAATTGACTGAAGGATTCCTGTTAGGAGGCGCCATATTCATGATGATTCCGATTACGATGGTTCTTTTGTCTCGGATATTAAAGTATCGGGCAAATCGCTGGACGAGCATTATAGCTGGCACGATAATGACCGCTGTTCTGCCAGTGACACTATTTGTTGCAGCGCCAACTTCGTATTACGTATTTTTCACAGTTATAGAAATATTAACTACTGCATTAATTGTCTGGTATGCATGGAAGTGGCGTAATCCTGAAGGCAAATCTGAATAAATCATTATGAAAGCAATTGTCTATACAAAATACGGATCACCGGAAGTTCTTCGGCTCAAAGAGGTAGCCATGCCAATACCCAAAGACAATGAAGTGCTTATAAAAATATATGCAACATCTGTTACATCAGGAGATTGCCGTATGCGAAAGGCTGACCCATTTGCGGTAAGATTTATTAATGGCTTCACAAGGCCAACAAAAATAACAATCCTCGGGAATGAGCTGTCCGGAGAAATTGAAGCAGTGGGCAAAGATGTAAAACTATTTGGAATAGGTGACCAAGTATTTGGTCAAGCAGGAATGAGTCTTGGTGCTAATGCCGAGTACATTTGTCTGCCTGAAGAGGGTACACTTGCAATAAAACCTACAAATTTAACCCATGAAGAAGCAGCCACCATACCTTTTGGGGGAAATACAGCATTGCATTTTCTAAGAAAAGGGAATATCCGGAGTGGTCAAAAAGTTCTCATTTATGGATCATCAGGTAGTCTAGGTACTTCTGCAATACAACTTGCTAAAAACTTTGGAGCTGAAGTCACTGGAGTATGCAGTACTACTAATGTGGATTTGGTAAAATCTTTAGGAGCTGATAAGGTGATTGATTACACAAAAGAGAATTTTACTAAAAATGGCCAGACCTATGATATTATTTTCGACACAATAGGAAAAAGCCCCTTTTCAGGTTGCGTAAAATCACTTAAGCAAAAAGGAATCTATCTTCGAGCTGTTCACATGACAGTACCATCGATTGTTCGAGGTCTTTGGACCTCAATGACAAGCAGCAAGAAAGTAATAGGCGGGGTAGCAACCGAACTGAAGGAAAATCTCGTTTTCCTCAAAGAGCTTATTGAGGAGGGAAAGCTAAAACCAGTCATAGACAAACGCTATCCACTTGAACAAATTGCTGAAGCCCACAGGTATGTCGACAAAGGACACAAAAAGGGCAACATAGCTATCAAAGTCCAGAGTCAACATTCCTGACACGGATAGTAAAGGTAAGTTAGTTTTCATGGTTTTTGCATACCCTTCCTGCACCTAAGACAACTTTGTAATGGTTCTTTCACCCGGACACCCAACTTCGCTCCGCTATGTTGAGTAAAGCGCGCGTCGAACAAATACTTTTGCTAACAGCATAAGCCAATGTCATTTAACAGAATGACAAACTTAACATATAACAACAATATGACAAGATATTTGTTAGTACGTAAAATCAATTGGAAAAATGGAAACAGAAATCTCAAATGAACAACTGTTCAAAATACTAATTGAAGAAGGATTCAGCAAAGGAGATGTGACTGTATTTGATAAATATACTTCACAAGATTTTGTAGAAAACCAATATGGATTTTTCCCTCCTAATGTTGAGGGAGTAAAAAAAGCTATTCATAGTTTGCATATGGCTTTCTCAGATTTTTCTATGGTTATAGAAGATCTGGTAGCTTATGATGATAAAGTATGGGGGCGAATGACTGCCCGAGGGATACAAAAGGGACAATTCGGACCAATGCCACCTACTGGAAAAAGAATTGAGATCACTGTCATAGATATCATGCGTTTCAAAAATGGTAAACTAATTGAGCATTGGGGAGTCCCTGACCGCTTTGCTGCTATGGAACAACTTGGAATGAAGCCACCCCCAAAACTCATTATGAAGTTGATGACCCTTTTTAAATAGTTTAATTACCATTCTTTCATTTATTCAGGACATCTAATAAAAAGTACTTGTGCTAACAACACTGGTATTGGCAATAAGCTTGTCCCAATTTTTGCTCGCCACCGTGACAACTTTCCCTCCTTCACGACTAAAGTTGTTTCGAAGGGCAATGCTGGCTAAAGTACCAGTTCCGTTAACTGTACTAACGGGATGACCGGTGCTTGCGTCTGGTAACACGCCCCCGCGACAGGCTGGCTCTTTCGCTTCCTCCGCATCTGTCCGGCTCTTCGTTAAAAACACCCACAGGGTGTTTTATTATCGCTCAGCCCTCCACCGGGCAATTTTTATACGCTCGGCCCTATTGCCGGACCGTTAGGCTTAAATTGCTAGCTCACTGCTCTTTATTAAGTTTCTTAAGTAGCCAATTGAACTTATAACTTTACTTGAATCCGGAGATTTTTTATATAAACAGGGCAACTAATTGGATATCACAATTTGTGATATCCAATTTTAAAAGATTTATCTTTGATTGATTAGTTTAAACTATGAAAAAACAATCCATGCTCCCA
>Ga0208980_10003097_pt1 | contig 10093 bp, 9 predicted proteins | sample WetSurMetagenome_3_FD_187993 | JGI IMG/M metagenome (GOLD analysis project Ga0208980, IMG submission 187993) | Wetland microbial communities from Twitchell Island in the Sacramento Delta, sample from surface sediment Aug2011 Site A1 Bulk (version 2) | ecosystem: Environmental > Aquatic > Marine...
CCGGCGCGGTCTCTGATGAGGTCGAGTTAAAACGCAAGCGTAAAAGATTGTGGCTGGGTATTGGTGCGCTCGCGGTGGGGTTGATCGCCATCGTGGTCGTCGTCACCCAGAACCTGCCTTCGGCAGGCAAGGCAACCCCGGAATCAACCCAATGCAAGGTGGCTGCCTTCCGGGAGGCGGAGGCCACACAATTGATAAGCGATGGCGCTGTGATGGTCTATCACCGCACGGCTGGACCGGATTGCGTAAATCAGCTCTTCGCCATCTACCCCGATGGACGCATCACTGGAAATGACACGGTAACCACCTTGGAAAAACAGGTTGACCCCGGCGAAGTCGAAAGATTGATCGCTGCAATCACCGTCGAGCACGGCTGGTTCACCAACGATATTTACAGCACATATCTGAATCCCTGCCGCCAATGCTATGCCCATTTCATTTCAATCTCGTACAATGGGCAGGTGAAGGCGGTGACCGGGGTGGATGGCACTACCGCCATGCCCCCTGGATATGAATTTGCCCTGGCAGAGATTCGCCCGCTGCTGCCCACCTTCCAGCCCTCGCAGAAATAACGAAGAGAAATGGATGCACGGGCAAGGGTTCAATATAAATGAAGAAGATTCTTATCGAACAGGGGTTTGACCAATGGAGACAGTCGCATGAACTCTAAAAGAATGCGTGTTTTACTCTTAGCAGTTTGTTCCATCTTTACCTTTGCATGCGCCTATATTGAGCTGCCACAGGATCTGGCTACGCCGACCCCGGAAATGGATTCATCGTTGACCGGATGGAGCGCGGTGGCGACCAGCGTTGGCAAGTCTGAAAGCGGCGATCTGCGCATCGAGCTGGCGCTGGAAAATGATACCGGTGACTGGGCCACCATGCAGGCGGTCGCCGATAAACCTGTTGTCCTGACATCCAACGGAAAAACGACCAATTGCGACACGGTGTTTGTTGGTACCGGTGAGCACCGCTTTCCGCCTGGTTTTCGCCTGCGCGGATATCAAACCGGCGATATGGAGAATCCGGAAACCCAGTTGGTTTACGTGGAATGCAAGGGGGCAGAGGCGGCTGCTGGTTCCAAGCTGGCGATCGATTTCGTTAGTTACGGCGGGATACTGGATGACTATGCCCCGGACGCCAACGCCACGGAGGGCACCATGGAGGTGGATCTGGACAAAGTGGTCACTGATCTGACCTTCCCGGTGGCAAGTGAGGTGGAGGGGCTGATCCTGAAAGGCGATGTGGCCATCACCGGATTGAGCGAGAACGTGGTGACCCTTTTGGATGTGACCCGGGCAGATGAGGGCTTTACCTTCAAATGGCAAAATTACAATCCATCCAAATTCCCGTTGAAGACCCACATTGGCACCCCGCCGGTGATCGGGTCGGATGGGATCCTGTATGGGGCTTACGAGTCACAGGATATCGCCCCGCTGGATATCACTCCGCCCAAGGGCAACATGGAATGGGAAACCTCCGTCAAAGTGCCTTCAGATGTGAAAGGGCTGTATATGCTGCTGAGTGTGGAAACGAACAAGCCCAGAACCTACAAAAGCTACGTTGTGGATATCACCGAAAAATGAAAACACACAAAATACGTTCTCTTGCGCTAGTTCTGATCGGCATGATCCTCCTGGCGGGATGCGCCGGACAGATTCTTCCTGCACAGAGCCCGTCCGGGTCTGGGGAAGCATCTCAGGACGTGAAGCCGACTTTGGATTTGGATTGGTTCGCTATGGACCTCACCGACGCTGTCAGCGGCGAAACCTTCAATATGAACGATTTTGCCGGCAAAGTGGTGCTTGTGGAGACAATGGCGATGTGGTGCCCAAATTGCCTGGTTCAGGCGAATGAAGTGCGCAAGATGCACGAAGCGCTTGGCAACCCAGAAGATTTGGTTTCGGTCAGCCTGGACGTGGATACAAATGAAGACTCGGCGACATTGAAAAAGTATGTCGAAGATTACGGGTTTGACTGGCGCTTCGCGGTGGCACCCCTGCTGGTTGCCCGCGCGCTTGGCAACCGCTACAGCGCGGAATATCTCAACCCGCCCATCTCTCCAATGCTGCTCATCGACCGGGACGGGGAAGTGCATCAGCTTGATTACGGGTTTAAGAGCGCCGAGACGCTTCAGGAATTCGTGGAACCTTTCCTGAGGAAATGAAGCCCGGTGTCGAATCTTTTTGCCACTTCCTTTTTCCTGGGTGTTCTGGCCACCGGTAGTCCCTGCATCCTACCCCTCTACCCGGCATACCTGGCATTCCTCAGCGCCCAGGGGGAGCGCGGATTGGGAACTCAACGCTATTTCCTCGGCTTTTTTGTCCTGGCCGGCGTATTGACGATGATGCTTATTCTGGGGGCGGTGATTGCGCTGCTCTCGATCTCCGTCGGCAGCCTGCTTGCCTGGCTGATCCCCCTGGCTGACCTATTAATCCTTACCCTCGGAATCCTGTTGATCGCGGACCGCAACCCGTTCGCCGGGGTGCCGCGCATCCGGGTACCGGCGATGCAGCATCCTTTTGGCACCGCGTTTTACTATGGCTTTCTCTACGGTCCAATCGCGCTGCCCTGTTCCGGACCGCTGCTGGTGGCAATTTTCGCGCTCTCCCTCACCGCCACGGAAGCGCTGAGCAAATTCTGGGTTTTTCTCTGGTTTGGCATCGGGATGGGCTTACCCCTCTTGATCCTCTCTCTGCTCTCCGGCGCGCTGCAGCGCCAGCTGACTTCATTCTTCGCCCGCCATAACCGCGCGGTGAACCTGGTGGGGGGTCTCCTCCTGGTGGGCGTGGCGGTTTACGATTTTACGAAGAATTGGAACTCCATCCGCCTGTTTTTCAGCGCGGGTTGAGCATCTGGAAAAATAATAATGAAAGCGATCCGACTTCACGGTATCCGGGACCTGCGCGTGAGCGAGGAACCCACCCCCGCACCACTTCCAGGTGAATGTCTGGTGAGGGTGAGGGCTGTTGGGGTGTGCGGCTCGGATCTGCACTGGTTCAAGGATGGCGGGATCGGCGACGCCATGCTCACACGCCCGCTCGTCCTGGGGCACGAATTCGCCGGGACGACCGAAACAGGCGAGCGGGTTGCGGTGGACCCTGCCATCCCCTGCGGCGAGTGCGAACACTGCCTGCGCGGGGATACGAACTTATGTCCCTCCGTACGCTTCGCCGGGCACAGCAACGAGGATGGCGGCATGCGTGATTTCGCCTGCTGGCCGGAGAAGTTGCTGCACCCGCTGGCGGACGCGCTCTCGGACGCTGATGGCGCCATGCTCGAGCCGCTGGGGGTGGCCCTCCATGCCGTGGACCTGGCTCATCTGCGCCCTGGCATGAGCGTGGGTGTTTTCGGTTGCGGGCCGATCGGGCTCTTGATCCTTCAACTGGCGCGTCTCAGCGGAGCCTCCCTGGTGGTTGCCTCGGAGATCCTCCCGCACCGCATGGATGCTGCCAGAGCTTTCGGGGCAGACGCAGTCTTCCACCCTGAACCGGACTTGCCTGAAAAAGCGGTTCTGGAAACCACGGGGGGGCGTGGGCTGGATGTGAGCTTCGAGGTAGCTGGCACCCAGGGGGCGGTGTATGACGCTTTCAACGCCGTCATGCCGGGCGGGAAAGTGATCCTTGCGGGCATCCCGGAAGAAGAGCGTACCTCATTTTCAGCCTCCACCGCCAGGCGCAAAGGACTGACCATCAAAATGGTGCGGCGGATGCGGAACACTTATCCCCGCGCGATTCGCCTGGTTTCTGGCGGGAAGATTGACGTGCGATCCCTGGTCACGCACACATTTCCGATTGACCAAGCAAAGCTGGCATTCGAAACCGCCGAGAGGCGGGATGGATTGAAGGTAATGATCAAACCTTGAGCGATTCTGGAGAGCGAATGGGTAAATATTCTATCGGTGTGGATTTTGGAACAGAGAGCGGGCGGGCAGTGCTGGTCGATATCGCCAGCGGGCGGGAGATGGGCACAGCGGTGTATCCCTATTCCCACGGGGTGATTGATGAGCAGCTCCCGGATGGCGGCGTGCGGCTGGAGCCCGATTGGGCGCTTCAGGACCCGCAGGATTACCTCCGCACCTTCCAAAACGCAGTGCCGCAGGTGCTGCGCGAATCGGGGATAGACCCCTCGGATGTCATTGGCATCGGCATCGATTTCACCGCCTGCACAATGCTGCCAGTGAAAGCCGATGGCACGCCGTTGTGCGACCTGCCCGAGTTCCGCAACCGCCCGCACGCCTGGGTGAAGCTCTGGAAGCACCACGCCGCCCAGCCCGAAGCCGACCGCATCAACCACACCGCGCGCGAGATGGGGGAAAGCTGGCTGGATCGTTACGGCGGCAAGATCTCCTCAGAATGGTTCTTTGCCAAGACCCTGCAGATCCTGGATGAAGACCCCCAGGTATATGAAGCCGCTGACAGGCTGCTAGAAGCCGCGGACTGGGTGGTCTGGCAGCTCACCGGTGTGGAAACGCGCAATAGCTGCACGGCCGGCTACAAGGCCATGTGGTCCAAACGCGAAGGCTTTCCGCGCAAAGAGTTCTTCAAAGCCCTCGATCCCCGTTTGGAAAATGTGATTGATGAAAAACTCTCTCGAAAAATTATCCCCATCGGTCAGCGCGCAGGGGGGTTGACCGAACAGGCAGCGGGGTGGACCGGTCTGAAACCGGGTACGGCAGTTGCGATCGCAAATGTGGATGCGCACGTGGCTGTCCCAGCAGCGACTGTCACCGAGCCGGGGCGAATGGTGATGATCATGGGCACCTCCACCTGCGATATGGTGCTGGGCAGCGAGGAACGCATTGTACCGGGCATGTGCGGCTATACAGAGGATGGCATCATCCCCGGGTTCTTTGGCTATGAAGCCGGGCAATCCTGCGTGGGCGATCACTTTGCCTGGTTCGTGGAAAATTGCGTTCCAGCCGCCTATGACGAAGAGGCGAAAAAACGCGGCATGGATATCCACCAATTGCTCGAGGAAAAAGCCGGTAAATTAAAGGTGGGCGAAAGCGGCTTGCTGGCATTGGACTGGTGGAACGGTAACCGCTCGGTGCTGGTGGATGTGGATCTCACTGGCTTGCTCATCGGCGCGACGCTCGCCACCAAACCGGAGGAGATCTACCGCGCGTTGATCGAAGCCACGGCCTTTGGTAAACGTATCATTATCGAGACCTTCCAGAAGAACGGCGTGCCCATCCACGAGTTGGTGGCCTGCGGCGGCTTGCCGGAGAAGAACAAGCTGCTGATGCAGATATACGCGGATGTGATCGGGCTGCCGATCCGGGTCAGCGCTTCCAAGCAGACACCCGCGCTGGGCTCGGCGATGTTCGGGGCGGTGGCGGCGGGCAAGGCGCAGGGCGGCTATGATTCGATCTATGAGGCTGCCAGGGAGATGGCGCATCTCAAGGCAGAAGTGTATACCGCCAACAAAGCCAATCAGGCGGTCTACGAAAAGATCTATGCCGAGTATGTACTGCTGCACGATTACTTCGGCCGCGGCGCAAATGATGCGATGAAGCACCTGAAAAAGATCAAGGCGGAAGTCCGGAAGTAACGATTGCATCCGATACTGGAGATCTAATGCTTGAAAATCTAAAAAAAGAACTGGTCGAGCTGCATTTGGAACTGCCAAAGAACCACCTGGTGGTATGGACGGGCGGCAATGTCAGCGCGCGCGATCCTCAATCCGGGCTGGTGGCGATCAAAGCCAGCGGCATACCCTATGAAGAATTGACCCCGGATCACATGGTCGTGGTCGATATGGATGGCAAAGTTGTGGAAGGCAAGTACAAGCCGTCCTCGGATGTGTTCTCCCATCTCTTCATATATAAGCATCGCCCGGATGTGTTCGGAGTGGTGCACACCCATTCACGGTATGCCACAGCCTTCGCTGCGGTCGGTAGACCCATCCCCTGCGTGCTCACTGCCATGGGGGATGAGTTCGGGGGTCCAATCCCCTGTGGTGGGTTTGCCCTGGTGGGGGATGAAGCCATCGGGAAACAAGTGATCGAGAATATAGGCAGCTCGCCTGCGGTGCTGCTGAAAAACCATGGAGTCTTCACCATCGGCAAGGATGCCCGCGCGGCGGTGAAGACGGCCGTGATGACCGAGGACGTGGCCGCGACGGTCTGGATGGCGATGCAGATCGGCGAGCCGCTGCCCATCGCACCCGAAGACGTCGAGCGGCTGCATGACCGCTATATGAATGTATATGGACAGTAATTCATCGGAAAGAACTTGCACAGGAGAAACGAAATGATCGACCTAAAACAAAACGAAGTTTGGTTTGTGACCGGCAGTCAGCACCTTTACGGCCCTGAGACGCTCAACACCGTCGCGGAGCACTCGCGGGAGATCGCAGCAGCGCTGGGCGCCTCTCAGCACTTCCCGGTGCAGGTTGTCTTCAAGCCGGTACTGACCACTTCGGAATCGATCCGCGACCTGTGCCAGGAGGCCAATTCAGCCAGGGCATGTATTGGGTTGATCACCTGGATGCACACTTTCTCCCCGGCCAAGATGTGGATCGCCGGGTTGAGCCTGCTTAGAAAACCCTTTGTCCACCTGCACACACAATACAACCGCGAGATTCCCTGGGCGGAGATCGACATGGACTTCATGAACCTTAATCAGGCCGCCCATGGCGACCGCGAGTTCGGGTTCATCGGCAGCCGTTTACGCCTGGAACGCAAGGTGGTGGTGGGGCACTGGCAGGATGACGACGTGCAGCGCAAATTGGGGGTGTGGGTACGCGCGGCTTCTGCCTGGTCGGATTGGCAAGGCGGCAAGATCGCCCGATTCGGGGATAACATGCGGGATGTAGCCGTCACCGAGGGGGACAAGGTGGAGGCGCAGATCAAGCTGGGATACGAGGTGCACGGCTACGGGGTGGGGGACCTGGTACGTGTGGTCAAAGAGGTGCCCGACAGCGCAATTGCAATGCTGGTGCAGGAATACCTTGAAACCTATGAAGTGAGCCCCGAGCTCAAGCCAGGGGGAGCGCGGCACGAGAGCCTGCGAGAGGGGGCGCGCATCGAGGCCGGCATGCGTCAATTCCTCACCGCTGGGAATTTCAAAGCCTTCACTACCACCTTCGAAGACCTGCACGGGCTTTCCCAATTGCCCGGGATGGCTGTCCAGCGCCTGATGGGGGATGGTTATGGTTTTGGCGCGGAAGGGGATTGGAAGACTTCCATGCTGGTGCGTGCCATGAAGGTCATGGCTGCCGGGATGCCTGGCGGGGTGAGTTTTATGGAGGATTACACCTATCACTTCAGCGCCAGCGGGGATAAGGTACTTGGCGCGCATATGTTGGAGATCTGCGAATCGATCGCCGCGCGCAAGCCCAGGGTGGAGATCCTGCCTCTCTCGATTGGTGGTAAATCTGACCCCGTACGGCTGATCTTCGACGCCAATACCGGTCCTGCCATCGGTGCTTCGATGATGGATATGGGGCAGCGTTTCCGCTTGGTGGCCAATGTGGTGGATGTGGTGCCCACTGATCAGCCGTTGCCCAAATTACCCGTGGCGCGGGCACTCTGGCTGCCGCGGCCGAATCTCAAGACCGCTGCCGAGGCCTGGATCCACGCCGGCGGAGCGCATCATACCAGCTTCAGCTACGCGGTGACTGCCGAGCATCTGCAGGACTTTGCCGAGATGGCCGGGATCGAGTTTCTGCTGATCGACGAGAACACCAAAATCGGGGAGTTCAAGGATAAGCTGCGTTGGAACGACCTGTACTATACCCTTGCCAGAGGGTTGTAAAAACAAGTAGTCCCGCAATTTCCTAACAAAAATCGTGAAGGGAATTTTCGCCCTTCACGATTATTAATTTATAGACCTGATAAATTAATTGACTCGATCTAACTCACACCTGGTGCATGCTGGATCTCGTACGAAACCTCGTCCGCCGTTTTTCGGACTGCGGGTCCAATTTCTCTCATCCGCTCGGTGGTGAGGCGGTAGGCCGGTCCGGCAACGGAAACGGACGCGACAGGCAGGTTATCCTTATTCAGAACAGGCGCCGCAACCGCGTTGATGCCTTCTTCCATTTCGCCCTCATCACGGGCATACCCGTCTTTTATCACCTGGCGCAAGTTTTCCATGACACCTTCACGGGTTGTAATTGTGCACTTTGTGTGGGCTTCAATTCCCGCATCCAGAATTTTTTCAACGGCTTCCCCCGGAAGATACGCCGCGATGGCCTTACCGGAGGCGGTACAAAATACGGGCAGGCGCTGCCCTGGCGAGGCTGCCAGTTTGATACGCTGCGAGCCTTCTGTGACCTCAATGTAGACGACATCCGTTCCATCCAGAATTGCCAGGTTCACGTTCTCCAGGAACCGGGCGCAAAGCCCCTGCATGTAGGGCAGGGCAATATTGCGGATATCGTTTTTTTCCTGGGTGAGGTAGGCAAGCTGCAGGAAACGGATGCCGGGACGGTAGAGCCCGGTCGCGGGGTCGCGCTCCACAAAATGGCGCTTTTCCAGCGTGGCCAACAGGCGATGAACGGTGCTCTTGTGCATGCCCACCCGCTCGGAGATCTGGGTCATATTCAATTCAGGGGTTTGAGTGGAAAAGCACTGCAGCACATCCAGGGCTCTTTCCACGGCGCGAACGGATTCACTCAAGGTGTATTCACCCTCCCATCTACATGATGGTTAATTATAACCCTGAGCGCAGGGGGGATATCGAAAAGGGCTGTGCCGATCAGGTCAAGCCAGCAAGCGCTGTAATTCGGTTGCGGAATGCTGCCGGACTCCGTCGTGCAGGCTGTTGCCGTGAGAATCCATGGTGACAACCGCCGGAAAATCCGCAACACGGATCACCCACATGGCTTCCGGCACACCGAATTCCAGCTTGTAAACCCCCAGTACTTCCTGAACGGTTTTGGCGATCAACGAAGCCGCGCCGCCGATCGCATGAAGATACACTGCCGGCAATTCCCCGCAGGCTTTCAAAGTTCCGGCACCCATGCCCCCCTTGCCGATCACTGCTTTTAAGCTCAGCAGCTTCATCACCTCCGCCTGGTAGGGTTCCTCCCTTGTGCTGGTGGTGGGACCCGCGGCAACAAACCGGTATTGTTTCGTTTCCAATCCGGCGACCACCGGACCGCAATGATAAATTGCCCCGCCAGCAAGCAAGCCGCGAAGCTCCGTCAGAGTGCGCTGTTCCTCAGGGCTGGCGGTTTCCATTGGGTGGATGAACCGATCGGTCAGCCATTTGTGGGCAGCGTCCCGCCCGGTGACCAGGATGCCGGAAAGCAGGACGGAATCACCAACCTTTAATTCTCGAACAGCCGAATTGGAAAGGGGCAGGGAAAGCTTATGTTCCATGGAATCCATCCGTTATGAGTAACTGACCTGGTCGCCTTGGACAGTCATTTTTCTGCGGCGGTACGCCCAGCACATGTAGGATACGGTCACGAAATATGAGGCAGGCAGACGATGCTCGGCGGTGATGCGCGTGCCGAGAACGGTGGAATTGCCTCCGAAACCCATCGGGCCGATCCCCAGTTCGTTGGCTTCCTTTGTGATTCGGTCTTCCAGGGCGTCCAGGGCGGGGTCAGGGTTTTTCTCGCCAGCTTCGTGGAGCAGGGCTTCCTTGGATGCGACGAATCCGGTACCCCGGTCGCCGCCGATGGCGATTCCCAGAAAACCCGGGGCGCAGCCCTCCCCCTGGGCGCGGTTGACCGCGTCCAGGGCTGCCCGCCGCACGCCTTCAAGATCACGCCCGGCCTTCAGGCGGTCATCCGGCAGGGCGTACTGCGTGCCGACGTTTTCGCAGCCGCCGCCCTTCAGGATCAGGTCGATCGTGAGAGGTCCTTCATCAACTTCGTCAAAATGGATGGTGGGAAAATATTTGGAACCCAGGTTGTTGCCCGTGTTTTTTCCATCCAGCGAACCCACGGCATTGGGGCGCAGGTAGGTGAGGCGGGTGGCTTCGGCAACGGCATCCCGGATCCACTTCCGCAGATCGCGGGCACTCCAGCCATCCGGAAGCTTGACGAAAAAGATGGGGGTGCCGGTATCCTGGCAGATGGGGGTGGAATCCCGGCGGGTCATTTCCACATTGGCGAGGATGGTATCCATGGCCTT
>Ga0208980_10003098_pt1 | contig 10091 bp, 9 predicted proteins | sample WetSurMetagenome_3_FD_187993 | JGI IMG/M metagenome (GOLD analysis project Ga0208980, IMG submission 187993) | Wetland microbial communities from Twitchell Island in the Sacramento Delta, sample from surface sediment Aug2011 Site A1 Bulk (version 2) | ecosystem: Environmental > Aquatic > Marine...
CCCGCCAGGCCGGCTCCTCGATCGCCTCCAGGGCCCAGCCGACGTAGCTCGAGTACACCATCACCTTGTCGAGCTCCTTCGCGCTCATCACCTTGGTGACATCCTTGCATTTCAGCAGCACGTCCTTCAGGCCCTTTCCCTGCTTCTCCGCCGCCAGGCTGGCCTTGCGCACCACCTCGTGCGCGTCCTGCCTCCCCAATCCCTTGCCAACCAGTGCGATCATCACCGCCTCGGACATGACCATGCCCTTAGAGGACTCGAGGTTCTTCAGCATTCTCGCTTTGTCGACCTTGAGCCCGGAGAACACTTGGCCAGTTTTAATGAGGATGTCATCGGTGAGCACAAACATATGCGGGATGATGAAGCGCTCGGCGCTCGAATTGGATAAATCGCGCTCATGCCAAAGGACCATGTCCTCATAGGCCGCCGGAACGAATCCTCGAACGATCCTCGCCAGCCCGCAGAGGTTCTCGGAGATCATGGGGTTGCGCTTCTGTGCCATGGTGCTCGAGCCCACCTGCTTCATCTCATCAAAAGCCTCCATGACCTCGCCGATCTCGGTGCGCTGGAGGTTGCGAACCTCGGTAGCGTATCTCTCGCAGGCGGTCGCTAATAGGGCCAAGAACGAGGCCAGCTCGGCATAGCGGTCCCGGCAGACGATCTGGGTGGCTGCCTCCTCGACTTCCAGACCGAGCTCTTTCATCACCAGGTCCTGAACCTCGAAGAAGCTGTCGCCGAACCCGGCTCCAGTGCCAACCGCGCCAGACATCTTTCCCACGCAGACCCTGGGTCTGAGCTCACGCAGCCTCTCCAGGTTGCGCATCATCTCGTTCGTGTACCCCGCGATCTTGAAACCGAAGGTAGTGGGGATGGCGAATTGCCCGTGGGTGCGCGCCACCATCACGGTGTTGCGGTGCTCGGTAGCCAAGGCGGCGAAGACCTTGACCAGGCTGACCAGATCCTCCTCGATCAGTTCGAGGGCCTCCTTGATCTGCAGGGCAGCGGCAGTGTCCACCATATCGTTGGATGTCGCCCCCAGGTGAACGTACTTGCCCGATTTCCCGCTCTTCTCGGTAATGGCCTTGACCATGGCCATGACATCGTGCTTGGTCTCTGCCTCGATCTCCTTCACACGGGAGAGCTTGACCACATCCAAGGTGCAGGACTTGGCGATGCGCTCCGCGTCCTTCCTCGGGATGTTCCCCAACTTGGAATGCGCTCGAGCTAGCGCCGCCTCGACCATGAGCTGAGTCCTGAGCCGGTTCTCCTCGCTCAGGACCTCCTTCATGACCTCCCTGCCGTACCGGTAGTCCAAGGGACAGATGAGCATAGACCAAACCGCCAGGAATATGGGCCCAGTGCTATAAAGGCTATCTACTTGGTTATAAACCTCGATCCGATGGCAGATTACTATTAATTAAACGTGGTTGCAGAGAACGAGTACTTATTTACAAACATAGACTCATCCCTATAATAATGCGATTCGCTCATTCCCGAGGATACCAGAGGGCTTTCCACTTTTCCAGAGATGATAAAGGTAAGAAAAGATTAAGAAGCCTTTCGGATTATATTCGGGAAAGGCAGGATGTCGATGAAAGAGGGATATCGTGGGCGCATTCCAGTCGAATTGCTAAGCTTCTTCCGCGCCCCAGGGGGTCACTCGCTATTGATCAAGGGCGATGCTGGTACGGGCAAGACCACTCTTGCCCTGCAACTGATCGAGGAGCTTTCGGACGAGCAACCCGATTACTACCTCTCCACTCGCGTCTCGGATGAGGCGCTCTACCGCCAGTTCCCTTGGTTGGAGGAGAAGGCCAAGCGCAATGACATCCTGAAAGCGGGAAAGGCCTTCCTCACCAAGACCAAGGCGCCCTCCTTCCGCGGAATGGAGGACTATCAGCACGACTCGACCCTGAAGGTGGCCAAGGACCTCCTGAAGGTGCTGGGCAAGAACGAGTCCTCCAGCCCTATGGTGGTTCGCTCCGAGCTGATGAAGCTCGAGGGCCAGATCGAGTCCGGGGAGGGTGACGATTCCGAGTCCATGTCAACCGAGCTGACCGAGGACGGCGTCGTGCTCGACATAGGCGTCATGCTCCCCGAGATGGAGCTGGCTTATGATATGGCCGAAGCCAACCTTCCCAACAAGACGCTCATCGTGCTCGATTCCATCGATGCCCTGTCCGAGCATTATGGCATCAGCTCCCAGAAGATAATGACCACTTTGCAGAAGGACTTGGTGGAGCACTCCGGGACCAACATCGCTTACGTGATGGAGACCGCGGATCGGAACATCTACGATTATCTCGGGGATGGAGTTGTTCGACTCTACAACGTCCAGAAGGACGGGCGGAGGGTGCGCGAGCTCATAATCGAGAAGCTGCGCGGGCAGATGGTGATGCGCTGGAAATATCCCTTCACCTTGGTCGACGGCCGATTGAGGGTGTTCGATAGCAACTGGTTCAATCTACCGGAGGAGCTGGAGGCCCACGTCCCCATCGCCGACCCGGCCGCGGACTGCGTCTCCAGCGGGAACGAGTCCATGGACCGGGAGCTGGGCGGCCTGCGCAAGGGCTCGGTCATTCTCCTCGAGGTCGGGGAGAGCGTGCCCCAGGACATCGTCCGGGCGATCGAGTATATCATCATCGCTGATTCCTTGGCCAAGAAGAGGGGCGTCATCTGGTTCCCCCTGTACGCCATCAACTACGACAACCTGGACCGGCAGATGCGCCGCATGGTGTCGAAGGAGGCGCTCAGCGGCTGCCTCAGGGTGCTGGACCATGACGCGCCAATGGACAGGAGCTACGACTTCGTGAGCGTCATCGAGGGTTCGGACGCGGCTCAGGACCTAAGACTGAACTCGCTGCGCTTCATGCTCTCTAGGTCCGCGGTGGAGCCGTACATGTCTATACTGGGATTCGACTCCCTGGAGGCGCTCTACGGGCCTAACGTCCTGCCGGATTCCTTCGTGCACCTGGAGGCCATGAAACGGGCCGGGAACGTGGTGATAGCAGAAGCCACGACCTCCTGCAGCTCCCTCAAGCAGCTGGCGCACCAGGCCAGGACCCACATCAAGTTGGAGTCGTTGGCCGGCACCGTGATGATGAGCGGGATGAAGCCGTCCTCGCCCTACTACTACTTGGACTTCGAGCTGGCGAAGGAGAAGATAATCCCGCGCCTCGTCCCCATGGTGTGATTATCACCTAGCGAAATGATCAAACCATCTGGAGGGGGGTCTCCTTGCTATCTCTTTTGATAGCCAGAAGATAAGGGCTTTATTAGCAGGTACCCTTCGAACGTACCATGGATGAAGGCATTCATAAGGAACAAGAGATGTCACGGCTGATGGCCGACGATTACGCGGGGAAGATCATGAGTGCCACCTACGGAAAGGCGATGTCCATCCAAGAGATATCCCGCATCTGCGAGATTCCCATCGCGGTCGCCTACCGTCGTGTCGGGAAGATGGAGAGCGTCGGTTTGGTAAAGTGCGTGAGGGAGGAGGAAGCATATCGAGGAAAGAAGGTGCGCTACTACATGTGCGCCGTCGACTCCCTGCAGCTGTGCTTCGAGAAGGGGCACTTCACTGTCCAGGTGCAGCCCAACACCGAGCTGGCATACATAGAATCTGAGAAAGCCACGATCTAAACCCCTAAAAATGACAAGACTGGAAACGGTCTCTATGCACTCAGAAGCATGGTCAAGCAGATATAAGTCTAGTCCCATTATCCCTAAGGATAATCAGGAGAGGGCGGATGGGGGAATTGGCAGGGTAGACCTTCTAAGGACTTCTCAGCTGCTGACTGACGAGTATTCCGTCAAGATACTAGTGGCGACTATTCGCATCCCTAAGTCCGCGCAGGACATCTCTGATGCCTACAACATCCCTATTGCCGCCTGCTACCGCCGCATACGCGACCTGGAACAGGAGGGCTTATTGATCTGCACCGAGAGAAGGCTCTCCCGACAGGGAAAGCGTGTCTCCTATTACATCAGCATGCTCAAGTCCGCCTATGTCTACTTTGAGAACGGTCGCCTTCGGGTCAAGTTCGAGCTCAAGACCGGGGGCGCCGACCAGTATGGAACCGATTGGCACGAGATCCCCTTGGAAGGGGGCACCAGGCCCAGCCAGCCGGACAAAAAGGATGAGAAGGATATCGACGACCTCGATGACCTCGAGGACGATGGCGCGTGAATCTGGCTGACGCCTTTTTTCGCAATTTGCTGGCGAAAGGGTTATAAACGGTAGTCAGTATGTGGATTCGCTTTATTTGGTGTCTATTAGACGATTGAGCGTGAACTTATGAGTGAATTGTTGGAGGAACTGGACCAAAAGAGACAGTACAACAACAACGAGGCGGAGAAGCATAGAAGGCTCCGTGACGAGTTGAACGAAGAGACCAAGCGATGGGTGCAGAAGAGGGACGAGCTGAACGCCAAGGTGCGCGAGCTGGTCGAGGAAGCGGCGAAGCGCCGCCAGACCCGGGACTCCCTCAACGTCCAGGTGCGCGAGGCCAAGGAGCAGCGTGGCGTTTGGAATAAGAAAGTGAATGAGCTCAATGAGATCGTCACCAACCTGAAGAAGACCAATCTTCCCAGGGAAGGCCCCCCCATTGCCAAGTTGAAGAAGGAACTCAAGGCCTTGGAATTCAAACAGATGACCTCTGTCCTGACCGTCGAGAAGGAGCGCGAGCTCATCGAGCAACTGTCCGAGATGCAGAAGCTCATCAAGGAGAGGGAGAAGGCGCTCGAGGCCAACGACGAGGTGCGCAACGCCATCCGATCGCTCCGCGAGGCGAAGGAGAAGGCGGAAGGCTACCATCGCCAAGTTGGGGATCTCGCTGAGAAGGCTCAGACCGAGCATGACGAGATGATCAAGCTCTACGAGCAGGCCGACACCCTAAGGAAAGAGGCGGACGACGCTCAGGAGAAGTTCATCGAGACCAAGCTCAAGGCGGACGATGAGCACAAGAGGCACATCGAGCACATCCGTCAAGTGCACGATTACGACAAGATATTAACAGGCTTGAAGCAGAAGGCGCGCAAGGCTCGCAAGAAGAAGGAAGAGACCCAGGCCATGAAAGAGGCCGAGGACATCTTCGACAAGTTCAAGAAGGGCGAGAAGCTGAGCACCGAGGACCTGATGAACCTGCAGAAGTCTGGCTATCTATGATGCATAAACCTTTTCCTTAAATATCTTAAACATTTGTTCCTTCGCTTTATATACTAACTTGCCATTCTTAATGCTAGCACTTTAGCAATCTTTATATAGCCTAATAGGGATAATAGGAGCTCGGGAAGGTCTGGGCTAGTTTTCAGAGTGCATCCCATCCCTTCTGATCAGGCTAGCCCTTCCCAACCCTTTTTTTTAATGAACCGTTTGGCAAGGATTATCTAGTGTTATTGCTTAGCTGTGGGAAAGGTGAGCAGAGTTGGTATTGGAAGGCCTGGGGCAATCCCTTCGCGGGGTCCTGAACAAGATCGCCAAGGCGAGCACGATAGACGAGCCCTTGGTAAAGGAGGTGTCCCGGGACATCCAAAGAGCGCTGCTGCAGGCGGACGTCAACGTTCAGCTCGTCCTCGACCTCACCAAGGAGGTCGAGAGGAGGGCGCTGACCGAAAAGCCTCCAGCGGGAATGACCTTGCGGGAGCATGTCATAAAGATCATCTACGAGGAATTGGTGAAGATACTCGGGCACCCTAGGCAGCTCCCCCTCTCTAAGCAGACCATACTCATGGTCGGCCTCTATGGCCAAGGCAAGACCACTCAGACGGGCAAGCTCGGGAGATACCTCCACAAGCGTGGGCTCAAGGTGGGCCTAATAGCCGCCGACGTCCATCGACCGGCCGCCTATGACCAGCTTATGCAGATCGGCGAGAAGATTGGGGTACCGGTGTTCGGCATCCCCGGTGAGAAGGATGCCGCCAAGATCGTGGCCGAGGGCATGAGGCACTTCCACAACATGGACGTCAAGATCATCGATACCTCGGGACGCCATGCCTTGGAGAAGGACCTGATCGCCGAGATCAAGCGCGTTGCGGAGGTGGCCAAGGCTGACGAGCGCGTCCTCGTACTCGATGCTTCGGTCGGTCAGCAGGCTGGACCGCAGGCACAAGCTTTCCATGACGCGGTGGGCGTCACCAGCGTCATCCTGACCAAGATGGACGGTTCCGCCAAAGGTGGGGGGGCCCTATCCGCCGTCTCGAGGACGCAGGCATCGATCGTCTTCATAGGTACGGGTGAGCACCTAGAGGACCTGGAAACCTTCAACCCGGAACGCTTCATCTCCAGGTTGCTGGGGATGGGCGACATCCAATCCCTGTTGGAGAAGGCCAAGGAGACCATGACCGAGGAGCAGGCCATGGAGACCACCAAGAAGATCATGTCCGGGCGCTTCACCCTCAAGGAAATGTACGAGCAGATGGAGATGGTCTCGAACATGGGGCCTTTGAAGAAGCTCCTCTCCATGATCCCAGGCTTCGGCATGCCGGGGATGACCGACAAGATCAACATCGAGGAGACACAGAAGCGCCTAGCCATCTTCCGGGTCATCATGGACTCGATGACCGAGGAGGAGATGGAGGATCCCAAGATAATCAAGTCCTCGAGGGTGGCGCGAATAGCCAGGGGCGCGGGCGTCGACCCCAAGGAGGTCAGGGCGCTATTGCATCAGTATAACACGTCCAAGAAGGCCGTAAAAGGCCTGATGGGCAACCGGAAGCTGCGTCGACAGATGATGAAGCAGCTCGACTCCGGGGACATGGGAGGGATGCAGTGAGGCGGTTCGTGGTAATCGGTCACCGGGCCATAACCTCGGGGGACTTCAAGCTCGACGACCTCGCGGGTGGTACCGGGAGATTGGACGTTCTGCTGCGCTGCATAAACTCCACCTTCTTCCTTTCGCATGACATCCGCCGGGACGCGGAGATCACGCTCATTCTGCAAGGCGCGCCTAACCCACCCAAATCCATCAGGTTGGTGGGCTCGGAGCTGAAGTACCTGAACCCGGACGAGAGGTCCACGGCGGCGCTGGTGCGCAACGCCCTCATACAGAAGGTGGAGTTCGAGGAGCGCTCCTCCCCGGGCATCTACATCTCCAACCGCAAGTACCAGGACGTCCTCACCTCCATCCCTGAGGGGGAGCAGATCGTCTACCTCAAGGAGGACGGCCAAGACGTTCGCGACTTCGACTTCAAGGAGGACGTGACCTTCGTCCTGGGCGATGACCAGGACCTCACCGCCGAGGAGGAGGAGGCGCTCCTGGCCTACGACCCCAAGGTGATCTCCCTAGGTCCGAGGTCCTACCACGCGGACCATTGCATCACCATCGTCAACAACGAGCTCGACCGTCGGGTGCCTCGTCGGGCTTGAGGAGCTTCAGGGCTCCTCCTTCACCCTCTGTGCCATCTTCCTGGCCAGCTCTTCCGTCTTCTTGAGGTCTTCTGTCGTGGGATAACCGTTTACGTCCATGGCCCCCAAAGCCTCCAGCTTGAGAGGTGCCAGTATTTCCAAGGCCTGCTTCACCGCACCACCTCCCCAACCATAGGACGAGAGCACCACAGCGTACTTAGCGGGCGGCTTTATCACTTTGACCACGTTCGCCGCGTGCAGGGCCAAGGGATGCAGGCCACCCAACACCGTTGGCGCGGCCAGCACAATCCCCCTCGAGTCGACCAGGTCCCCAGCAATGCTTGCCAGGTCGGACACCGCGAGGTTGTAGACTTGGACCTCCACCCCCTCTTGCATCAGGGTCTGGGAGAACACGTCCACCATGGCCTTGGTGGCCTGCCACATGGTGGCATAGCAGATGGTGACCTTGGGCACGGTCTCCCCACTGGTCCAAGAGAGGTAAGATTGGACGATCGGATCAGGGTCCTTGTGGATGGGCCCGTGGCTGGGCGCTATCATCCTTATCTCCAGGCCCTCGAGCTTGGCCAGTCCGTTCCTGCCGTTCTTGGCGAAGGGCATCATGATCTCCCCGAAGTACTTCTTGGCGTAGACCAGGAGGTCAGGGACCTCGTCTGCGAAAACGTTACCTGCATGGTGCGCGCCAAAGAAATCGCAGGGGAACAGAACCTTCTCCTCCTCCAGATAGGTGAAGATGGTCTCGGGCCAATGGAGGAAGGGCGCTTCGATGAACCTCAAGGTTCGTCCTCCGAGGTCTAGCTTCTCCCCATCCTGTACCACTTTCATCCTTTCCTCGTCCACATGGAACAAGGCCTTTGCCATCTTAGCCCCCTTGGCGCTCAATACCAGCTTGGCCTTGGGATTGTGCATCAGGACGAAGGGGATGTTCCCCGCATGATCGGGCTCGGCGTGGTTCATGATCAAGTAGTCGATCTTGCCCCAGGACCCCAGCTGTTCCAGCTTGCCCTTCAGCTCCCCCTCGAAGCCTGGATTCACCGTATCGATCAAGGCTACCTTGTCCCGGCCATTGACCAGATAAGAGTTGTAGGTCGTTCCCGCAGGTAATGGGATCAGGGCATCGAAGAGCCTTCGGTCCCAATCCCGCACTCCCACCCAATAAACTCCAACCGCGATTTCCCTGGTCTCGTGCATCTTCCTCACTTGGATGTTCGCACGCTGCCGGAGATATATGTAACAATCGAAATATGCTTTCAAATAAGCTTTTATCCTCCGAGGGGATTAAGCGAAGCTGGCATGAGCGACAAGATTGCGCAGCACAAACATTGCCGGCAATGTGGTAAGGCCTTCGTGGGCAGCGACCTCTTTTGCTCCGAGGAGTGCAAAAACGCCCACAAAACCAACCTCCAAAAGAAGAAGAAGCAGCTCACCCTGCTTTACGTGGTAACTTTCGTCATCCTCATTTTGGCCCTTATATTCGTGAGTCTATGAACAAGGTCGGCGTAGGTGGGACCTTCAACGTGCTCCACCGGGGGCATCGGGCGTTGCTAGACAAGGCCTTCGAGGTCGGAGACGAGGTGGCGATAGGGGTGATGTCCGATGCCTATGTGGACAAGCACAAGAAGCGTTCTGTCCCATTGGAATCTCGCCTGGGCGCCATCAAGGCCTATCTTGTCACCAAGGAGAAGCCCTACACCATCAACATCATCGAGGATGAGGAGGGCAACCTCATGCGCGACGCAACCCTCGTCGGCCTCGTGGTCTCGCCCGAGCGGTTCACCCAGGCCGAGGAGCTCTCCAAGAGGCGGAAGGAGATAGGGCTGGGCGAGCTGCGCATCTATCGCATCGGCAACGTCCTGGCGGAGGACTGCGCCCCGATCAGCTCCTCGCGCGTGTTGGACGGTGAGATCGACGTTGAAGGAAGGATGCTGCGCCCGATGAGGATCCACGTCGGTTCGGACAACCCGGTCAAGCTCCAGGCCGTGAGCATCGTCCTCGCTCGCATCTATGGCGACATCGAGATCACCGGCCACAGGGTCAGCGTCAACGTCCCATCAGAACCTTGGGGAGATGACGTGGAGAGGGGCGCGGTCGAAAGGGCCAGGAAAGCTTTAGGAAACGCGGACTTCGGCATAGGCATCGAGGCGGGCATATTCGAGCGCGGGGGGGATCTCTACGACGTTCAATATTGCGCCGTGGTGGACAAGATGAACCGCGTCACCATCGGCCATGGCTCAGGCTTCAAGTACCCGCCCAAGGTGTCCGAGCTGCTGCATAAGGGCTGGACGGTGGGAGACGCCTTCAAGCAATTATATGATCAAGAGAAGTCGGGAAGGGGGAACGGGGCCATAGGCTTCCTGACGCATGGCATGCTCAAGCGCTCGGAGCTCACCGAGCAGGCGGTGGTGGCGGCGATGGTGCCGCGCATGCGCAAGGAGCTCTACTTCGAGACCTGAGCTCGCTTCTTGCGCTCGTTGACGAAAGCCATGTAGTCATCAAAGGTACCACAGTTGGCAATGCCGACGCATTCGAAGCGCCTATACTTGCGGCAATAGAAACCCTGCTCGTTGAACTCGCAGCTGGCCTGGCGGTCGGCAGCGCATTTCTCCTTGATGCAGCCGAACCCTTTGTAAGGGCCGCGGCACCTTCCATCCAAGTCCAGGAAGTCGCAGCGCACCTCAGGACCTCCATTGGCCTTGCTTGAAGGAGTTGAGCTGAGTCATGTACT
>Ga0208980_10003099_pt1 | contig 10090 bp, 17 predicted proteins | sample WetSurMetagenome_3_FD_187993 | JGI IMG/M metagenome (GOLD analysis project Ga0208980, IMG submission 187993) | Wetland microbial communities from Twitchell Island in the Sacramento Delta, sample from surface sediment Aug2011 Site A1 Bulk (version 2) | ecosystem: Environmental > Aquatic > Marine...
AGGAAAGGAGCTATTATGGGAAATTCAGTTGAAGTAGCTGTTTCAGATGTGATGCCTTCAATTTATGCAACTTTAGGCATTGTAACACCTGACGCAGCTGTAGCTAGTCAGTTATATGAACTTTTAGTAAAGTTTTATACTGACGCTTATGTAGATGGCCGCAACGAAACAATTTAGAAAGGAATAAAGTGGTCTGGAAATATATTACAGACTATGAGTCTCTAGAAGAAACCATTCCAGAAATTATGAAACATGAAGTAATTTCTTTGGATGTTGAAACTAGGGGCTTGGATGTGTTCACTGATCCGCTTTTATTGGTTCAGATTGGAACTCCGAACGAAGTATTTATTTATGATGCTCGTGTTTTAAACTTACAGGAACTATTTGATAAGTTACAATTTTATAAGGGAATTACTTGTTTACACAACGCTAAATTCGATTGTAAGTATTTGCGTAAATATTACAATTATTTACCTTATAAAATATTTGATACGATGATAGCCGAGTCTTTAGCAACGGCTGGTGTAGGACAGTTATACTCTTCCTTAAATTATTTATCAACTACTTATTTAAATCGTCCATTAGTAAAAGAAATTCGGGAATCATTTGCAGATGCCACCGCATTTTTTAGTGATGACCAGTTAAATTATGCGGCGGATGATGCCATATCAACGCTACAACTTTATCCAATTTTGAATCAACAGCTCTCTGATCTTGGTTTACAAGATGTAGCTGATTTAGAATTTGAGATAGTTAAAGTAGTTACTGATATGGAGTTGTCTGGTGTTAATTTCAGCCGAGAAATCTGGCAGGAATGTTATAATAAAACGCTAGAAGATTTGATAATTGCTGAAAGTCAGTTTAAAGAATCCGTGCTTAAAATTGGTTTTTTAGTAGTTCCAGCTAAGAAAAATGGCGTGGAATATATGAAGGAAATCCCTTCTAATGAGATTAACTTTAATAGTCCAATTCAAGTACGCGCTCTTTTAAATAGATTTGGATTAAAAGTACCTGACACTTCAGTAGAAACATTATCAGAAATTAATCACCCACTGGTTCAACAATTAGTCACGTATCGTAAATTAACTAAACGTGCTGGAACATATGGACTCAATTTCTTTGAGTATATCAATCCTATTACAGGGCGTATTCATGCTCAATTTAATCAAATTGGCACCGAAACAGGAAGGTTCTCTTCTGATTCACCTAATTTACAGAACATTCCTAACCCCGCTAAGGATAAGAACGCCCCAAATTACCGAGCAGCTTTTATAGCAACGCCCGGATATGTAATGGTGATCGCTGATTACTCACAAATTGAGTTACGTATTTTAGCTGAAGTTAGTAAAGAGCCTAAATTTATTAAGGCTTACGCTGATGGTGCAGATTTGCACACTTTGACAGCTACCTTGATGTATCATATTGATGCTGGTGCTGTCCAACCTGAACAGCGTTCTTTAGCGAAAAATACAAATTTTGCCATGGCGTATGGATCGGGAGCTTCAAATTTAGCGCATAAATTTAGAATTCCGATGCGCGAAGCTGAAGTTTTAGTTGAAAATTTCCATAAAGGTTACCCTGTTTTAAGTTCATTTTTAACGCGCTCTGGACAGGATGCGGTAATTAATCACTATAGTAAAACTCTACTTGGGCGGCGCAGAAATTTTCAAATTCCAAGTATAACTAATCCAGACTTCAAACGGGTAATTTCGTCCATTAAACGTCAAGGAACAAATCATATTGTTCAAGGCACTTCAGCAGACATGACTAAAATGGCTAAAGTTGCTTTATATAACACAGTGGGACAATTGAACGGTCGACTATTGTTAACCGTTCACGATGAAATTGTAGCCGAATTTCCTGAAAAATTTAAGGAAGAAGGATGTAAGTTAGTTGAACAGTCTATGATAGAAGCTGGTCAAAAATTAATTTCAAGTGTGCCAGTATTAGTCGAGGTTCATGCCAACTCATTTTGGAGTAAGTAATGCCAGTTTCAGCCGATTTATTAAAATCATTAAATAAAAAATATGGTGACACAATCTTACGTACTTTTAGTGATCGTTCTCACCTTCCGGTAGAGGTTATTCCTACAGGAGCTTTATCAGTAGACTATAGTAGCGGTGTGGGTGGAATTCCACGAGGTCGAATTACGGAATTCTTTGGCCCAGAGTCAACCGGAAAATCAACATTATGCCAATATTTAATCACTCACGCTCAAGAACAAGATTTAAATGTTGCTTATGTTGATACCGAACAGTCGTTTGATCCCATCTATGCACAGCTTTGTGGTGTAAATTTAGATACTTTAGTATTCTGCCAGCCTGATTCGTTAGATGCGGCGTTGTTATTTACTGAGGAATTAATTAGCTCAGGTGAGTTTGGTTTAGTAGTCTTTGATTCCGTAGTAGGAATTTCACCACAAAAAGAACTGGATGATGAGTTAACTGACGCCAACGTTTCTTTGATTTCACGTATTATCACGCGGTTTTGCCGTAGAAATATTTATACAATTCGAGATACTAAGACAGCCTTAGTTTTTACTAACCAGGTACGTGATAAAATTGGGGCTTATATTCCTACTCTTGAAACAACTGGTGGTCATGCTTTAAAACATTTTGCAGCTATTAGGTTATTAACTGGGCGAGTTAAAGATATAAAAGACGGTGAAAATATTATTGGTACAGAATTTCGTGCTACTTTTAAAAAGAATAAAGTAGCAACCCCGTATAAAACCGCCAGTTTTTCGATTTATTTTGGTAAGGGAATCTGGGTTGCAGAAGATGTCTTGACAAATGCTCTAACTTATGGTATACTAACAATGCGTGGCTCTTACATTGTTTATAAGGGTGAAACAATTGCTCAGGGTAAAGCTGCAGCTATACAGATTTTAGAGGAAAATGTTAAATTGCGTGAACAAATATCACAGGAGATATTAGCTACATTAGGAGAGGCCAATGGAACATAGAGTAGTAATTGAACGATTGTTTAGTTTGGGCAGTTATCAGAATATTAAAATTATAGCGGAAACCAGTAATATTTCTGATGACATTTGGAATGATGCTGACCAGTTGAAAACGGTGCGAGACGGGCTAGAACAAGAAATTTTAGCAAGTTACGCACAACACATGACGTTGTTTCTTGAAAATCGTGAAAAAATCCAATCTGGAAAATTTGAAGATATATATAAGGAAAATGCATAATGCAAATTACTATTGGTGATGTCGTATTAGTTGTTCTGGGCTTAACTCAGTGGGTTAAGACAAAGCTAAATGTTGCTGGTAATGTAGCTGAATTACTAACATTTGGAATTGGTTTTGTACTAGGTGGCGCATATCAGTATACAGTTGTAACTCCAACAGTTTTTGGCGATTGGTTAGCAATTGTCTTAGTTGGTGCAGGTATGGGCCTAGTTCCAAGCGGTTTATATAAGTTCACTGGTGTAGTAGCTGATCGTATCCGAGTTGCAAAATCTTAAAGAGGAAAAAATAAACAATGTCCCTATTTGACGAAAATGCCGAAAAGAAAACCAATACTGTTCGTGAAAGCCGATTCGTTCGTTTAGTTACTGGAATGCCAACGGTAGTTCAGGTTATTGAGCATGATAGTGTAGCCAAGTTCCAACACTGGATTACTACGTCAGATGGCAAGCACATTTCAGTCCGTTGTTCAGGGTTTTTATCCTGCCCAATTTGTGCTAGAAACGCCACCATTAATAATGATCGTGATAATCCGAAGTACATTCCGTCACAGCGCAGATATACAATCAATGTAGTTGATCTTACTTTAGTTAAGCGAAGTCCTCATACGGGTGAAATCTTCGTAGCAACTAAAGATGCCTCTGGTAAATTTATCTACCCTGATCGTGACTCTGCTGGAAATTCTCTAGTCGATGTAGTTCCTGCCCCATGGAACGCTGTTAAAGTTTTAGAGGGTGGGCCACGTTTGTTTAAGAAACTACAGGGTGTAGCTGAGATTACTTTATCTGGCGATGGAACACCATATGATCCAACATCATATCCAATGCAAATTGTAAGAGTGGGTGATGGGCGCGATACGGATTATTTGGTAAGTGCTTTGGTAGGTAATAAAGTTACGATTGATCCAGCTAATTACGTAGACCAGCTAATTGATTTGCGAGCTGATAGCGGATTTAATCGTGATGAAGTAGAAGCCATGTTAAATGGAGCTGCCTTAAAAGATATTTTAGCAGCTCGTAAAGCTTTAGCTGACGCAACGCCTGAAATTGATTACAATATTGATTTAGGCGAATAACTGAAAGGAATCGGTAGGCTGGTTAAAGCCAGCCTACCAATCTATATGATTTCTCAAGAATTTTTAGATTTAGTTGAAACGATGTCCGATCTTCATAGGCGCAAAAATGCTGGTTATTCAGGAGTTGATAATCCTGACGCTTGGGCAAATTTCCGAGAGTCAGAGAATTTTGGTGTACCAGCATATTTAGGATGCTTGGTTCGTATGTCAGATAAATGGACGCGTATTAAAAATCTTTTGCGGAGCGCAGCTAATGATCAAGTAAGCGAATCTATCGAAGATACTATGCTGGATTTAGCTGTATATAGTCTTATTTTTATTTGTTTATACAGGGAGTTACATGGACGAGGGTATTCTACTTAATTTAGCTGATAGTTTAGAAAAATCAACGTCTCCCCATTTACAACTGGCAACGCTTTATAGTCAATTATTTGATTGTGACTTAACTAAGTCTGAGTGGGGTTTATTGCGAAAATATCTTAAATTATATGGTCGGTGGATTATTTATGATGCTATGATTCGCACCGCTACCGCAGCTACTCTTGATCGTACTAAATCCATCTGGCCGTATTTAATTACTGTGGCTAACGCATTGTTAAATGAGGAACGTAATAAACGACTTAAACAACAATTACGTGAACAGGAACAAAAAAACACCATGTTATTAATTACTTCATTACAACAAATTCAAACTGAGATAACTACTACAGGGACTTTAGATGGCGCAAATACTTAATAATTTGGTTGTTCCCAGTAATCTTGATGCAGAACGTTCTTTACTAAGTGCGGTAATTGCTGATCCTAATACACTTTATAATTTTAGATTTGAACCGGCCTTTTTTTATAAACCAGAATATAAAGAGGTTGCTAAAGCAATAAAAGATTTATTTGTTGATGGACAACCCATTACGATATTGTCCATTACTGAGCGATTACGTGTTACTAATAAATTAGACGAAATCGGGGGCGTAGCGTTTCTAGTAGAGCTTCCCACATCTAATTTTTCTTTGACACATATAGATTATTATAATAATCTTTTAAAATCAAGTTACACTTTACGCTCAATTATTAACTTAGGACAGATTTGTATTGATACTGGGTATCATCCAAATATTAAAATTGAAACAGCCAAAGAACGAGTTATTAAAGAGTTTGACAGTGTTTTTGTTGATGAAGGTACAGAAACTACCCACACTGCTGAAGAGCTGGTTAATCAAGAATTAGTTGATCTTAATGAACGGATGCACAATCCTAATCGAATTGGTATTCAAACGGGCTATGATGGTTATGACACTCTAACTGGTGGATTTAGGGATTCGGATTTAATTATTTTTGCCGGTCGCCCAGGTATGGGTAAAACCGCAATAATTATTAAAATGCTAATGAATGTATCTAAAAACGGAACCCCAGTTTATTTAATTGAAAAAGAAATGGGCAAGTCCCAATTAATTCAACGTATGTTGTCGATTGAGTCTGGGGTTAATTTATTAAAAATTAGAAATGGACAATTAAATCAAAGTGATTATGATTTAGTTGTCTCTGCCATGAAACGTATTAAACCATTACCGTTTTATATTGAAAATGAAGTATCAATCGATGTGTATGACATTATTACACGCACCCGTAAAATGGTACGAACTAAGGGTGTTAAAGTTATGGCGTTGGATCATGTTCAATTGTTATTAACTGACCAGAACAATGAAACCGCAGAATTATCGATGATCTCAAGATCACTAAAGAATTTAGCCATGGATAGTAACATGGCGGTTGTAATGTTATCACAATTAAATCGAGCTGTTGAACAGCGCACTGATAAGCGGCCAATTTTATCGGACTTACGTCAATCAGGTTCGCTAGAACAAGATGCTGATATTGTTAACTTTTTGTATCGAGAAGAGGTTTATAATCCAACCACATCTAATGCTGGTATGGCTGAACTTATTATTGCCAAACATAGAAATGGCCCAACGGGTACATTACCTATGGTTTTTAGAGGAGAAACAACCGACTATTTGGGAATGTAAAATGGCAAGTAAACAAAAAGATAAAGGAAGTCGTTTTGAACGCGAGTCTGCTGTCGAACTTTCTAGTCATGGGGGGTCATGGAAACGAATACCTGGGTCGGGTTCGTTAGGTACAAATTTACATCTATCTTATTTAACTGGTGATGTAAATGGACATTATCCATGGTTTAAGCGTGCTTTCAAAGCTGAAAATAAATTTGGTTATGGTACTTCAAAACAGATAACAATTAAACGCGATTGGATACTTAAAAACCGTCTACAAAGTCAATCGGATAATAAATACCCATGTTTATTATTAAAATTTGATAATGTTACTGGTGGTGATATTGGCTCAGCTAAGTTAATCTGTTTTAATTTTGATACGTGGAATACACTAATGACTGATATTGAGGAGCTGTATACTGAATATGTTGCTTTATTAGACAAGTATATGGCTGAAAAGATGCAAAATGCCGACTAATTTAGAAGAACTCTTACCAGATTTTGAAGATATGAACACGGTTGCCACGGCATCGTCTGAAGCTAGGTTACAAGCACATTTAGTTAAAGATGAATTAGATGCGTTTATTGCTGAGTGTGTGCGTAGAGCGTATCAAGACCAACAATATTGGTTGAATGGTAAACCACCAGTTCAAACATATATTGAACGTACAGTAGCTATTACTGGTAACACGGCTGAAGATGCACAGCATATTAAGAATTTACGGGATCGCTATTCTGAACTACAAAAAGTAGTTGATGAATCTAGGGCGTTATTACAAAATATGCGAGATCGTGTGGCAGCTTTTCAAACTATTAGCTCCAATAAACGTGCAGGTGTACTATGAGTAACGCTGAAACTTTACTTAAACAATATTATGCGAGTCGAGAATATCCCCCCGATTCCCTTGAGTATCAGCAAAGTCTTGATATTTATTTATCATTACGTAATTTATTAAAACTAAATGTAATTGATATTGTAGATATACAGGTTATTGATTGGATTATATCTGGTTATAGTTTCAGAAAAACTGCACAAATAGTGGGGATTGATCGCCGGTCTGTTCAGACCCGGTATCGTAAAGTATTAAAACTTCTAGAGGAGACCCTATGAACCAGTGTTGCATTTGTGGCAAACCTATAGGGATCGGCCATAATGCGCTCTGTAAGGATCATTGGGAACAGTACAAAGATAGTTTACATGAGCCGTGGCTCAGATTCTTAATTGCCAACGAACATCGTGAACGTCGCTATCGCCGTAAAACTAAATACTATCTATCTATCGAGGAATTGTCAGGAACTATTTAATATGGTAAAAGAAATTCGATGTAAGCATCGCCACACAGCTAACGAACATCCGCAGTGTTTTATGAACGGTAAATTAATTGATGAAGCTCAGTGGTGGAAGCAGGTAAAAACAGGTTACTTAGATATAGAAACTACCCAGTTTAATGCCGCTTATGGTTATATGTTAAGTTGGGCCATTAAAGACCGGGATTCAGGGGAAATTTTAAGTGACGGAATTACCCGTAAGGATATTGCTAGTGGGCACTTTGACCGTCGAATTGTGAAAAGCCTATTGAAGGCTATGGAAGAATTTGATTGCGTAGTAACCTACTATGGCACAGGATTTGATATTCCTTTTATTCGTACCCGAGCTTATACGCATCAACTTGGATTTTTCAATATGGGCCAAATTAAGCACATTGATTTGTACTACATTGTTAAATCTAAGTTAAAGTTACAACGTTCGAGTTTGGAAGCTGCTACACATCTATTTGGAATTGAAGGTAAAAATCACGTCAATCCTGAGATTTGGATTAGTGCTTCAATTGGTGATCCGAAAGCTATGGCTTATGTATGTGATCATAACCAACTTGATGTAGATATTTTACATAGTTTACATAATTGTTTAGAAACTCAAAGTAAGTTTACGAAACGGAGTATTTAAGATGTTAAAAGTTATTAAAGCGAATATTGCTATGGTAGAAGGTGACATCGAAAATGTTAATAATAAATATTCATTTTCGTTATCAGCTTACAATAGCGACGGTGAGCCTGAAAAAGAAATGACGATTGCTGAATCATTCACAGAATTTGTACCATTTAGCGAAGCATTTCTGGATGCCGTTGAGCGATTGGGTATGCATTTACAGATCACCCTTGACAAAGTGTAAGATTTAAGGTATAATACAGGAAAGGATAAACAATGCCACGTAAAAAGATTCTACTAACGATCCCGTTTGCTAGTGTAGGTGATGTGGTTGTAGCAAATAATGGTAAACAATATTTTGTACTGCGGGTTGATGGTGCTAAAGCTTGGCTGAAACATCCAAACCAAGATGGAACACTAGGAGCAGGCCGTCCCTGTTTTGGAACAATGGTTGGTAATCCAACTGAAACATTTATTCCAGTATCAGGAGACTCAGAAATGTCTGGGGCAGTAACGGTTGATAGATTAATTAAAGTCGATATTATTTAATTATTGGGGAAGAATTTTTTCTTCCCCGAATTATTCCGGTATAGTTCAGCTGGCAGAACATACGGCTGTTAACCGTAAAGTGCGTGGTTCGAGTCCATGTGCCGGAGCTGCGAGGTTAATTATGGATCAATATTCTTTGTTAGTTATATATCAAATTTTAATCGCTGGTGGAATTCTACTTACCCCGTTTGGTATATGGTATTTAGGACACCGCACACCATGGTCTAGGCGACAAAGAGCCAAACGGCCTCGACGACCATAAGGGCGAAGGTCAAGTAGATAGCCACCCGTCTCCAAAACGGGCAGTAGCTAGTGCAAGTCTAGCCGTCCTTGCTAAATTGGATTAAATAATGACCACGGATACTGATCAGATTACGGGAACAGGAAAAATTAATCTAGTTTTGGGGATATAGTATAATGGTATTACACTGCTTTTGCACAGCAAAGATTTCAGTTCAATTCTGAATATCTCCACTCTTGACAACACATTAAAGGTATGGTATAATATGGGTATGGAACGAGATCGTCTAATTCAAATCGAGTATGATAAGATTCTAGCAAGCGTGGTGGGTGGCCGTTTATTTGGTGAGTATGTATTAACTCCAAAAGAATTAGTAGTCGCCGCCTATTATTTAGGGCGTTTTGCTCAGCGACAGCAGTTAGATGAAGAACGTACTGAAATATTAAATTTATTTAGAACTAATTAGCCGAGGTGGTGAAATTGGTAGCCACGCCAGTCTTAGAAACTGGTGGGCCTAAAAACCCATGCAGGTTCGATTCCTGTCTTCGGCATTTTTAGGGGATTAGGTATGAATTTTGAATTATTTGTTAGTTTAGTATTAATTCACTTTGGTACATTTTGCTTAATCTTATTAGTGTGTGGATTAATTTTAATTAGCATAATTAATCTATTGAAAAATAACTAGCCGTTTTGGTATAATGCGTATTACATCTGATTGAAGCTCAGATAATCTCAGTTCAAATCTGAGGGACGGCACACTATTTTATTTTTAGGTAAGGATAAATAATGGAAAATTTATTTGATGGCCCATGTGGTTATATAGCGGCTGGTATGTTAGTGGTGGTATTTCTAATGTCGCTATCTTGGAAAAAAGAACCTGAAATGTCGAAGGAAGAACAGATTGGTCACGCTGTCCTTAGACTACTTGGTCTTATAAGTAAAGAGTAACTATGATGGATGACGCTCATTTTATGATGACCTTGCTTTTAATGGCCATTGCCGCTTTTTTGCTCCTGCGGCGCCTGATTTCAGCCGAAATACGAAAAGCCTCTTCACCCTTGGACATCGTGTTGATCCTCGGTGCGGCTCTCC
>Ga0208980_10003100_pt1 | contig 10088 bp, 5 predicted proteins | sample WetSurMetagenome_3_FD_187993 | JGI IMG/M metagenome (GOLD analysis project Ga0208980, IMG submission 187993) | Wetland microbial communities from Twitchell Island in the Sacramento Delta, sample from surface sediment Aug2011 Site A1 Bulk (version 2) | ecosystem: Environmental > Aquatic > Marine...
CCCCCGCCGGCCGGGAGGAAGCCATGATCCGGACCCCCCGCGCGCGTTCGCTGGCCCGTGCCGCGACCGTCGCCTGGACCTTCGCCGCGATCCTCGTTTTCAGCGCGGCCGCGCCCAGCCCGGCGACGCCCCCCGGCCGGACGATCTCCACCGACGCCCAGCGCTTCTTCCCCAAGGCCGACCTGATGAAGATCGGCGTTTACTACTACCCCGAGCAGTGGCCCGAGTCGCAGTGGGCCCGCGACCTCGGGAAGATGGCCGAGATGGGCTTCGAATTCACCCATTTCGGCGAATTCGCCTGGGCCCAGATGGAGCCGTCCGACGGCAAGTTCGACTTCGCCTGGCTCGATCGCGCCCTTGACCTGGCCGCCCGGGCCGGTCTCAAGGTCATCCTGTGCACCCCGACGCCATGTCCGCCGGCCTGGCTCGGCGAGAAGGACCCGGAGATCTACCTCGTCGGCGGCGACGGACGGCGCATGGAGCACGGCACCAGGGCCAACGGCTCGCTCGCGAACGACGTCTTCGTCAAATACACCAAGCGCATCGTGGCCGAGCTCGGCCGCCGCTATGGCCAGGATGCGCGCGTCTGGGGCTGGCAGCTCGACAACGAGCCCTGGGGCCCGCCCGATTACAGCCCCTCGGCCCGTCTCAAGTTCCAGGCCTGGCTCGAGCGCCGCTACGGCACGATCGCCAAGATGAACGCGGCTTGGGGCGGCAACTTTTGGAGCACCGCGTACGATTCCTTCGCCCAGGTCCTGATCCCCAACGAGACCCTGTTCGGCGAGGACGCCCTGAGCCCGCACGCCGTCCTCGATTTCCGCCGCTTCACGGCCGACACCCAGGCCGAATATCTCCATCTGCAATACGACATCCTGCGCGGCCTCGTCCGCCCCGGGCAGTGGATCACAACCAACTATATGAACATCACCGACTCGGCCGACCCGCGCCGGTCGGATCGCCTCGACTTCCTCTCGTTCACGATGTACCCGGTCCGCGGCGTCGCGAATCTCGGCGAGCTCGGCTTCCGGCTGGGCGATCCCTATCGGCTGGCCATGGCCGTCGACTATTTTCGGTCGTTCAAGGGCGTCACGGGCGTCATGGAGCTCCAACCCGGCCAGGTCAATTGGGCGGCGGTCAATCCCCAGCCCGAGCCGGGCGCGGTCCGCATGTGGCTCTGGCATGCCTTCGGCGGCGGCCTGTCCTTCGCCTGCACCTATCGCTTCCGCCAGCCCCTCTACGGCAGCGAGCTCTACCACGCCGGGATCGTCGGCCCGGACGGCGTCACACCCTCGCGGGGCGGCCTCGAGTTCGCCCAGGTCGTTCGCGAGATGGGGGGCCTGCGGAAACTCTACGACCCCGCCGCGAACATGCCGGCGGGGATCGCCGCCCGGCGGACCGCTTTCCTCTGGAGCCAGGATGTCATGTGGGACCTTGAGATCCACAAGCAGACCGCCCTCTGGGACACCCGCGACCATCGCAACAAGTGGATGGCCGCGATCAAAGCGGCCGGCGCGCCGCTCGACTATATCGGCGAGGACGACGACTTCGCGGCCTATCCCTTCCTTGTCGCCCCGGCCTACCAGCTCGTCGACGAGGCCCTCGTGGCCAAGTGGACGCGCTACGTCGAGGCCGGCGGCCACCTCGTTCTGACCTGCCGGACGGGCCAGAAGACGAAGAGCGGCCAGCTCCCGGAGATGCCTTGGGCGGGCCTGATCGCCCCGCTCATCGGCGCCGAGGTCGAGCTCTTCGACTGTCTCCTCGAAGGCGACAGGGGAGTCGTCCGCATGGGCGGCAAGGGCCACGCCTGGAACCGCTGGGCGGACGTTCTCGCGCCGTCCGGCGGGACCGAGACGCTCGCCGTCTACGTCGACCAATTCTACGCCGGGAAGCCCGCCGTCGTGACCCGGAAGCTCGGCCGCGGCACCGTGACCTACGTCGGGGCCGACACGATCGAAGGAACGCTCGAACGGGACGTCATGCGCCTCGTCTATGAGGAGGGCGGAGCCACGCCCGCGTCTTATCCGCCGGGGGTCTACGTCGAATGGCGCGACGGGTTCTTCGTGGCCGTCAATTACTCGTCGCGGCCGTACGCCGTCCCGGTCGGCCCCGGCGCGAAGATCCTCCTCGGCAAGAACCCCCTCCGCCCCGCCGACGTCCTCATCTGGCGTTAGCCCGCCGCGCCGTCGGCGGCTCGGGGGCGCCGGCCTGTCCCGGGATCTTGACAGAGAAATAAGCTCATCTTGACGGATTCTTGACAACTCGGGGCGCGCGCCGGGCTATCTTCAGGCCGAAATCAGGGGGATTCCCGATGATCGCCTCATATGCCCGGTTCTTCTGGTCGCTCTATGGGTTGCTCCTGATGAGCCAGCTCGACCGGGCCCTCGTGTTGCGGGATTTCGGCGATATCCTGGCCCGGGTCGTCGCGGCGTTCGGCCTGAGCTTCGTGATCGGGCCGGTCCTGCACCTCCTTCTCACGGCCCTCCTCGTTCCCGTGTCCGGCCCCAGGCCGGATCTTATTCCGGAGCGCGTCTCCGCTTTCCTGTCGCCGTTCCTGCTTTGCTTCCTTTACCTGGCGGTCTACCTGTCCGGACAGAGCCCGCCGGCCGCCTGGCGGCTGGCCTTCTGGGCCGTCCCGCTCGTCTTGGCCCTGGCCAAATACGGTTTCTCCCGTCCCCGGCCGGCCGAGGCGTCCCCGGCCCGCCTGGGCGCTTCGTTGCGTTATTCGCTCGCCCACAGCCTCCGCGGCTCGGTCGAGCTCGTCAGGGACGGCTTTCTCCCGGCGGCCCTCTTCCCCCGGGAATCCCGAAGCCCCTGGCTCGATCCGGTCCTCTTTCCACTCCTCGCGGCGCACGTTCTTCTGCTCGTCAGGTACGGCCCCCTTTCGGGAGGATCGCTCTCCCGGTCGAGCTTGCTCATTCTTTTCACTTTGGGCCCGCCTCTCCTGCTCGTCTACGCCGTCTATGCCGCCGCCGGCCGGTCCCGGAGCCTGCTCATCCCGCTCTTCAGCTTGTCCTGGCTCGTCCAGTTCTTCCTGCTTCTTTTTCATTTCACGACGGATTCGCCCCTCGACGTGTCCCTCATCCTGACCAACAAGGACACCATCCTCAAGCGGGACGCCTTTATCGTCTACGGCTCCAGGCTCCGCTGGCCCGTCCTCGTCGCCGCGATCCTCATCGGGATCCTCTGGCCACTCGTCCTCCAGGCCCGGTTCAAGATCTTCCCGGCCCCGGCCCGGAAGGCCCGTTCCCGCCTGCCTCTCCTGGCCTGGCCGGCGCTCCTGGCCCTGCTGTTCCTGACCTCGCTGCCCTCCCTCGACGAGTTCGCGCTGTTCGGCCGGTCCGTCCAGTCGAACCTGCGGGAGAGGGTCACGCCGGCGCGGGTCCAAGAGGCCCTGACAAAGCCCTATCCTTATGTCCGTCCGCACTTCCCCCTGACCTACGAGGGTCCGCGGAGCGACCGCCCGGACGTCTTCATCGTCCTTCTCGAGTCCTTCAACGGCCGTCTTGTGGAGACGAGGGCCCCGAACGGCGTCGAGATCACGCCGTTCTTCAACTCGCTCATCCCGCAGGGCGTCTACGCGGAGAACTTCTACAACAACTCCATGCAGACCTCGCGGGCGCTTTTCATCGTCTTCGGCGGCGTCTATGAGAGCTACAAGGGCAAGGCCTTCCGCTCGTTCACCGACCTCAACCTCCGGACGCTGCCGGACATCCTGGACGGGGAAGGGTATCGCACGGTCTTCTTCAACGCCCATGACGACCTGAATTTCGACAACAAGGGCCCCTACCTGAAGAAGATGGGCTTCCGCGATCGGGTGGCCATGACGGGCCCGCTCATCGACGACGTCCCTCCGGACAAGTTCTGGAACTGGGGCATCCAGGACGATGTCTTCTTCCGCAAATCGTTCGACTGGCTGGACGCCGAGGAGAGCCGCGACCCGGCCGCGGCGAGAACGCCGCTCCTGGCCGTGTTCCTGACCCTGACCCAGCACTACCCCCACGACCGCGTCCCGCCCGCCCTGCGCTTCGTCTACCCGGAGCCGAAGGACCGGGCCGAGCACTTCGCGAACGCCCAGCACCTCACCGATAAGTTCCTGCGCGAGTTCTTCGCCCAGCTCGGCCGCAGGCCGCGGCATCGCGACGCCATCGTCATCCTGACGGGCGACCACAGCTTTCCGGCCGGCGAGCACGGCACCTTCAACGAACAGGGCTACTTCGAGGAGAGCTTCCGGACGCCGTTCTTGGTCATCTGGAAGGACCGCCTCCGGCCCGGCCGGATCCGCGGAACGGCCTACGACCAGGTCGATATCGCGCCCACGGTCCTCGATCTCCTGGGCCTCGACAGGCCCAACCATTTCATCGGCCGGTCGCTGTTCGCCCCGGCCGAGCCCCGGCCGCTCCTGCTGACCCAGCCCTACGACGGCCTCTACCTGGCCGTCGTCGACTACCCCTTCAAATACGTCCGGCACCTCCTCGACGGGAGCGAGAAGCTCTTCGACGTGGCGGCCGACCCCGGCGAGGAGCGCGATCTCTCCGCCGACCCGGCCTTCGGGGACAGGCTGAGGGCCGGGCGGCGCCAACTGGAGGAGCTGAAGAACGGCCAGGTCGTTCTGGAGATGAACAGGATCTGGGACCCGTCGCTCAGCCGGCCACGATGACCGGCTTGCGGTATTTCAGGACGGCCAGGGTTTCGATGTGCGGCGTGTGGGGGAAGAAGTCGTACACGCGGACATCGGCGATGTCGTAGGCCTCGAGGAGCCCCTTGAGGTCGCGGGCCAGCGTCGTCGGGTTGCACGAGAGATAGAGGAGCCGCGGCACGGGCTCCGCGATGAGCTCGCGGACGATGGCCGGATCGACGCCCCGGCGGGGCGGGTCGATGATGACCACGGCCGGCTCCCTCTCCAGGACCTCCGGCAGCCAATCCTCGGCCGTGCCTTCGCAGACGGCGAAATTGCCGATGCCGTTGAGGGTCAGGTTCTTTTTCAGGAAGGCGATGTTGTCGGCGTCCGGCTCGACGCCGAAAACTTCCCGGGCCCGCTTCGCGAGGAACATGCCGAACGTCCCCAGCCCGCAATAAAGGTCCGCGATGACCGCGTCGGCCGTCGGCCCGGCGGCGGCGGCCACGTCCTCGAACACGCGCTCGAGGATGGCGATATTGGTCTGGAAGAAGGGCCGGACCCCGATGCGGAAGGTCAGGCCGCCGGTCCGCTCCTCGATAAAGTCCCGCCCGAAGAGCTTCTCGTCGTGGAAGTGCTTTCCGTCGAAGATCGAAGCGACGGCGCCGACCAGGGCGTGGTCCCGCTTGAGACCCCGGAAGGCCGCGGCCGCGGCAGCCGTCTCCGCCTCCGCGGCCAGGTCGCACAGAACGAGCGACTCGCCGGTCGCCCGGCTGGTCCGGATCTCGACGCCGTCGACGGTCTCCAGGGGAACGGCGTTGATGGCGCCGATGAGAGCGGCCATAAGGTCGTTCATCCGGTCCGGGACGAGATGGCAGCGGTCGACGGCGACGAACGAGGCCTGCTCGCCCGGCTCGTGATAGACGAACCTGGCCTCGCCGTTCTCCCGCAGGACCCTGAGGCCGATCTTGTTCCGGTAGCCCCAGACCTCGGGCGACGGCGCCATCTCGAGAGGCCCGAACGGCCGCTTGAGCTCCCGGGTCAGGATCTCCGTGACCTGCTTCCGCTTGACCTCGACCTCGACGGCATAGTCCATGTCCTGGTAGGGGGAGCAGGCCAGATAGTGGGCGCAGCGCGGCTCGACCCGGGCGGCCGAAGGCTCGACGATGCGCAGCGTCCGGGCTTCGGCGTAGCTCCGGCGGTCCTTGAAGAGCTCGACCTCGACCGTTTCTCCCGGCAGGCCGCGGTCGGTGAATACGACCTTTCCCTCGAGCAGGCCCAGGCGCCGGCCCGGATAGACGATCTTCTCGATGCGGATGATCATGGCGTTGGGAACGCTTCCGCCTGGCTCCCGCGTGATGGGAATCCGGCGTACGTCTTGAGGTCGATCTTCGCTCCCCGGGCGCTCCACGGCAGGCCCAGCTCCGACGGCAGCTTCCCGGCCTCGTAGCACGCGGCCAGGGCCTCGTCGAGTCCGTCCACGACCAGCCGCCGGGCGCCCGGCGTCTCGACGCCGAGCCGCCGCCCCCCCGCGCCCTCGACGGCCCGGACGAGCCCGGCCGGGAAATCGCGGATCTCCGGCATCGAATCCTGGACCCCGTTCATGCACAGGGTCTGGCTGGCCGAGGCCTCGAGCCCGCAGAGCGGCCGGAAGCCTTCTTCGCGCGCGCCGGCGATCGACCGCCAGAGCTTGTTCATGGGCTCGGCGTCGGGGACGCCGTAGTCCTTGCGCGTTCCGTCCGGGAACTCGGCCCACAGGCCCGAGGTCCGGCTGTCGCAGTGGACGACGGCCCTCTCGAACTCGTAGCGGACGACCGGCCCGCGGTCCGCGTCCGAGGCGTGGCTCACGAGGAACAGCAGCTCGACGCCCTCCTCCGTGCGGGCCCGGACGGCGGCGGTGTCGAAATTCTCGATGGCGTTGGCCCGGTAGAGCTCGGCCTCGACCTCGGCCGGCCGGGCGCTCGTCTCGAGTTCGGGGCCGAGGACGTAGAACATGTTGTGGAGATCGTGAGCCATGGCGTTCTGGACGGGGCTGTCCAGGACCCAGGCCCCTTCCGCGTCGCGCTTCCTCCCGGCCCAGTCGTTGCGGGCATAGTAGCCCTCGTCGCGGGGCCAGAGGTAAAGGCACTTGAGCGACCGGGCCGCGCCGAAGCGTCCCCCCCGGATGTCGGCCTTGAGAGCCTGCACCGCCGGGCTGAAGGACCACTGGTAGCCCACGGCGACCCATCGGTCCGCGGCGCCTTCCGCGGCGATGGCCGCCCGGACTTCCTGGATGGTCCCGGCCGCGGGCTTCTCGCAGAGGACGTGGCTGCCCCTGGCCAGGGCGAACATCGTCTGCGGCATGTGCATCTGGATGGGGGAGGACAGGACGGCCAGATCGGCCTTCCGGTTCCTGTAGAAATCCTGGAGCGAGACGAAGCACGGGACGCCCATGGCCCGCATCTCGACGTACTGCTTGCAGCGGTTGGGCTGGGGGTCGACGGCGCCGGCGATGCGGAACAGGCCCTCGTCCCTGCGGGCCAGCAGCGCCTCGAGGTACGCGGCGCCCATGCCGCCGACGCCGACCATCACCAGGGAAACGGGCTCCGCCATCATCCAGTCCTCGCGGCTAATACTGACACAGTTTGGAGTGCTCGTCCAGCAGGGCCATGTAGTTGTCGTACTTCGTGCCGACCGCGACGCTGTGGCTCGAGCCGAGGATGAACCGGCCCCCCGGCTTGGCGCAGGCCATGGACCGCCGCACGTCGGCCCGGACGTCCCCGGGCGCGCCGCCGACGAGGTTCTCGACCGCGACCCCGCCCCAGAGCGCGATGCGGTCGCCGTGGCTCCGTTTCAGCCGGCAGATGTCCATGCCGGCCGTCGGCTGGATGGACTGGTAGGCGTCGAAGCCGATGTCGATGAAGAAATCCAGGAGCAGGTTGATGTTGCCGCAGCAGTGCTTGAGGATCTTCTGGCCGAACTTCCCCTTGACGTTCCGGGCCCGCTCCTTGTTGGCCTCGAGGAAGAAGTCCCGGAACATGGCCGGCCCGATGAGCGGGCCGGTCTTGTAGCCGAGGTCCTCGGCCCACATCACGGCGTCGGAGTCCGGGTGGATGAAGGTCCCGTCGGCCGCGTTCTGGCGGCGGACCATGGCCCGGGTGGCCGCCCGCACGGCCTCCGGATTCGCGGCGAGCTCGAGCAGGCCCCGCTCCATCCCGCCGAGCAGGACGATGCCGACCGAGCCGCCCGAGGGGCCGCAGATGAATTTCTCACGCTTGAATTCCCGGATGACCGCGTCGAGGATCCGCCGGGACCGCTCATCCGGGCGGGCCGGCTCCGGGTCCGTCTCGAACTCGGCCGCCGTGAAGACCTTGGCGTCCCGGACCGGATCGTGGACGCAGGTGATGTCCTGGGTGGCTTCGGACAGCTTGTAGACGCGGCCTTCGGCGTCCTCCCAGGTCGTCGCGTCGGTCCGCCGCGGCGGCCTCTCGTCCGTCGGCGGAGGCATCTCCCAGGTGGCCATCGGGAAGGTCACGATGTCGAGCGGCAGCATTTTTTGGATGGCGATATGGTCCTCGAGCCAGCTCTGGGCGACCTCGTCGTGCCGGCCCTCCCAGAAAGCGATCTGGGACTTGGCTTTGGCCCGCAGGAATGTCTCGTGGCCGAGCAGGCGCTCGACCGTGTCGAAATCGACCGCGAATTCCGCATAGGGGACGCGATCGGGGATCCTGCCCTCGAGCGCGGCGGTGACGCGCTCCTTCGAGGTCATGACCGTCGCAGCTTTTTTTCGAGAAGGTCGGTCTCGACGAATTTTCGGGCTCGTCTTTCGTAGCGTAACGTCTTGATCTCAAAGCCTTTGAGGCGGACCGCGGTGCGCGCGCCGAAGGCCGGGAGCCTGACGACGGCCCGCCGCGGCCGGCCCGTCGGCTCGAAGAGACGGATGACGACGTCCCGGCCGTCTTCGGATCTCTTGAAAGCCGCGACCTCGACCGCCGCGCCCTCGACGACCACGCCGGCGGCCGCTCTCTTCCCCTGTCCCGGCGGGCAGTAGGCAAGAACGTAAGGGGCCTCGTTGTGGACAAGGGCTTCGCGGTCGATCTCCTCCATCCGGGCGTCGAAGGGACCGCCGTTGAGCCAGAATCGGAACGACCGCTCGCCGATGTCCTGGCGGGGGATGAACCTGTCCTGGGCGACGGCCAGGCGGTCTTCCCATGTGTCGGCGGCGTAGGCCGGCGACCTCAGGAGCGACAGACGCAATTCGACCCCGTCCCAGTCCGAGCCGTAGGTGCCGTCGTTCGCCACGGTCAGCGCCGCGTCGTCCGCTTCCGAGACCAGGGCCAGCCACTTCTGGGCCACGGCCTCGTCACCGTTGGACGGCAGTTCGTCCGCGCCGTAGGCGACTTGTCCCAGGAATCGGGGCATCTTCAGCCGGGGCGTCAGGCCGAGCTTGAGCATCGTGTCCCGCTCGGCCCAGAACGCGCGGACGCCGAGCTCGATCTCGGCCCCGCGCTTCGGGATCCTGAATTGGAGCGCCAGGCGGGAGGCGCCGTAAGCGAAGACGGCCTCGACGACCGTGCGGACCCGGCCGTCCTCGATGACCCGGACCGGCGCGAGGGCGCCTTCGCGAAGGCCGCAGAACCGGGCCGCCTCTTCGGGCGCGGCCAGGGCGAAACGGCCGGCCAAGGCCCGGAAGCTGCGGACCTTCATCCCCCACGGATCGGCATTATCGCGGATGACCAGCGGCCGGAAGGCGCCCGGCTCGATCAGGTCTTTTCCGTTCGCCCGGTAGACGTCGAGGAGTCCCGTGCGGACGTTGACCGCCGCGGTGAGGTCGGGCGTCGCCACCGTGATGAAGCCGTCCTTTTCGGAGACCCCAGGCCCGGTCTTTTCCGGGGCCTTCTCCAGCCGGCAGGAGAACCTGTTCAGCCGGCCCGGGGCGAGCTCGGCCTCGAAGACGACGCGCTTGCGCCACTCGACGCTGAGATTGCTCTCCTCCTTTTCGGACTGCGTGGGCAGGGCCCGGCCTCGGGCGTAGACCGTGGGCGACCAGCGGGTCTTTTCGAAGTTCGGCTCCCAGGGCTCGAACTCGCATTCGACCAGGCCGCGGACCGGATGGGAGTGCGGATTGAAAACGAAGATGGGGATCTCCCCGGCGGCCGCCTTGGGCTCGCCTGCGGCCAACGCGAAGAAGGCCGTGGCCTTGAGCCGCGACAGGATCTCCAGTCCGTGGCCGATCATGCGGAGGGCCCCGTCCTCGCCGGCCGGGATGGCCGAACCGGGCAGGATGTCGTGGAACTGGATGAAAGCCAGATCGCGCATGACCGCCTCGAGCTCCTCCTGCGGGTAGGGCGCCAGGCCCTGGAGCCAGGCCGTCGTCAGCATCTTCTCGGCCGAGAAGAGCTCGTTCTCGAGCCGGCGGTGCCCCTGCTTGACCCGGGCCATCGAGGTATAACAGCCGACGGCCCACGGATTGAGGTCTTTCTCGCGGCGGGGG
>Ga0208980_10003101_pt1 | contig 10082 bp, 5 predicted proteins | sample WetSurMetagenome_3_FD_187993 | JGI IMG/M metagenome (GOLD analysis project Ga0208980, IMG submission 187993) | Wetland microbial communities from Twitchell Island in the Sacramento Delta, sample from surface sediment Aug2011 Site A1 Bulk (version 2) | ecosystem: Environmental > Aquatic > Marine...
GTAAAGATTCTGCCATTCATCACTAAGAAAATCGACTTTCCCTCGAGGCACGCCAACATTTACCTCAAGAAAAAGGACATAACCAATCCCGGCATTCTTCATCGATTCAAGGTCTGATGTCATGGCTTCACGGTGGGCCTATGAAGCATTGGCCGTAACTCAATTTAAAAATAACAGGTACGAACAGGATTTCTTTGATATTGAGCAAATTGGCAGTCAGTCGAATTACAAACAAACATTTTACATCCCGGAACTGGAAAAAATATTAAACGAATCAGTTTCAGTTTTGAAATCGGAAGACAATAATTCAAGGAAACTTCTAGCCCAAAACCTTGCTTTACTGAAAAATGAATTTAATTCAGAGCTGGCACTTTTCCCGGATCTTCCAAAAATGGATATGGAGGGCTTGAGTACTGAAAAGTTCAACAATGACGTTGTTCTCGAAGCAAAGAACTTTTTAAAAGCGCTGGAGGATAAAAACATTACTATATTCAATCTGGTTCGCAAAAAGAAAAACAATCTGATAACATCACTTGAGAAGGAGATGACAGGCAAGGAAAACTATCTTGTTTTTTATGATAATTATTATAATGATTTTCTCTCCGATATAGTGAAAAAGGCCGCAGAAAAGAATAAGATCATCAGGGATAAGGACCGTCTTTTGCAAAACTATGAACCGATTTTCCATTATCCTGTAAATAATGGTCACTCATTCTCTTTAAGAGCCCACTTTTTCTCCCCCGCGAAATATATTTTTGGCATCCAGGTAGAAACATTATACTTTAATCTGATTATCATATGGTTAATGTCGGTTGTTTTCTATATTACTCTTTATTATGACATATTGAAAAAGATTATAGAACTTAGTGGCAGAAAAGGCAGAATCAAAAAGAACACTTTATAAATGGACCAATAATCTGAATGTGATAATTGACATGACATTTTAATTAACGATATCTGAATTTTAAAATAAATAATATGAAAAATTTCTTAATTACTCTTTCGCTTTTGTTGATAACCGGATACTTCACCTTTGGTCAGTCAACGGACCCTCTCATAAGCAAATGTCTTGCGAGCGCCGGCAGCGAAGCTAAATACCTGAAAGATTTCAGAATTCAGCTTGGAAAAGCTTCAGAACAGGGCGGACTAAGGTATAAAGCGAATATATCGCTCTGGAAAGATATGAAATACAGATTCACAATGTGTTGTACAGATGATTCAAAGGGGCAGCTGATTCTGAATATCACTGACGAAACCAATAAAGTGGTGTTTTCATCTTTTGATCAGAAAACAGGCAAGGCATACTCTTCAGTAGATTTTACCTGTAATAAAAGTGGAATATATCAGATCGGTTTTGACTTCTCAAACCAGGAACAAGGTTCCGGCGTCGGAATGATTTCTCTTATTAAATAGGAAGAATACAAGGATATTACAACAACAAAGTATCTTTAATGAAGCATTCAAATAAAATCGAATAATTGAATCACAATTTGCAATCATTAATAAAATGTCAAATTCCAGAGGTCATATTATCCGTATCCAGTTGCTGTTACTCGCAATTGTGCTTTCTCAGACAACCGTTAAAGCTCAGCAGTCTGAGGATGTAAAAAACATTTTCGCTAAAGCAGAGTCATATTATCTGTACGAGGAGTATGAGCTTGCCAATCAGCTCTATCTTCTTATTGAAACTCCCGATAATATGAATATTAAATATAAAATTGGAACCTGCTATCTCAATATACCGGGTGAGAAGGAAAAATCAATGCCCTATTTGGAAGCAGCAGTAAAAAATACCAGCTATGATTCAAAAACTGAATCCATAAAAGAGTTAAAAGCTCCCCTTGATGCTTATTTTTCACTGGCAAAAGCATATATGATAAACAATGAATTTGATAAGGCACTTACTACCCTTAATACATTTAGCCGGTTAGCAAAGGAAACAGGAAATAAGGAAAAGATGGCTAACTTTGGATTCATTGACCAACAAATACAGGCATGTAAAAATGCCATCCTCTATAGGAAGGTTCCAGTATTATTTACTAAAGAATCACTTGGTAAAGATTTCGCTTTAGGTTCAATAAACGAAAATCCGGCCGTCAGTTTTGATGGGAAAACTATTGTATATACTGAGCGAAGAGGTATTGAAAATGCAATCTTTTTTTCAAGAAAGACAAACGGAAAATGGCAGACACCAGTTGAGATAACCTCAGAACTTAATGCAGGAACAGATTGCTCTTCAAGTGCGCTTAATAACGATGGAACTGAGTTATTTCTCTATAAAACAGATAATTATGACGGGGCTATATACTCTTCTAATTTCGTAAACGGATCATGGACACCGATTAAAAAACTTAATAAAAATATAAATACCAAGTATTATGAGGCGCATGCTTCTATCTCAGCAGACGGCAAAAAACTTTATTTTTCGAGCAACCGTGAAGGTGGAAAGGGAAACCTCGATATATATGTTTCTGAAAAAGATGCAACAGGAAACTGGGGTCCTGCCGTGAATCTGGGCAATGAGATAAATACTCCTTTTAATGAAGATACTCCATTTGTTACTAAAAACGATTCCCTGTTGTTCTTTTGTTCCGAGGGTCATAACTCTATGGGAGGATTTGATATTTTTAAAAGTCAGAGAAACGGAAACGGATGGAAGACACCGAGTAACCTGGGATATCCTATAAACTCAGCTGATGATGATAAATTCCTCCAACCAATCAATAACGGGAGAAATGCTTATTATTCGATAACGACCGATTACAAAAAGAAGGAGATTTTTTATCTCGGACTGGGAGGTGATAATGCAAACCTTCCATATAAAATTACAGGGAAATTACTTCTTAAAGATACTATAGCTTCCAACAGGAAAAATAATAGGATCAGAATTATCAACAGAGTAACTCAGGATACACTATATAAAGGATATTCCGATAAAAAAACAGGCTTATACAGTATAAATGTTGCGTCAGGGATGTATAAAATTTTGTATACCAGCCGTGGGTATTTACCTCAATCCATTGATACAATGATTGTCAGTGATTCACCCGAACAGACTATTAACATTGATATTACTCTGCTTAAAGATACATCCATTATCGGTCCGCCGGAACCTATAAAATATGAAAAGATCGATTTAGCCAAAATACCGACCGTGGCTCGCATCGATTCAAGTATTCTTATTAAAAACATGCACGTAAATGATGAATCAGATAAGAATATAAAAGATTCCGACGTTCTTTATTATACTGTTCAGGTTATAGCGCTGCATAAACCGGTGGATGTAAGTTATTTTAAATTTATTCATGATATGAAAGTGATGTATAATGACAGCGATAAATTTTACAGATACACCACAGGCATATTTCATATTAAGGAGGATGCATATAAGCTCAGGCTGGAATTGATAAGAAAGGGATATCCTGAGGAAATATTTATAAAGAAAGTTTCCAAATAGAGTTACTAATTCAAAGTTGTACACTATCTGATATGGATTACAGCGAAACCAGCTGAACAATATACAAGGTAGCCTTTTGTATAAAATATTATTATCTTTACCCTATTCTGGCAAATCAATAAGAAGGGTAAGTCTATGTGTATCAATCATGTAAAAAGTGAATTACATAATTGAATAAGTTTATTTCCAGCGCGTATTCATCATCCCGGATTATTGAGAGCCAATATCACATCGCTCAACTTTCTGCATGTGATATTATTTATTGCGTTTCCAGGATGATAAATTGCTGATGCTACTTTGAATGGGAAGTCAACATGTAAAAGGTTATCAGGATGAAATAAACATCCTTAATAAGTTTCTTGCAGCACAGAGTGTATTTCATATTTTCGAGACTACCGATAAAATAGCTGATTTTAGCACCTCTGTGATAAAATTGGTACCTGGAGTCTATTATTGCAGTTTTTGTCTTCTTAAGTATGAAAAACCCTTCGGAGATTTTTTTGAGGCTTCCGGAAAATTATCTGCCAGTCTGTCCTCCCTGTCTGAATATAAGAAAGACATTACTATTCAACCTCCTTCTGAAGAAAATTTAATTGTTTTTGACCTGCAAACAGCCAAGTATTTCCTGGGATATGTACTGATTACCGTTTACAATAAGAATCAATTTGAAAGGTATCGGCCAGCTGTAACTAATTTAATTAATATTGTCGCCATAAATCTGGAGAATAATCTGCAGAATGACCAGCTTAAGAAAAATCAGGAAGAACTTGAAAAAGAGGTTAAAAAAAGAACCGCAGAACTGAGGGAAGAAGTTGAGCACCATTTGAGATTACAAAAAGCTCTCAGCGAAAGCGAAATACGTTACCGGGATCTCTTTAAGAATAACCCGAATCCGATGTGGATTTATGACAGGAATACTTTTGCTTTCAGGGAAGTTAATGATGCCGCTGTTTCACATTACGGATATACCCGTGAGGAGTTTCTTTCCATGACTATTGACAATATCCGTCCACAGGAAGATGTTAATAAAAATCAAAGATTTATTAAGGGAGAAAACAGTTCCTTTGCACAGTCCTCAGGATGGAGACATGTAAAGAAAGACGGAACAATAATTGATGTTGAAATTTCTACCCATTCCTTGCCCAGGCGAGGCAATAAGAGCGAACGGCTTGTACTGGCAAAAGATGTAACACGGCGAAAGAGAATAGAGACGGAATTATTCAAATCCGAACAAAGATACAGGGAACTCGCCAATACGGTACCCATAGGGATTTTCGAAACCGACATGAACGGAAACGTTATATTCTCCAATGATACAGCGTTTGACTGGTTTGGGTATACAGTAAACGATTTGATTGATGGATTCAATTTTTTCAATTGTATCATCGAGAGTGAACGTCCCAGGTTGCTGGAAAACCTTCTTACCGATAGTGTATCCTTTTCCGGCGAATACACTGCAAAGCGAAGAAACGGCGATACATTTACTGTTATTATTTCAGCATTTCCCCTTATAAAGGAAGACAAAATATGTGGTCTAAGGGGTACGGTGGTTGATATCAGCGAACGCAAGAAGGCTGAACAGTCACTGGAACAAAAGAATAAAGACCTCTTCTTTCTTAGTATGCTGGCATTCGAACTTGCAGAATTGCCCTCTTCAGAAAACCTGATGGAATATCTGATGAAGAAACTTAAGGATTATTCAGGGGCTACCCTTGTGGCATCCTTAGATTACCATCCAGGAACTCATAGCCTGATAATTAGCCAGGTTAATGCTGAAAATAAAATACTCAAACGGCTGGTAAGAACATTTGGCAAAAAAGCAATTTATACTCCGGTTCCTGTAACCAGGCAAATGTACAGCATGATGTTGCAGGAAGTTGTCACCATGCGTAATTCCCTGAATAAACTTTCATTTGGAGCAATACCAGAGCCAATCGATATAACAATTACCCATATAACTGAACTAAACTGTTATTGCGGAATAACGATAGCTGTATCAGGTGAGTTATTGGGAGTATTTATCCTTGCATTTAAATCGGGACAGAAACCACCTCAGAAAGAACTGATGGTCTCAGTAGGAAACCTTGCAGCTATAACTCTCAGACGATACTATGCTGAAAAAGCGCTTAAGCTGAGCGAGGTAAAGCAGAAGGCAATGATTGCCAATATATCTGATGTTATCGCAGTAACAGATGAACAGGGTATTATTAAATACGAGAGCCCGAATGTAGAACGGTTGCTTGGCTGGTCTCCGGAAGAACTTGTTGGTAAAAATATTTTCGATCTTATTAATACCGAGGATGTTGACCCAATGATGAAAGTCTTTTCCAAGCTCTTGATAAGGAAAAAATTTGCTGTCTTTTCAGAATGCAGATATTTATGTAAGGATGGAAGCTACCTGTGGGTCAGAAATGCCGGGATCAATCTTCTGGAAAATCCTGCCATCGATGGAATTTTGTTTAATTATCATGATATAACTCAAAGAAAAAAATCGGAAGAGACATTGCATAAATTCAGATTAGGCATTGAACGTTCACCTGAAGCAATATTTATAACAGATCCTGATGGTTCTATTACCTATACCAATCCTGCTTTTAAAACTATCTATGGATATTCGACTGAAGAAGTAACAGGCTTAACCCCCAGGGTTCTGAAATCCGGAACATATTCAGAAAGTATTTATAAGACATTCTGGAGTACATTATTATCGAAGAATCCTATTGAACGGGAGATGATCAATAAGAGAAAGGATGGCCGGTTGATCGTTATTGAATGCGTAAATAACCCGATTCTTGATAAAGACGATAATATAATCGGATTTCTTGGAATTCATCGCGATATAAGTAACAGGAAAGAGCGGGAGGATGCATTGCGGTTTAGTGAGGAACGATTTAAACAGGTTGCTGAAAATGCTGAGGAATGGATATGGGAGGTTGATGCAAACGGATTGTACACCTATTCAAGTCCGATAGTCGAGAAAATACTTGGATATAAATCAGAGGAAATCGTTGGCTCAAAGCACTTCTATGATCTTTTTCCAAAAGAAAACCGTAAACAATTAAAGGCCGTTGCTATGGGGAATTTCAAAAAGAAGCAGCGGTTCGAGAAGTTTATAAATGAAAATATGAGCAAATCAGGGCGTTTAGTTTTCCTGGAAACTACCGGCGCGCCTATGCTCGATAAATCCGGGGCCCTTATCGGGTATCGGGGTACTGATTCTGATGTTACAGAGCGAATACATGGTGAGGAAAAACTCCGGAAGCTGTCTTTAGCCGTAGAACAAAGTCCTGCAAGCATTATTATCACAAATCTTAAAGGAGAAATCGAATATGTAAATATGCGTTTTACTCAATTAACAGGATATCTGTATGAAGAAGTAATTGGAAAGAACCCAAGTATATTGAAATCCGGCAGGACCACTGATGAAGAATACCAAAATCTTTGGATGAATATTACTAATGGAAAAGAGTGGAGAGGTGAATTCTATAACAGGAAGAAAAACGGAGATTTCTTTTGGGAATCAGCATCCATTTCACCAATAATGAATAACAATGGTGGAATTTCACATTACCTGTGCGTAAAAGAGGATATAACCGAAAAAAAGGAGGCAACAAACTATTTAATTGATAAGATTATCGAGACAGAGGAACGGGAAAGACTCAGGTACTCAAATGAGTTACATGATGGTCTTGGCCCAATCATTTCTACAATAAAATTGTATTTTCAGTTGCTGGAGGAAAATTCAGAACCGGATCAGAAAAAATTCATTTTTGAAAGAGCAGGCAATTGCATTGATGAAGCCATTCAGACTCTGAAAGAGATATCTCATAATCTGAGTCCCAATGTCGTAAGTAACTTTGGGTTGATTGCAGGTATACAAAATTTCATTGGCAGGCTTAATGAAACAGATATTTTCGTTATCGATTTTGACTACAATGTCGACATGAGGTACGAGAGCAACGTTGAGATTACTTTTTACAGGATAATAACGGAATTGATCAATAATACCTTTAAATATGCGAACGCTTCCCATATAAGGATCATTCTCAATTATTCAGATGCTGAATCCTGTCTTAAGCTTGAGTACACTGATAATGGAAAGGGATTCGATCTTGACAAGGTTTTGAATAAAAGCAGTGGCCTTGGATTATCCAGTATTTATCAGCGGGTTAATGCGTTGAATGGAAAAATCGACATTGAAACCTCTGTCGGAAAGGGAGTCAGGGTATTATTTGAATTACCTGTTTTAAAATAGCTTATCTTCTAAACGATTGTTTATAAATTCAAATCATGTTGAATAAAGTAAAATTCTCTGCTGGTTTGCTGATGATGATTTTAACTCTCTCCTGTAATCAGAATCATAATTCAAAGATATCAGAATCAGTAAAAAAATCAGAAAGCAATTCTGTTCCTCCTGCTAATACAATTATGGATAATGAGGCATCATTCATTGCAGGTATGTCTTATGATAAAAATGAATGTCTTTCCAGGCTTGATTCAATTGTAAAATGGAGCCATTATGCAAAAGAACTTGACAGTATGTTTAATTATGCCAGCTATATCCGTATTAAAAAGATGAAGATATGGGCTGACAGTGAGTTAGTAAGGGATCATAATATAACAACAATATTTTATCCGTTCTCGGGTCCTGATTTTTTAAATGCAGATATCTTTTATCCTGATGCCGACCAGTACATTATGATAGGCATGGAGCCGATCGGATTTTTGCCTGATATATGTAAAATGTCTTCCAAATCAGTTGACAGCTACCTTAAAACGATTAATTCTGCTTTGAAAGACATCTTTAAACGCAGCTATTTTATTACTTCAAGAATGAATAACGACCTGGTGAATAATAAAGTAAATGGCACAATTCCTCTTATATCGCTGTTCATTAAACGAACTGGTCATCAATTAGTTTCCATTCGGCGGATAGGAGTGGATTCCGATGGTAAGTGGCAATATACAGACAGTATAAAAGATAAAAAGAGTGTTGTTCCCGGAATAAAGGTGGATTTTCTTTCATCGTCAAAGAATAAAATGCAGTCGGTCTTTTATTTCAGAACTGATATTTCCGATAAGGGTTTGTCAGGGAATAAGGGCTTCAAAACTTATTTGGCTGCACTTCCTCAATCGTTTACATATTTAAAAGCTGCATCGTATCTCATGCATTCTGATAATTTTAAAATAATCCGTTCTGTAATATTCGACAGAAGTTTAACTATACTGCAGGATGATTCAGGTATTGCTTACAAATATTTCGATCATTTGAAATGGGATATAAGGTTGTATGGAAAATATTCAAAACCTAAAGCTGAATTCTCCTATATAAGTGAACCCGATCTGCAAAAAGCTTACAAATCCTCAGTAGTCAGGCCGCTGCCTTACAGCCTCGGATATAACTGGGGAACAGACCATACCAACATGCTCTATGCAATAAAAAGTGAAATAAATTCTAAAAAGTGAGGATCTGGAGTTGAAGATCCTGCTGTATAATTAAACCGGCATAGGATTAATTCTCTTTTTAAAAATATAGTAAGCAGGAATACCGGCTATCACTGTCAAGGCAGCTATTGAAGATTCGAGAGGTCGTTCAGCATAGGAGAGCCCTAAAATGAGCAGGCCGGTTAAAATAAATATTATCTGGGTATAAGGATATCCGGGCATTCGGATTGCATCAGGATTTTCTTTTCTCAATTTGACTACACTAAAAACTGTTAATATCGGAAAAATCCCAAGTGCAAATCCCATGTAAGTAAGAACCTGCTCAAAGGTTCCTGAAAGAACCATAACAACAGCAATCATGCACTGCAGAAGAATAGAATTTGACGGGACCAGATATTTTTTGTGTATTGTGCCTGCAGATTTAAAAAACAAGCCGTCTTTAGCCATCGAATAATAAACTCTTGGACCGATTATTATAAAGGCGCTCAGGGAAGAAAACAGAGCAAACGCAATCAGGAGTGAGAAAAGTATATCTGCTGATTTTCCGAAAAGATTGCCCATGGCCAGTCCCCCTACGGAAATCACACCTTTCATTGCCTCAGGATCAATTCCGTAGACATACAAGAGGTTTATGCCAAGGTAGAGTACAATCACTATTACTGTGCCATAAAGGAGTGACCTTGGAAGAATTTTTGACGGGTTCTTTATTTCTGAGCCAAGATACGTTGAAGCATTCCAGCCGCTATATGCAAACATGATCCACATCAGGGATAGCCCTATTGTTTTCCATCCTGAGATTCCGGGTGCAATATTACCGCCTTTGCTCAGGTTGCTCATTTCCCCTTTACCTGAAGAGAATCCGGCAATTAAAAGGGTCATTATAAGAGCTATTTTCAGAATGGTCAGTACATTCTGGATTCTTGCTCCATATTTAATTCCGCGATAATGTATAAATGTAAATATCAATATTATGCTGACTGCAAGTAATTTACCTGTCATAGCCGGATTAAGGATACCGGCCTTATCCAGACTGGCAGGCAAGACATTAAATGCCCTGCAAAAATATTGGCTGAAACCAAGGGCTGAAGCTGCAATGGGTGCAGAGAATCCGACCATAAAGGATACCCAGCCGCTTAAAAATCCAAACAAAGGACTGTAAAGTTTAGATAGAAACAGGTAT
>Ga0208980_10003102_pt1 | contig 10080 bp, 10 predicted proteins | sample WetSurMetagenome_3_FD_187993 | JGI IMG/M metagenome (GOLD analysis project Ga0208980, IMG submission 187993) | Wetland microbial communities from Twitchell Island in the Sacramento Delta, sample from surface sediment Aug2011 Site A1 Bulk (version 2) | ecosystem: Environmental > Aquatic > Marine...
CAGCTTTTATAGTTGGTATGTTCCAATAGCCAACAGGCATAACAAAGTGCCTGCTGGTAGTAATACCCGTGGTACCGCTGCTCTCAAAAACACATACAGGAGAATCACCCCCTGTTATTACTCTGTGGTTCCTGAATAATTCGACCGGAAGAAACGGGACCTCTGTTAAATCATTAACAACACCCGGGTCTTTTTCCAATCCCTTTAAAAATTCTTTGTAAACCGGATTGAATTCTGCCTGATATCTGAAGATCTCCAGCGCAAGCGTCTCAAATTCCTGATCATCTCTTATACTAAAGACTCTTTCCCTTAAACCGACTCTCATTTTCCCGGAAAAGTTTGGGTTCCGTCGGGCTGATATACCCATTCAAAGGTGCATTCTGCAAATGGGAATACCATATCGGCCCGTTTCTCAGTACGAGTATTAATTATCCTGATTTTGGCAAATTTATCTTCGTCAGTACGAAAAAGCCATATCTGGTTCGCTTTTACCGTATCACCAAGTTCCTCCCACTGTGGTGTGGAAAATGAGGTAAGATCCGCGAAAGCCTGTTCTGCTTTTGCTGCATCGGCATAACTGCCATAACCGTAAAAGGCATTTTTAAAATTGCTGCAGGAAAAAAATATCTTCCTCACATTATAGTTAATATCATGATCTTCAAGCACGGTAATTACATCGAGCGGACTGTCGAGTGTTGATACTTTTTTCCCGGTTGGTACTGAAAACCCATATCCATAATAGGGTGGATCCTTTGACAACACATTATCTATTGTGACTGTACCCGAATAGACAGGCTTGTCATCCTTTTTGCATGAGGTAAAAAGGGATGCAGCTGCAAGAAACAGCATAAAGGTAATTTGTGGTTTCATCACAATGCAAAGATAAAGTATTTACCTCTTTCCCCCCCTCTACTCTTCGTATACTTATTTAATTTTTTCTTATATATTTTTGATTATCACAAGGAGATTCCTCATTTCGCTTCGCTTCATTCGGAATGACATTTCATTTTTTAGTAATTGGGGAAAAGCGGCGATTCGTAGAAAAAACTTGTATTGTGACGAGTTAGTTACTGCGAATCGCCGCTTTTTCCCCTGTTCCCCTCAACCGATCAGTCATTCCGAACAGAGTGAGGAATCTCACTCAGCAGAGACAAGATAATTTCGTGGTTGACCCTGTTTAAGAGTCCCCCTGGGCCAGTCCTGCAAGCGTAGAAAAAGAGGGATTCAGGTATAAAAAACCAGGGGCTCCTGAGGTAGCCCCTGCAATAATTAAGTACGAAATATTCCAAGTTCAATTCCCTCTGATCGCAGTGATGCCTGGCAGCTTCTTGCCCTCCATATATTCAAGCATAGCACCTCCACCGGTAGAAACATAGCTGACCTTGTCGGCGAGGTTGTACTTGTTGATGGCAGCTACAGAGTCACCACCGCCAATCAATGAATAAGCACCTTTTGAAGTGGCAGAGGCAATGGCTTTGGCCACTGCAACTGTGCCTTTGGAAAATTTCTCCATTTCAAAAACACCCATTGGCCCATTCCAGAGGATCGTTTTTGATTCGTTTATTACTTTTGTGAACTGCCCGATTGTCTTTTCGGCAATGTCGAGGCCCATCCACCCTTCACCTACCTGATCTATCGGGGTAACAACAGTATTTGCCTCATTGTCAAATTTATCACCGTTAACACCATCTACAGGAAGGTAAAGATTTACACCCTTTTCCTTCGCCTTGTTGATGAGGCTGAGTGCAAGATCGAGCTTGTCCTCTTCGCAGAGCGACTTGCCTATCTTTCCGCCCATTGCCTTAATAAAGGTATAAGTCATACCACCTCCTATAATAAGGTTATCCACCCGGTTGAGAAGGTTTTCGATAAGCAGAATTTTGTCCGATACTTTTGCTCCGCCCATTATTGCCGTAAAAGGTTTCTGGGGATTGTGGAGCACCTTGTCCATTGCTGCAAGTTCGCTGTTGATCAGGAACCCGAACATCCTCTTATCCTCTACAAAATAATCTGCCATGACAGCGGTTGTACCGTGCGCCCTGTGTGCAGTTCCGAATGCATCATTCACATAGATTTCTGCATATGTAGAAAGCTTTTTTGCCAGCTCTTTCTGCTTTGCCTTCATTTCAGCCTTTGCAGCTTTTTTCTCCTCATCGGTAGCTGTTTCGGCAAGTATCGGTTTGCCTTCCTCTTCGGGATAGAACCGCACATTCTCCAGCATAAGAACCTCTCCGGGTTTAAGCGCCGCTGACATTTTTACCGCTGAGTCACCAAGACAATCATCGGCAAATTGTACCTTTATACCCAGGTGTTTTTCAAGAACCGGAAGAACCGGCTTAAGTGAATATTTTTCCTGTACTCCCTCCGGACGGCCAAGGTGCGACATCAAAATGCAGCAGCCCCCTTCACCAATGATCTTCTTTATTGTTGGCAAAGCACCCCTGACCCTTGTATCGTCAGTAACAACAAATGTTTTCTTATCAAGGGGAACATTAAAGTCAACCCTTATTATAACTTTCTTACCCTTGAAATTAAAGTCCTGAATCATTTTCATAGATATAGCAATTAGATTAAAAATTCAATTCAACTTACAAACCTACTTAATTTTTGGGTAAATTAGATTAAACAATATCATGGTTTTTTCTGTTCCTCTCCTAAAAGAATCTTAAATTTGAAAAAAAAGAATTATGGCAAAGATCACATTTAAAGGAGCCCCGGTAAATACTTCGGGGAATCTTCCATCTAAAGGAAGCATGGCACCTGATTTTAAACTTGTAAAAACAGACCTTGGAGAACTATCATTATCGGAATTGAAAGGCAAAACTGTTGTACTTTCAATTTCTCCAAGTTTTGATACCGGTATTTGTGCAACTTCAGTGAGGAAATTCAACGAGCATTTCGCTGGAAAATCCGATTATGCTGTGCTGGCTATCACAAAAGATCTTCCGTTTGCCCATGGCCGTTTCTGCACTGCCGAAGGCATTACCAATGTTATTCCATTATCAGGCTTCCGCGATTCAAAATTCGGTAAAGATTATGGCGTTGAATTCCTCGACGGTCCCTTTAAAGGATTGTACGCCAGATGTATCATTATTGTTGATAAAACGGGGAAGATAACATATACCCAGCAGGTTCCGGAAACAGCACAGGATCCGGATTATGATGCAGTCTATGCTGCATTGTAGTTAAGTATCAGTTCGGAGAACAGGATCGGAATGAATTTTTCCCGTATACCAGGTCAGACTGAGATCATTTCCAGGTTGCTGAGGTCTGTAAGAGAAGAGAGGGTGAGTCATGCCCAGCTCTTCACAGGCCCGGCAGGCTGCGGAAGCCTTGCCCTTGCACTTGCTTACGCTCAGTTTGTAAGTTGCGAGGATAAAAAGGAAAGCGACTCTTGCGGGGTCTGCAAGTCGTGCGTTAAATACGAAAGGATGATTCATCCCGATCTTCATTTTGTTTTCCCCGTGATAAAGGGGAAAAAAATTACAGATCCTGTGAGCGATAATTATATAGAAGAGTGGAGGGAGTTTGTAAAAAAATCACCTTTTTTCGGTCTTAACAACTGGCTGGATACCATTGAGGTCGGTAATGCCCAGGGGCTGATCTTTGCTTCCGAAGCATCTGAAATAATCAGGAAGCTCAGCCTGAAAACTTTTGAATCTGACTACAAGATAATGATCATCTGGCTGCCAGAAAAGATGCATCAGGCAACTGCCAACAAACTGCTCAAGATGATCGAGGAACCTCCCGAGAAAACTCTCTTCCTGCTTGTGAGCGAAGAACCTGATAAAATCCTTCCTACAATATTATCGAGATGCCAGCTTATCAGGATCCCCTCCTTTTCGAACGACGAAGTAAAAAGCTACCTCCGCAGCACATTCGGAACTACTGAGATAAAATCGACCGACATAGCAAGAGTTGCCAATGGTAACCTCCTGAGGGCCATAGAGCTCTGTGAAAATGACGAAACAGCCAGGGAGAATCTCGAAAACTTCAAGACACTCATGAGACATGCCTGGAAAAGGGATGTCCTTTCTATTATTTCATGGTCGGAAGAGTTATCTTCACTGGGCAGGGAATCTCAAAAGAACTTTCTGTCGTATTCGCTCAGGCTACTGCGCGAGAATCTTATGCTTTCAATTGACCAGCTTCAGAATAACCTCGTATTCCTTGGCGCTGAAGAAGCTGAATTTTCAGGTAAGTTCCACCCTTTCATTAACAGTAATAACATCTTTCCGCTAGTGGAAGAATTCAGTCTGGCCCATTCGCATGTTGAAGCCAACGGGTATTCAAAGGCTATCTTCCTCGACCTTGCCCTCAAGGTCGCAAAGCATATCCGCTGACCCCTTTCCCGTTAATCGAATTAATTGATTAATTTTGCTGCCATTGGAGAAAAAGAAGAGTTAAAATGACAGAGAACGAAGATCTATATAACCAGTCGGGCGAAGAGCCAAAAATGCCCGATGTAAAGTACCGTGCAGGAAATAATAAACTTGATTCATTCAACTGGCTCAGCGATCTCCCCGAAGAGTTGAATGAGAATGAAATTGTGGAAATCAGGTTTAAGAATACGAGAAAGGGTTTTTTCAGGAATGTCAACGATCTCCGGCTTGAGATTGGAGATATTGTTGCCGTTGAGGCTTCCCCGGGGCACGATATCGGCAGGATATCGATGGTTGGAAGGCTTGTTAGTGAACAGATGAAGAAACTCAAGGTCCAGCCATCCTCAGAGGATATGAAAAAAGTATACAGGAAGGCTAAGGCTGTCGACGTACTGAAATGGGAGGAAGCACGGAAACTTGAAACACCCACTATGCTGAGGTCAAGAAAAATTGCCGAGGAGTTAAAACTGAATATGAAGATCGGCGATGTTGAGTACCAGGGAGATAAGACAAAAGCAATATTCTACTATATTGCTGATGAGAGGGTTGATTTTCGTCAGCTTATAAGGGTCCTTGCCGATGAGTTCAAGGTGAGGATAGAGATGCGCCAGATAGGTGCAAGACAGGAGGCAGGAAGGATCGGAGGCATAGGCTCATGCGGGAGGGAACTTTGCTGTGCAACTCATATAACAAGTTTCACCTCAGTAACAACAACCCACGCCAAATATCAGGAGCTGTCACTTAATCCGCAGAAACTGGCTGGCCAGTGCAGCAAGCTTAAATGTTGCCTGAGCTTTGAGTTCGATTGCTATATGGATGCACAGAAAAATTATCCCTCAAGAGAGATACCCCTGGAGCTTCTTGACAGAACGGTCTGGTTCCAGAAAATGGAGGTACATAAGGGGATATACTGGTATTCAAGTGAACCCAACTCTTCAGTAAATCTCACTGCAGTTACAGTTTCAAGAGTAAGGGAGATACAGCAGCTTAACAGAAAGGGGATCAAACCCGATAAACTGATCATAAACGAATCATCAGTTGAAACAACGCCGGTCTCTGAGGACCTTCTGAAGAACAACAGCCTTACGAGATTTGATACGAAAGCCCCGAAAGGAAAAAGTCCCCAGCAAACACAGAAAAGGAAAAACAGGAGATTCAATGATAAAAGGAATAACTAAATATCCTTTCCTGGCAATCTTCTCCTATTTACTGCTCCTTTACGGCTGCAATAAGGATGTTCTCTATACAGATTCAGTCGATATTCCTCAGGAAGTCTGGTCTCTCGATTTTATTCCTGAGTTCAATACAGATATTTCAGATACAATATCCATCTGTGATGTATTCCTTACGATTCGTACAGGTACCTCTTATCCTTACCGTAACATATGGTTTTTCGTGAACACTGTCTCTCCGTCAGGAAAAAGTATTACCGATACGCTTCAGTATATGCTTGCTGATGAAAAAGGAAAATGGTTTGGGAAAGGATTCGGTGATATACACGAAATTGATCTTCCCTTCCGGAAAGGGGTCTTCTTCCGCGAAAAAGGTATCTACACTTTCAGGGTCAGACATGGAATGAGAGACGAAAACCTCAATGGAGTATATGATCTTGGTCTCAGGATCAGCAAAATCAAAAAATAACATCTCAGGTGGGAAAGAACAAGATTGCCCGGTGGGCTGAGATGAAATCCTTTGGAAATGTTATCGAGCCCGCTTTGGACGATATCAGGGAGAAAGGCCATGATCTGAAAGGGAAATGGAAAAAGAGTGTCTTCAAAAACCATCATCAGGTTGTACTTGAACTTGGTTGCGGAAAGGGTGAGTATACCGTAGGGCTGGCTGCAAGATTCCCGGAAAAGAATTTTATAGGTATCGACATAAAGGGTGCCAGGATCTGGCGGGGAGCCAAAACAGCATGGGAAAAACAGTATTCAAATGTCCATTTTCTAAGAACCAGGATCGAATTCATAAACTCCTTTTTTGAGGAAGATGAGGCTGATGAGATCTGGATAACCTTTCCCGATCCGTTCTCCAGGCAGAGGGATGAGAACAGAAGGCTGACAAGTCCGCCTTTCTTAAATCTATATCGGCGTTTTCTCTGCAATAAAGGTATCGTACACCTGAAGACCGATAACCACCAGTTATACCTTTATACGCTCAGAGTTGTAAAAAATAACGGACTTGAGATCATCACATCAACCGACAATCTCTACTCCGGACAGGTTGAAAATGATATACTTTCAATCAGGACCCACTATGAAAACCTTTTCCTGATGGAGGGAAAGAAGATAAACTATCTTTCGTTCAGGCTGGAAAAGACCAGGGAGATTTCAAATGAAGGCAATTAATAACAATTTTAACGAAGGATTCTTTGAAAGGGTTTATGACCTGGCGAGGCTTATTCCATACGGAAGGGTAACTTCTTATGGTGCCATAGCCCGTTACCTTGGCTCAGGGCAATCGGCAAGAATGGTCGGATGGGCGATGAATTCATCCCATACAATAAAAAAATTCGTGCCGGCACACCGTGTTGTCAACCGCAACGGGATGCTTACAGGCAAACATCATTTTGGAAATACAACGACAATGCAACAACTTCTTGAAAATGAAGGTCTTATTATTGAGAATGATTGCATTGTAAATTTCAATGAGAAATTCTGGGATCCGATGAAGGAACTATAGTGCTTAAACTCACCCCACATCCCCTTTAAGTTCGCCTCACTCTAAATCCCTTCCGCAGGAATCCACCTCATCCCCTCCTGATAGCTATCGGTCGGGGGATGAGGTGAAAAAGAGAGGGGGAGGGATTTAGGGAGAGGGATTATAATTATTTTGTAATCTCTCCCAAAATCACTAAAATTGCAGGTTCTTTGTATTTAATTTAAATAAAAATAAGAACCTGATGTTCGCTGAAAAACAGATATCGGATGCCCTGCGGAAAGTGATACACCCTGAAAAAAAGAGTGATATCGTATCGCTTGGCATGGTAAAATCTATTGAGTCGGGACAGGAAGGTATAGTTATTATTCTTGCCCCTGAAAGGTCAAATGATCCTTTCCTCTCATCGGTTAAAAGCGGGATTGTAAAAATTCTTAAAGAGGAGCTGGGCCCTGATGCGGTCATTAAGGAGATAAGGATAGAACCAAAAGTGATTGTAGGGAAAAAACCGGAAAAAACCAGGGATGTACTTCCGGAAGTTGAGAATATCATTGCTGTTTCCTCGGGAAAGGGGGGTGTCGGCAAATCGACCATTGCAGTGAATCTTGCCATTTCACTTGCAGCAAAAGGATACGAGGTTGGCCTGCTCGATGCAGATATTTACGGCCCCTCAGTCCCGATTATGTTCGGTGCTACAGATTACCATCCTGACGTCAGAAAGGAAAATGATGCAGACATACTTATTCCTCTTCTGAAATTCGGGGTAAAAGTTCTGTCAATTGGATTTTTTGTCAAGGCCGATGATGCGGTTATCTGGCGCGGACCAATGGCATCGAATTTCCTTAAACAGCTTATTACAAGGGGAGAATGGGGCAGGCTTGATTACCTTCTTGTTGATCTTCCCCCTGGAACAAGCGATATCCACCTTACACTTGTTCAGGAGGTGCCCGTTACAGGCGCAATCGTTGTAAGTACACCTCAATCGGTCGCTCTTGCCGATGCATTAAAGGGCATATCAATGTTCAGAAGTGATAAGATCAACGTCCCTGTACTCGGACTTGTTGAAAACATGTCGTGGTTCACCCCAGCCGAATTACCCGAAAATAAATACTACATCTTCGGAAGAGAAGGGTGCAAGGCCCTTGCCGAAAAAATGGGAGTACCGCTGCTGGGGCAGATACCGGTAGTTCAGAGTATATGTGAAGGAGGCGACACCGGGAGACCGGTGGCCCTTGAGGATAATGCTGCCGGACTTGCATTCATGGATCTTGCCGACGAGGTTGTAAGCAGGACGCTGGAGCGAAACAAAAACCTCAACCCCACCGAAAGATTGAAAATTAATTAATGAATAATAACATGTCAGACAAGAACAGCATCAGGGAACGCGTACTTCAGGCACTTGAAAGAGTAAGACCTTACCTGCAGTCAGATGGCGGAGACATCAGCCTTGTTGAAATAACCGATGATAACACGGTAAAAGTAAAGCTCCAGGGTGCCTGCCATGGATGTCCTTATAGTATGCAGACACTTAAAGCCGGTGTTGAACAGGTCCTTCTCAAGGAGGTACCGGAAATAAGCAAAGTCGTTTCTGTCGACTGAGCTGGCAACCCAATTTTATTTACCTTTGGAATACTATATTCGCCACCAGGAAGTTTATAGTATATATCACCATTTTGACTTCAGGAAAGTTTTCATATAGATATTTTCTGACTGCGGCGTTATTATTTATCGTTGCAGGTTGTTCTGTTGAAAAAAACACCGGATCAACCAGGTTTTTCCATGGGATGACATCGAGGTACAACATATACTTCAACGGTAATGAAAGTTTCAAGGCAGGTGTTGAAAAAGTGAATGCAGGCTACAAGGATGATTTTTCTTCCCTGTTTAAAATATTCGAATACAGCGATCCTGCAACAGTAGCGATGTGTTCTGCCGAAATGGAAAGGGCAATCCAGAAAGCCTCCAAGGTCATCTCACTGAAATCGATTACCGCAAAACCCGAAACAAAAGCAAATGAAATCCCTTCCCAGGAAGATGAGGAATTCATGAACAGGAAAGAGTACAATAAATGGGTTGATGATTGCTACCTCCTCATGGGCAAGGCCAGGCTCTACAAGCGCGATTATGAACTTGCCAAATCAACCCTGAGCTATAATATCTCCTCGTCGGCAGATGAAGAGATGAGGACAGTATCAACTATATGGCTGGCGAGAATATACAACGAAACAGGAAACTATAACGAATCTTTCAGAATATTGAACGACCTTGATCCTTCAGTTAATTTCTCGAAGGATACGAAGGGGGTGTATTATACAACTCTTTCAGATCTTTTAATGAAACAGAAGAGATACGAAGAGGCAATTGATCCTCTCACGAAGGCCATCGAGAATATTTCGGGGAAAAGGGAACATTACCGGTTGACCTACCTGCTTGCCCAGCTATTCGAAAAAACGGGCGATGGTGCAAATGCAACAATTTATTACACGAAAGTAACAAAAATGAACCCGCCTTACGAATATGAATTCAATGCAAGAATTAATCTGGCAGGGGTATTTGATGTAAAATCTGGTGATTCACATTCAATAAAAAAAGAGCTTGAGAAGATGCTGCGGAGTTCTAAAAACAAGGAGTTTCAGGACCAGATCTATTATGCTCTCGGCAACCTTATGATGAATGAGAAAAATATTGACGAGGCAATTTACTATTTTGTCAGGTCAGCCGAAGCGAGTATATATAATCAGAACCAGAAAGACATCATGAAATATGCGAAGAGCATTCTTGCGAATGGGTTTCCGGCAGGGGTACTGATGATCGATGATAACTGGCAGGATCGTTATGGAACATGGCGGTTTGATTGTGAAAAATTCTCTGATCCGGCAGGGATGATAAGGAAGCTACATTCGAAGGGTTTCAAAGTTATGCTCTGGGTCGTGCCATTTGTCAGTCCAGATTCTCCTGTTTACAGGGATCTTGCGGAAAAAAAGCTGCTGATTTTTGCCGACAGCTTGAAAACGAAGCCGGCGATCATTGAATGGTGGAA
>Ga0208980_10003103_pt1 | contig 10080 bp, 24 predicted proteins | sample WetSurMetagenome_3_FD_187993 | JGI IMG/M metagenome (GOLD analysis project Ga0208980, IMG submission 187993) | Wetland microbial communities from Twitchell Island in the Sacramento Delta, sample from surface sediment Aug2011 Site A1 Bulk (version 2) | ecosystem: Environmental > Aquatic > Marine...
CAATGTGAATATTCTCCATGAAAATAAACTTCTCCACATTCAGGACAAACAACAAATTCATCACCACAATTAGGACAATATCTTTTCATTTTATATCTCCCTTCCAACCTTAGCCCACCAACCATTTTCTAAAGTTGGCGCATCGTAACCCAATACACGAGGCTGAATAATCATACCACGACTATAAAACTCACGTGCGAGAGACTTGGCATTTTCGGGATTATCCTGCCAATTCCATTCCGCATAGTTTTCAAGTACATCATTTAGTTCATGGTCACAGGTAATACGTGTACCTGCGATAATAAACATTACATCGTTCTTATCAACACGTCCGTTGATGATATCAGAAATACAGTATGAGAGTGAAAGTCCGATTAGCATTTTTATTTTCTCCTTACTCTTAGTATAACATTTTATAGCCAGTTGTCAAGGGTAAAATGATATTCTCATAAACCCTTAATGCACCTATTTGGATGGTTTTTATCCGAATGGGTGGGGGTCCCCAATTGGACAAAAACAGTCCAATTGGGGTAGTATGCTCAATAATCCATTATATCATTATGCTCATAATCTTCATCAGTGCCATAGCCAGCACTAGCAAGCGTATCAGCATCAGCCTCAACATCAGTAAGAGAATCATCGGGAAAAGGCACTTCAGCTTCTCCGATATCTGAATATTGACCAGTACCAGTGAAGTACTCGTAATCATCTTGGCACATAGCACCGTTGGGGTCATAATCCTTACCCGCAACAGGGGCACGACCATTCATAGCTTTGAAAGAGGGGTACTTTGCCATTCCAGCTAAAATGCGCTGTTCTTCCTCATATTCTTCGGTAAAAGCTTCGGGGTTCATCATCTGGTAGCTGTTCATTTTTTTCTCCTTGTGTGTAAGATGACTATATTATAGCACAAGTTTTATAATTGTCAAGTGTTTTTATGTTTTCTCATAATCTTTTAATGTTGATAGGCTCTCAGGGGCTGATGAGACTTAAACTCATGACAGGGGATGAGCCTGTTTTCAGCGGTCATACTTCGTCATCATCGAAGCTTGTATATACCTCCGCTATATTCGAGTTGGATTTCCTCGAATTCAGTCCCTGAAAACCTACCAAAATTTGACCTAAGTGAGAGATGCCCCAAAGAGGAATCAAACCTCCGTTTCTCATAATCCGCTTTTCCAGCCTTGTACTAGTATCAAAGCCTTCGTCAAGCGTCCTTGACATTACGGTGAGTGTCCTTCCAATTAGACGAAAGGGGCGTGGTTAATTCCACTATCCTCACTCTCATTCTAGTACCGTCGCTCTAGAATGTAGGCGTATATATGCGCCTCGTTGTTTCGGTCATTCAATTTTTAAGGTACATACTTGCCCACCGAGGGTCGAGCGACCTCCAAACCGGAGGAGCTTTTTTCAGACTTCCGTCTGCTTTCCCTCACCCTCGATGTACTAATATTATAACCGTTATCTGTGGCAAGTCAATATGACATATGTCACCAATATCATATGACAAATGTCATGTGGCTATTACCCCAATTTGGATGGTTTTTATCCAAATTGGGGACCCCCACCAATTCAGACTAAATTGGTCGGGTTTGTCCTTTTTACCTTATCCAAATAGCGTAATATGCACATGCAATCCAAAATGCTAAAAGTCCTATTTCTACAATTGATATTGCAATATATTTTTTCATCATTTTTTCTCCGGCAATGGTTTTATAATTTCAACTACACAGCCGCAAAAAGTGCATTGTACACCATCTTCAACTATTTCTCCGCATTGTAAACAAAGTACAACATCTTCATCTGCATCTAAGTCAAGTTCATCTAAGTCAATGAAATCTTCCTTTTCGTATAAATCATTATCGTCGCTTATTTCGTCGTCGTCAATTTCGTCACTTACAAGTTGATAATATAAATTTGTCATTCTATAACTCCCTTCGAAAAATGATTTTTTGCATACTCAATCAATGCTATCATAGTATTATCTTCCAAACTAATTTCTACACTATCATTATATCCATCGGTTGTATAAATACACACCTGCCAACCATCAAAATAAGCATAAACACCATCTCCAATATAAGTTGTTTCATAACCGTTTTTATACATTTTATCTCCTCCACATATGCAAATTACTGGCTATAAAAGTATAACCACAATAAAAAACAAAATTTTTGCGGGTAGTAACTTTTACAATATAATTCCAATTGCCATAAACATCATTTGTTCTGGCAATTATTTTACCCTTGATTGTACCAGCTAAAACGGTTCTATACCAAACCTTATCGCCAAGTTCATATCTAGGTTTCATCGTTTTATTCTCCATGCCAATAGTATAGCACTTTTTTATTTCCTGTCAAGGGTAAAAGCAAACTCTCATAATCCTTTAATGTGATAACTTGGATAGTTTTTGTCACAATTAGCAGGGGTCCCCAGTCGGATAAATTAGGTCTGATTGGGGTGAATCCCTTCCATAATCCATCTTACACGCTGTTCATCAGTCCAGTTTTCACTTTCCCGCTGCCCTGCGGCAATAGCGTCAATAATTTCAGCACCTGCGGCAGCCTGTACAATAGGACCCCAAGCTGCAAAAAAAATTTCAATTTCCTGTACGGTTGGCATAATTGCTGGCATTTTATTTCTCCTTTTTATGTGTATCAATTTTATGCTCATCAATCCAACGGTCTACAAAATTAGCGTTGATATAATGCTCACATCTATCAATACAACCTTCACAGTGAGTTGTACATTCTATTTCAATATCGTGACTTTCGTCATATTCCCGTAAAATATCATTGATGGTTTTTTCCATGCTATACTCTCCTATTTTTTAGTTTAGCCCCTGCCACACGGCATCAATTCAAAATCAGGTTTCGCTTATCCTTGGCATCGGAGCGGTATAGCGCCGCCTTTTGCATACTCCCTGAATGTTTTGCTCATTCGTGAAATGAGCGGGGCTTTCTGATTACTTTTATATCATAGCATACTTTTGTTTGTTTGTCAAGTACCAGTTTTAATCAAGCAATTCCATATATAAGCCCGAGTTTATTTCACGAAAAAAGCCACGCATATCATCAAATGTTTCAACGGGTGTTTCAGTTATTTTTTGAATTGGGAAAACACCTTGATTAAGCGCCTGATGATAACGCCGTTCCCAATTTTTTACAAAATTAAAAATGGTTGCTTCCAAAGGGGTTAGAACATCTGTGCCAATATCCACAGGTTCTTTTACACGTTTGAAATATGAGCATTTTTGTGCTTTTCGAAAACCACGCATTGAGGCACGAGTGATAGGCTTTCCATTTATTGCAATATCCAAAACTGTTCCATCCATATCCACAACAAAATGACAATCCATTATTTTTTCTCCTTTTTTGTTTTGTTACCAATTGTAGCAACAATGGTAAAGATTGAGCGGTTAGATACCCGCATGCCATTTTTGGCTTTGTGTTGCTTTTTGTCTCGTGAGTTTGCTTTGTTTGTGTTCATATTTGTATTATACTCTTTTTTATATACTTGTCAAGGGTAAAAACGTTTTCTCATAATTCTCTAATCTACCCAATTCGGAGCGTATTTGTCCGGATTGGGACCCCTGCCGAATTGGACAATAAAGGTCTAAATACTCAGTTTCAAAATCTACCCTTGACACCTCTTCAAATAGTGGTATAATTGACAGATGGAGAAAATAAAATGAAATATGATACTGATTATGCCTACCTGATTATAAAATGGTGCGGGATACTTCTGTTTTCTATTATAGCACTAAAATTTTATACAATAATAATTGCATACATACACTAAACCTGCAATTTAGATTGCAGGTTTTTTGCGTTCTAAAATGCTGCCTTAAAATGTTGCCTGTGTGGTCCCCAAAAATGCTTTTCTGAAAATTAAGTCGAGTTTAATTCCCGGCTTAATTCTCGGTCTTAATTCCTGACCAATTTAATTTTCAATCAATTTAATTCTACCAATCCCCATAGCATAAAGATTTAAATTCACTTAAAGCATATTTATAATTTTCTGCAAAGATTATACGATATTGATAACCTTCATTGACTTGCTTTTGGGTCATAGGCTCCATACCACATAAAAAGCGTACATCGTTCACCATTGCATAGATGCGCTGAAAACCAACATCATTGCCTTTTTTCCAAATATTGCTTTTAAAACGTAAGCAATTAATCGCTTTTCCCATTTGTTCCTCAACTGTCATTATTCTTTTCCAAGGATATTGACCAATATTTTTCGTGGTCTGTCTTAGTGTTCTCATTTTATTATCCTTTAACATTAAATTCCCAACCACAAAATAAACAGCGGAACCATTTTAAATTAGCAAGCCAACCTATAAAACCCGCTTGACCATCACATATCGGACAATTGGGGTAAACATTCTCATCAATATCATCTTCATCCATTTTAAATTCTCCTTAGTTATAAACAAACATGTTTAGTGATTTTAGCACACGCCAGCATTCAAATTCAGTACCCTTAAATCTTATTCCTTCAGCTTCTAAAGGCAGTGCTGTCATATAATATCCCTTTTTCAGATATTCATTTTCTGAATTATTGGGGTCTGCTTTTAAAAAGTAATTGCAGACTTTGGGGCTATAAATAACGTAGTATATATCATCCATAATTCTATTATACCATATTTCCTATATTTGTCAAGGATATTCCCCACAATCTACCCGGGGAAATCATAGGGGGAAAAGCTATAGGGGGAAAAGTTGTTACTCTAGTTGTACTGCTGGCTCAGGCGTACACTGCCCAAGTTCAAACGCATCGCAACAAGTTGAGCACATGTAGGTACGGAGCGTTACGCCTTCTTTGTTTTTCCATTCCACGTAGACCGTAGCTTCACTATCACAATTGTAACAGTATTTTGGTTCACAGTATGTCATTTTATTTACTCCTCTATACAAATTTTCCAAGTGATATGATTTTTTGCCCATTCTATTTCTTCGGGTGTTAGTTTAGTTGTACAGTCAATAATTTCATCCATGCCAAAACCATCCAAGCTAAAACCGAATAATTTTTCTACTTCTTCCCGTATATATTCTTGTATTGCTTTATCCATTTTTATCTCCTATACAATAATTATAACACATAAACAATTGTATGTCAAGTACTAATCATCCTCATAGAATAATGCATGAGTAGCATCTAAAGCAAGATAATAATGTCCATTACCCATACCCCGATACTCTTCCCTATACCATGCCTTATTATCTTCCGGTTGATAGTTATAGGATACATCATAACCACCAGTCCATCTACCATCTGTACTCACCCTTATAGGCAGTTTGTTTTCCAAAGCATTAGCAATATCTGCTAATTCTTTATCATTTAGCCACTTCTTACCAAAGTGCATTTTCTTGACCTTTGCCTCTTTGTTCATGTACCATACAATACTGGTATCTGTATACAGTGTACCATCTTCCCGACTTCCAACCAAGCGTGTATCAATAGCTTGTATTTTAATAGCTTGCTGTTTATTATTTTCAGTATAGTCAAGAGTATTGTCATATTCATTATCAATATTATAAGCCTGTTTGATTTTGTCATAGCCAACATCTAAGGCAGTTTTAACATCACTTGCAACCTCTTCCCACAACCCGGATTTTTCCAGACGATTGAGTACATTTATCCACGAGCGCACCCATTTATCGTTTTCGGTTTTTTCTTTTTTGTCCGGTATAATTACAAACCTGAAATAATCCCAATTTATATAACTGCCGTAGCGCTTACGTCTATAACCAAGCATCATAATATTTTCCCCTCCGGCAGCCCAAGCAAGTGTTCTATTGAAAGTTTGCCCATCTTTATCTACCAGTTTTACTTTTAAATGGCTGTATTTTGGTACAGAATTTTTAAGTATTGCCATAAAATCCGAATTAGTTGTTTCGAGTATCATTTTGTTTTCTCCTATATTATAATTATAACACAATTATAAAGTTTTGTCAAGAGGTACACTTTTATATATATGAAAATTATCTGCATTATAAGATTGGGGATAATATATTTTTAACAACCTCTTCCATTTTTTACCACGTACAAAGCAATTACCACCAAAAGGAAATTTATCAGACGGTTTTACAAAAATAAATTTATCATCATCAACATCTACAGTAAAACCAACAGCAGCAGAGCCGGGAAAGCCTTTTATACGACTATCATTGACAACAATATAATAGCGTTCATCAGCCCACTCGTGCAAACTGATAGTTTCATATTCAGCTAATTTATTCTCAATAAAATTTAGTAAACCGCCGATATAGGGTCTTAGACGTTTCAATATCAAAGCACCATAAACCTCTTTGTGCTCATATTTTTCGTAAACTCTTCTATACATTTTGTTTCTCCTTATAAAATAATTATACCATATTTTCAGCATTTGTCAAGACCCAATATCCCAATTAGGACTGTTTGTGTCCTAATTGGGACCCCCGCCTAATTAGACAAAAACTATCTGATTAGGTCCATATAAAAGCAAACAGCCCCTTATCCAAGGGGGCTGCTGCCAACCAAACCATCTTACAAAAGGAGGTAAAAATGTATTACCCGATTTTAGCAAATTGAGAAGGGACGTTTACAGTTAAGTACTGCAAAACTTTACCCTTTTTGTTTTTGCATAGGCGCAAGAAAAGTCTCTTGTTTTTACCTATGCGCAACACCTTTACGTTTTTGACGGTGTGAGACTGAAAAAGAAAACCAGCCGTTGATTTCGTTGCGTGACAATCATAACCATCTAACGTTCTTTGTTTACCATCGATAGTTCTGTAAACTAGCTTGTAAGGTGCTTTCATGTTTTTTTCTCTCCTTTCTTTTTAGTTTTTATTTCGTATAATTATATTATACCACAGAATTTTTATTTTGTCAAGGATTGTTTTTCTAAAATAATCCTTGGTTCAAAAGTATTTTTATCTACAATCCAGCGCCATTGTGCACCACACTTACAATAACGATGATTATCTGGACACCTACAACCATTGATATTTTCAGTATTTCCGCATTCAGGGCAAGTATCTAGCCAATAGTCGGGAATTAGCTTTTGTGCTTTTTGATACTTCTCGTATTTTTCTCTACCTGTAAGCGTCATGTTTTTATAACCTCCCGAATTTTATCAAAGATTTCTTTACGCTCATCAAATTTCTTTTGACCATAGGTTTGCAAAGCATCAATAAGTTCAATCAAGCCTTCTGCTTTAGAGCCAAAAGTGTGATGAACCGAGCCAATTGTAAGACCTCTATCTTCTACAACTATGATGGTGTCATTATGCTTATCATAGCCAACATTGATTACCTCACCAATTGTAATGCCTTTTACTTTATCGTAAGAAAAAACTTCTTTCGTAGCCATTTTTCACTCTCCTTGTAATAGAATTATAACACAAGTTGTTTAGAAAGTCAAGGGTTTATATTCTTTTTCTGCATCGTAAGGCAACATTGAGCGGACAGTGATAACCCCAATTACATGCATTTCTAATTTACTGCGTACAAAAATATTGAGTGCACCATTAGCATAAACCTCCACACTGGTAAGCATCGAGCCGTGAGGTGCAAATGGTTCATAATCAATACGTTCACCACGAGAAGGCTCACGAACCCCGAGGCACCTTACAGCTTTTCCATCAACAACTACACCGTTTTGAAGAATAGCACGATTGTAAGCAAGCAATTCATTTTTCTCTTCTTGGCTCATTCCCTCGTGTGTAAAACCAAATGGGTGATAACTGAACATTTTAGTCTCCTTATTCTCTAAGATAATATAATTATAACACAATTTTGTAGTTTGTCAAGGGTCAAATTTTCACAATCTCAACTAAGTCTAGAGGCAAATGCTGAAGATATGCACGTAATCCCATTTCAGGTTTTAGCCAGATATGCACCCATGAAAGTTCACCGCAAATATCACCCCAAATTATTTTAGCTCTTTCACAAGTAGTAAAGAATTCCATTCTTTGTTTACCGTCTTTATTATACCATCTAATTTGATATAAATCATCTGTGTTATCTTCACCACTTTTACTGAACCATACAAAATCACTATCGTTGACCATTTTATAATTCCTTTCTATGTATAAGTATACCACAATTCTACAGGCTGTCAAGAGGCAGTTTACCCAATTCCGACTATTTTTGTCGGAATTGGGACCCCGGGGTAATTCAGACAAAAAAGGTCTAAATTGTCCGAATTGTCCATAACAAAAACTCCACCCGGAAGTGGAGTATTTTGGTCTTATTTATCTCTTTGCTGGTTGAGTACCATGCAAACATAGCGCAAATGTTCTACTTGCCATGATAAAATCAAAATCATCTGAAGGGTTGTCTATACAAGCTACCTGTAAGCCACGCTCGTTTGCCTCTGCAATATTTTTTACAACGTATGCGGTAGGTTGCAATTTTAATTTCTTATCCATTTTACCACCGAATGAATAATTCAGATGAAAATTGTCCGGTTTGGGTGCATCGACATAATTTATAATTTTAGTATAACCGTAAAATCGTACATCTGTTCTACTTTCAGCCACTTTCACCCAAGCCTGAAAATAGCGTTTAGAAAAAAAATCACCAGACGCATGAATGCGGATAACTTTGGTCTCTTTTGGGATAGATGATAAAATCAATTTGACCATTTTTTCAAGTGATAAACTTTTCAATATATCGTAATTATGCCAGTGTGCTTTTCTAGCTGCACTATATCTTGCCTCCATAGAGGCTGCATAGCAACGAAACTTGCAATTATCACCGTCCGTAATTTTACCATTTTCACGATTAGAAAATGATTGACACTTGTCAGCCGCCGGACAAGTCCAGCCAGCCGGAAGGTCAAAAGACGTAACCTCATTAGATTTTAGACCATGAGATTGTGCTAACTCCAAAATTTTAGTGTTACCGATTGAAAATTTTAGAATTTTTTTGTTTTGACCGATATCTAATTTTTCAGCCATATTAGAGAGGATGTTTTGATAAGTGTTATTCATATCTGAATTATACCAGATATTAGAGAATTGTCAAGTACCAATACCCTGATAAATGTCATATTCTACTATGACAAATGTAATACCCCAATTCAGACCGTTTTTGTCGGAATTGGGGACCCCCGCCAAATGTGACCAATAAGGTCCAATTACTCCGGTTAAACTTGTCTAGACAAATTAAATCTCAGGGCAAATTAGATATTACCCTGAGATTAATTCCTGAATTTAATTCCTTGATATTTTAATTCCAGCTTAATTCCTATTCTTTATCTAATGCCTCACCAAAAGCATCATTATATCTTTCATCTGGTATAAAAGTATATGTAAAATCTCCATTATGCCAACACAAACCGCCCAACCAATCTTTTGCGATTTCTGAAAGTTCATCTGAATCAAAGCTTTCAAGGCACTCTTTTAGAACACCTATAAGCTGGTCGTCTGTTACAATCATTTCTTCTACTTCCGGCTTACTAGGTTCTAGAATTATATTTCCTTCTTTATCTAATTCCCGATAAGGATAGAATGCTTGTTCGCTCATCCAACCTTTTTTGTTTACAATATAATCCTGAACAATATCTCGAATTTCACCAATTATTTCCATATCCCATTGCACATAACCGATAGGGGAAACACTTTCAAGCATTTCTTCAATTGCGCTATCAACAGCATCTTGACGGTCTGTTTCTTGTCCTGTAAACCCATAATCTTCACACATTTTATAACTCCTATTCGTTTATAAAACAGGCAACACAATTTTTAATATATGGACACTCTTCACATTCCCCATGAAAACTATTTAACCATACAGCACGTGCATCATCAACCGTGTATACTTCGAATAAATTATTATTAGCTGTCAAGACTGTGAAACACAATACATCTTCGAGGGTTGTTGCATGCTGAAACATATTACTTTTTTGCTGCAATGTCTGTATGAAACTTTTACTTTCCATTTTAATATCTCTCCTTTTATAAGAATGTTTTTTATTTGGCTCCCCCCGAAACCTTCGGGGGAAAGTCTCGGGGGAATTATCGGGGGAACATCGGGGGAAAACTTAAATCAAATAACCAAAATTTAGTTCACCACTTTCAATCATTTC
>Ga0208980_10003104_pt1 | contig 10079 bp, 9 predicted proteins | sample WetSurMetagenome_3_FD_187993 | JGI IMG/M metagenome (GOLD analysis project Ga0208980, IMG submission 187993) | Wetland microbial communities from Twitchell Island in the Sacramento Delta, sample from surface sediment Aug2011 Site A1 Bulk (version 2) | ecosystem: Environmental > Aquatic > Marine...
GTATTAGGAAGTCCGCAATTACCATTTTGGCAGCTACCAGCAGAGAAGTTTAATTCGTTCTTAGTAGTGGAACTGAATGATGAGAATAATTTTTTATTTTTTATTGAATCACAAGAAGGACAATGAACATCTTCCTGATTTGTAGCTGATTTATATAGAACATCGAATTTAGTATTACACTCGGAACATTTATATTCATAAATGGGCATAACTTACTCCTCCAAACCAAGTATTTTCATTAAGCGGCCATGAGCCTCTTCAGGAACTTCAACGTTATACTTCCGATAACATTCTATCGTAATCTCAACTGATTTAAAGTATTCTCTGCAACGTGGACAGGAATCAAGATGATTTCTAACTTCCTGGCACTTTTCATCGTTGAGGTTTTCACCCAGGCTTTCGCAAACATGCTTCATCACTTCTTTACAGGATATTTTTTCTTTTTTCATTTGCTGAATGCCTCGTTAATTTCTTGCCTTAGAAATGCTCTTGCACGATGAAGTCTGGATTTCACAGCAGGTATCGAAAGCTCAGTAACCTGTGCAGTCTCTTCAGTAGAAAGTCCTTCTACATCACGCAGCAAAAAGACCATTCTGTAATCGGGAGAAAGGTTTTGTATTGCCATATCGAGAATTCTTTTTAATTCCTCATTCTCGGTATCTTTGTAAGGGATTGAATTCCAATCAGCAGCATATTTTTCTTCAAAGAGATTTTCTTCATCATCGAATGAAACAAACGACCGGCTTTTGGCTTTGCGAGCCATCATAAGGCAATGGTTTGCAACTATCCTGTAAAGCCAGGTAGATAATTTTGAATTGTGATCAAACTGATGTAACGATTTAACCATGCTGTAAAATGTTTCCTGCATTATATGTTCAGCATAATTTTTATCCCGGCAAATTTTAAAGGCAAAATTGTAAATAGTCTGCTCATACTTTTTTACTAACTCTGCCAGAGCCTGCTTATCACCGGATTGTGCTTTTTCAATAAGTGCTTTTTCTTCCATCGGTAAGATGATTTTAAGTAATTTTGGATTCAAATTTAGTGAATTTGAAGTTCTGTTACTTATTACTAAAAGCAATTAAATGGTCTAATTTTTGCACATTTATTTAGCTATAGCTAATTTTATGTTAGATTAATTATTCGATGTGAACAAGAAGTAAAATGCAACTCAGTAGAACAATAAGAGATATTAAAAACAACAAGCTCTTCATTGGCGTAAAAGAATCTGCCTTAAATATTTTTTTCGATCAAAAGGAAATCAGAGAGGCCAGAGAGGGAGAAATTATATATAAGACAGGTGACCAAAGCAATGCATTGTACTTAATTATCAAAGGTGAAGTAAGAGTCAAGTTTCCAACAAATAGTTATGTTGCTAATAAAATACATAATGACTTTTTTGGTGAGAAAGAATTTGTTGAGGATACAAAACGAATATCTTCAGCTATGGCATTCAGTAAACTGATATACTACAGAATTGAAAAATCTTCTCTTCAAAGCCTCATCAACAAAAATCCAGCCATTGACGAAAACCTGAAAAAGTTTGGCGAATTCAAATTGCCTGAAGCATCACTTGATGCCGATCGAAAAATTAATATCGCTAATAGGGATAAACCCATCAGCTTCAGAGCTTTTTCAAAAGGTAATAAATGGGAAGAAAATGAGAAACCGGAAAAAGAACCTATTCCTGTGCTTACTCAGCAACTTCTTCCTGATCTTGAGTCGATAGAAAAATCCCTTCTAGAAGAAAGCAATGTGACTGAGGATAGTATTGAACTTGAGCAAGCACTTGAGGAATTGAACGAAATAACACTTCAAGAAACACCGGAGATTATTGAATCACCTCCTGAAGTAAAAGAGGAAACAATTGTAACAGTTCAGGCACAAATTGAATTACCGGATGAATCAAAAGAAAAAAAGAAGCGAGCCACCAGAATTAAACCGGAAGAAGAAATACATCCTCAACTAATTGAGACAGGGATTAACCGGGAAATAGTAAGGAGAATATTTCTTGCCTTAAATAGAATTTACAGCAGTATCAGTATAACAGAACTTGTTAAAAACACCAAGCGTGCCATAAAAGATCTTACTAGTTCCGAGAGTGCTGACTTAATCTTTGTTGACGAAAAGCATTCATCTATGTACAGGCTTATATCGCAGGATGGAAAAACTAAAAATGAATATTTCCAGCTTAATGAAGGATTAACAGGAAGCTGCGCAATTCAGAAAACACCAATTAATTTTGATAGACCTACTGAAGATAATCGATTCAATCCAAAAGTAGATTATCCCGGTCCTTCAAGGATGAAGAGAATTCTCTATTTCCCCGTAATAAGCGATGTCGGAGAAACTATTGCTGTTATTCAAACTGCAAGAGACAATAAAAGGTTTAGTGAAGATGAAGTTTCATATCTTACGATGATAAGTAAACAGATGGAAACAGCAATTTCCCGAACTAAAACTCTCGAGTCACTACTGAATAAGGAGAAACTTAACTCTGCAAAAAAATTAAGGGAGATTATAACCAAAGAAATTCAGATTCCCGTTGAGATTATAGAAAGCTACACAAAAATTTTAAGCTCAAAAAACCTTCCGCCAGATACCGACGACATTATAAGAATGCTTCAAAAACAGGCTGTATCAGTAATTGATCTCACGGATAGTATGCTGAAGGTTCTTGTTGATGAAATATTACTTGATAATTATAAAATCCATTTTAATGAATTCATTGATGATGTTCTTGAGCTTCTTTCTGAATATTGTGAAACAAAGGAAATTAAGTTATTTAAGAAAATCGGTGATGGAGCAGTTGTAGATATAGACCGATCAAAACTTTACACTGCGATTTTCCAGTTTATTAAAACTTCCGTTGCTGACTGCAGGAAAGCAGGGAGGATTTATTTCAGTACTGAGCTTGTTGATAAGACAATTTCTATTTCTATCCAAAATGAAGGTAAGGGTGCCATAGTTTTCCCGGAAGGAGAAATTCTCGATTATTTTTACTACAAAGAAAAAATAAAGGAGGATGAGGTTCATTTACTACTCGCTAAAAAAATTATTAACGCACATTCTGGGAGCGTTGAGATTGAAAGTGTTAAGGGAGTTGGCTCTACTTTTCGTATTTCCTTACCTCTTGCCAAATAATCAATTTAACTTGATAAATGCCGCTTGATTTAATTACTATCCTAGGTCCAACTGCATCAGGTAAAACAAGCATTGCTGCAAAACTTGCAAAGGATTTTAACGGTGAAATAATCTCGGCTGATTCAAGACAGGTTTATAAAGGTATGGATATCGGAACTGGTAAGGACCTGATCGAATTTCAAAAAAATAATGTCAAATATCACTTGATTGATATTGCTGAACCATCCGAAGAATATAATCTCTTCTGTTTCACAAAGGACTTTCAATCTGCATTCGAGTCAATAAAAAGCAAAGGCAAATTACCGATATTGGTTGGAGGAACAGGAATGTACATCAGTGCAATTCTCCAATCGTACTATCTTCCTAAAATTAATAAAAATGAATCGGAGAATTTAAAATTATTAACCATTTCTCAACTCAAAGAAATATTAATAAATTTAAAACCAAAGCTTCATAACATAACTGACTTAAAGAGCAAGGATCGTCTTATAAAAGCAATATTGATTGAAAGGACAAGAGAAAAAGTAAATCCATCTTCTTCTGACTTGCAGTCATTGAACATTGGAATTAGTTCAGAACGTGAGGAGACGAAAAGAAGAATCACCGAAAGATTAAAACAAAGATTAGCTGCTGGAATGATCGAGGAAGTAGAAGAGCTGCTTCGAAAGGGAGTTTCATCGGAGAAGCTTAATTACTTTGGATTAGAATATAAATTTGTTTCGCAATACATCGATGGTGAATTAAATTTTAATGATATGTTTCAAAAGCTGAACAGCGCAATTCATAATTTTGCAAAGAGGCAGATGACATGGTTTAGAAAAATGGAGAAAGAAGGTGTAAAGATAAATTGGTTTCCTCCCGATTATTCTGCGATAAAAAACTTCGTAAACTCACAATTAAATAATGCAAAAAACATATCCTGAAAATGTTGCCGTTTTCATTGAGAAGAAATCTTTGAAGCGATGGAATCTCGAATGGGTTGAATATTCAGGGATACAAGTTGCTATTGTCATTCCTGCTATTTGTGAGTTTGAGAACATCAAAAGAGTTTTAATATCACTTGCTCAGAATGATAAATCTTGTTTACAAAAGTCACTCATAATTTTTGTTATAAATAATTCCATTTCTTCTGATCCCGAAGTAAAAGATGATAATAAAAAGAGCATTGCATTTCTAAGAGAAATAATAAACAGAAAATCATCAGTTAATAGTGTTGGATTAATTTTCAGTTCAGGTATTCAGATAGGATTGATTGATGCAGCTTCTGGTGGAAATGAATTTGATGAAGAAGAAGGAGGAGTTGGTCTGGCAAGAAAAATTGGTATGGACACTGCCTTACAGGTTTTTGACTACTCAGTCCCGGGTAAAAAATTAATCATATCTCTGGATGCAGATTGTGTTGTTGAAGAAAACTATCTTGATGAAATCCTTCGTTCCTTTACAAAATATAATCTTTCTGCAGCAACCATTGACTTCGAACATGATCTTTCAGAACACGGGATCAACAGGCTGGGAATCATTTCGTACGAAATATTTTTAAGACATTATGTTGCAGGACTTTTATTCGCACAGTCATCTTATGCTTTTCATACAATAGGTTCAACTATTGTTTGCGATCACGAAGCCTACATTAAAGTTGGCGGAATGAATACAAAAAAGGCAGCAGAGGATTTTTATTTTCTTCAGAAATTAGCAAAGCACTATACGATAAATAGGATCAGTTCGACAAAAGTTAGACCATCAGCAAGAGAATCGTGGCGGGTGCCATTCGGTACAGGAAGAAGTATGAGTGACTTTTCAACAAATAAAAAAGACATCTTGCTTTATCATGCTGATGTTTATATTATTCTAAAAGACTGGTTGGAGTTATTAAATTCAAATTTGTCACAAAACTCAGGTATGATATTAAAAGAAGCAAAAAATATCCATCCAGAACTTTACAACTTTCTTGATAGTCGCGGATTCAGCAAGGATTGGGGAAAAATTCTGTTGAATAGTAAATCCGCAAAGCAGCTTGACTACCAGAGAAAGAACTGGTTTGATGCATTTGAAACTCTTAAGTTAATACATCATTTAAGAGATACTTCTTTCCCAATGATTGACATAGATTCAGGAGTTGAAAAGTTATTTAATGTAGTTCAACATTCCGTTAAATTTGAATCGCCTGACGATAAGAGTAACCTTGAAAGTTTGTATATGGGTTATTTATCTGAATTAAAATTACTCGAACATACACTTTATAAAAAACAGTACGAATGATTACTAAAACAGAACAGAACGAGATTCAGGATTACCTTAAAGATGCCTCCAACACAAAAGGTTATTGCGACGCCGTAGTTTATCCGGGAAATACCAATGATGTGGTCTCAATACTCAAGCAAGCAAATGCAGAAAAAACAAAAGTGACAGTTTGCGGTAACAGAACAGGGCTAACTGGTGGAAGTGTACCAACAGGAGGGATTGTACTTTCAACGGAAAAGATGAATAAAATTTTAGAAATTAATGAAGTAGATAAATTTGCTATCGTTGAGCCGGGAGTTCTCCTTTCTGACTTCCTGAAAGAACTTAAGTCTAAAAATCTTTACTATCCTCCTGATCCAACCGAGCTTAATTGTTTTTTGGGTGGAACGGTTGCAACAAATGCATCAGGTTCTAAGACATTCAAATACGGTCCCACAAGGGATTTTGTTATTGAAATGGAAATAGTTTTGCCAACCGGCGAAATTCTTGTTTTGGAAAGAGGAAAAAACTTCTCAAAGAAATTTGACTTAACTATTCTAACCGAAAACGGAGCGAAAAAAGAATTTCACATTCCATCTGTAAAATCTCTTCCAACAAAAAACACTGCCGGATATTTCTGTAAAGAAAATATGGATGCAATTGATTTGTTTATTGGTTCGGAGGGAACTCTGGGGATAATGACAAAGCTCAAGCTAAATTTGTTAACTGCTCCTCAAATGGTTCTCTCTGCTGTAATATTTTTCAATTCTGAAGATGACGGATTGAATTTCATTGAAGAATCAAGGAATGAGTCTTACAATTCAAGAATAAATAAATTACGATTTTCTATTGATGCACTTGCATTAGAGTTCTTCGACAAATTTGCGCTTGAATTTTTGAGGGACGATTTTCCAAATATTCCTCAAGATTCTAATTCAGCGGTTTGGTTTGAACAGGAAATCAATGAAGAATCAAGAAATGATATAACTGACTTATGGATTAGTATCATAGAAAAACACCACGGTGACCTTAACCATTCCTGGATTGCAATGAACGAAAATGATAAATTGAAATTTGTAGAATTCCGGCATAGAATTTCCACAAAAGTTAATGAGTTTATTTCATCGCGTAATTTCAGAAAGCTGGGGACTGACTTTGCCGTACCTGATAAAGAGTTAAAGAAATTTTATTATCAGCTAAAAAATGATGTAATCAAAGCAGGGCTGGACTACGTTATTTACGGTCATTTCGGCAACTCACATATTCATTTAAATATGCTGCCGAAGAATTCCGAAGAATTTGAAACAGCAAAAATACTTTATAACAGTATGTGTTTATCTGCGATCAAATCAGGGGGAACTTTTGCAGCAGAGCACGGAGTTGGTAAGAATAAAAAAGCATTGCTTTATGAAATGTACGACGAGAAAGTAATAAGTGAAATGTGGATAATAAAACAAACTCTGGACCCCAATCTGATTTTAGGCAACGGAAATATTTTCAACACATAGTACTAATTACTTGGACAGGGCCTTATTAATTTTTTCAAGCAGAGAAGTTTTTGTGAAGGGTTTGGAGACATAATGAGTAAACCCACTTTTAAGTATTCGATCTTCATCTTCTCTGAGTGCATATGCAGTCACAGCAATAATAGGAACATCCTTGTAATTTTTTATTTTCTTAATCTCCCTGGCCATTTCCAATCCACTAAGCCCTTTACAGAGACTAATGTCTAATAAAATAATTGCATAGCTATTCTTATTAATCTTCTTAAGTGCTTCCGAAGATTCGGAAGCAGTATCAACCAGAAAATAGTCTTTCAAAAACATACTGACTATTTCACGGTTTGAACTATCGTCCTCAATATATAATAATGAAGATAAAACCCCTTTTTCTTTTTGCATAACGTTCTCCTTAAACTTACAATTTAACTATTTATGTTAATCGCGTTTAAAAAAATCCGTTCCCTCCTTTGTATCTTTCAAAGTAATACCAAGGTTTTCTAATTTCTTTCTTATATCATCAGCTAATTGGAAATTCTTTTCGTTCTTAGCCTTGAGCCTGATATCGATTAATATTTTTATAAGTTCATTTTCAAGTAGTGAATCCTGTTTCACCTCTTTCTCCTCAAAGGAAATTATTCCCAATACATCGTCGGCTGTTTTGCCTAAAAAATTCTTAACAGTAATATAAAAATTATTATGAATACTTTCCTTTTCAGCGATGGTTCTGTTGGCTTCCTTTACAAAATCAAAAATGACTGCAATTGCCTGGGGTGTGTTGAAATCTTCATCCATAGCTTCGGAAAAACGATCTTCGAAAGATTTGAAATCAAATTCAGGGTTTGTTCCGCCGGGTTTATTTTTACTTAACGCTAAGTCAATTGTTGTTCGAAGATTTTTCAACTTCTCAAGGCCTTTTTCTGCAGAGTCAAGAAGTTCGCTGGTAAAATCAACCGGGCCTCTGTAATGAGCCTGGGCAAAGAAAAGTCTTATTGCTTCAGCAGAATATTTTGCCAGCACTTCTCTCGCAGTGAAAAAGTTGCCGAGAGACTTTGACATTTTTTCTTTGTTGATGTTCAGAAATCCGAAATGGAGCCAGTACTTAACAAAAGGCTTTTTAGTTGCTGCTTCACTCTGTGCAATTTCATTTTCGTGATGCGGGAAAATTAAATCATTACCTCCTGCGTGAATGTCAAATGTTTCCCCGAGATGTTTACAGCTCATTGCTGAACATTCAATGTGCCAGCCGGGTCGTCCATTTCCCCACACGCTCTTCCAGAATGGTTCGCCTTCTTTTGACTTTTTCCATAAAGCAAAATCAAGTGGATTCTGTTTTTCTTCCATTACTTCAACTCTTGCACCTACTTCAAGCTCATCAATCTTTTTCCCGCTTAACTTGCCGTATTGTTTGAATGCTCCAACATTATAAAAAACATTCCCATCAACATTGTACGCAGCACCATTTTCAATAAGTGATTTTATCATCGAAAGAATTTCAGCAATATTCTCAGTTGCTCTGGGATAGATCGTCGCCGGTTTAATCCTTAATCTCTTAATGTCTTCAAAAAATGCTTCTGAATATTTTCCAGCAACTTCGCTGGCAGAAATTTTTTCTTCGATGGATTTCTTTATAATCTTATCATCAATATCAGTAAGGTTCATAACGAACTTCACATTATATCCTTTATATTCAAGATACCTGCGGATAATGTCAGCCATTATGAATGTTCGTGCATTGCCAATGTGGAAGTAATCATAAACGGTAGGTCCGCAAATGTACATACCAACATTAGGCGGATTAAGTGGAACAAACTCCTCGACTTGCTTTGTGAGTGTGTTGTATAATTTCAGCATTGAAATGTTAATAAAGAATTAAAATCGGTTATTAATATAACCAAATGAAAAATGAATTTAGACTCCCGTGGCTCGCAGTTTTTCAATCAATAATTGCATATCGTTCGGAAGTTCGGAATTAAAAAACATTTGCTTCTTTTCTAACGGATGATAGAATCCTACTGTTTTTGCGTGCAATGCTTGTCTCGGCATAATCTCAAGTAAATTCTGAACGCGTGCTTTTATTTTAGGTTGTTCTGAACCATAAATTATTTGTCTGCCTCCATAGGTCGGGTCACCAAAAACAGGTTTTCCGATTCCAGATAAATGAACCCTGATCTGGTGAGTTCTTCCTGTCTTCAAATTTATTTTCAGATATGAAGTAAACTCAAACTCTTCAAGAACTTCGTATAAAGTTAGTGCTGTTCTTCCTTCACTTTCACTTACTGAAAATTTCTTTCTGTCCTTTTTACTTCGGACGATATTAAAATTTATTTCGCCTTTCTTCTCCTTGAATTTTCCCCAGCATATTGCGTGATACTCGCGATCAACTGTTCTCTTGCTGAACTGCTCTGCAATTTTAGCGTGAGTAAAATCGTCCTTTGCAACAACAAGCAAACCACTAGTATCTTTGTCGAGACGATGAATAATTCCCGGTCTCCCGGGTTCGTTTACGTCACTAAGTTTTTTTGTATGATGAAGAAGAGCGTTAACTAGTGTGCCTGTGTAATTTGCATAAGCAGGATGTGCTACCATTCCGGCGGGTTTGTTTATCACAATTAGATGATCATCTTCATAAATTATATCGAGAGGAATGTCTTCCGGTTCTGCATCTTCAGGTCGCGGAGATATTGGATGAGTAGCTTCGATTATGTCAGAAAATTTAACCTGGTAATTTGCTTTAACTACAGATCCATTAACTGTAACTAGATTAGCATAAATTAGTTTTTGAACTTTGGAGCGCGTTGCATTTTCAATTGCATGAGTGAGAAAGAGATCTAATCGTTCCTTCTTTTTCCCCTCGGGAACTTCAAACCGATATTTCTTTTCCTTTATCAGCTTCACCATCACTCAATCCATCATTTATATTTTTCGAAGTCGGTTCATTTAAACTATCAGGTATTTTATTTGCTGAATTAAATTTTTCCGTTGAGTCTTGTTCGTCGGTTACTTTAGAAGCTTCTCCACTCTTTTTGTCTTCTGCTTCATGGTGCTTGTAAAAGAACAGAAGTATTAATACTCCAACTGAAACGGCAGCATCAGCAATGTTGAAGATTGGCCATCTATCATAGCTTCTTCCAAAAATTGAAAAATTAAAGAAATCAAAATCAAAAAAGTCAACAACCTTTCCGTAGAAAAGTGGAGCGTAATCATAAATTATTC